>Ga0307508_10001146_pt1 | contig 30482 bp, 31 predicted proteins | sample 9_EM_MG_FD_203089 | JGI IMG/M metagenome (GOLD analysis project Ga0307508, IMG submission 203089) | Populus trichocarpa ectomycorrhiza microbial communities from riparian zone in the Pacific Northwest, United States - 9_EM | ecosystem: Host-associated > Plants > Roots > Unclassified | place...
TTTAATTCCCAACCCCGTCCAACCACCCCCCCCCCCCCCCCCCCCCCCCCCCCCACCTCGCGCCTCCGTCGCCAAAATTGCGTAAGAAAATGGGTCGTTTTTTTTTGCTTTAGTATCTTGTTCTCGATCGGCCCCGCATGCCACCAGTCAAAACGCCTGTTTTTTTTTCGATTTAATATTTTCTTCTCGGCGCCCCGAGTGCAGCTCGTATCAATCTCTCTCAAAATTGCCCTCCCTGCTGTTGAAACTGCCCTCACCCCCGCCCACCCGCCGCACGAGCTCCCCGTCGACGGGGTGGTTGTCACCCCAGAGCTGCGATCCCTCGTTGCCGTCGGCAGCGACGACTGCAGGGGTGTTTTCCATGTTGGAGGCTGTCGAGTTCGGAGGCTGCTGCGCTGCGGTGCAAGAGATGGCGACGAGAGCCGGGTCGATGCCAAGTGTCACTGCGTTATCCTCGATCGGGGGGGTCATTTGTACGAGCGACTTGAACACGATGTCGCTCGGGATGGCATTTGCAAATGCCTCATGGCGACGCCGGAAGCGTCGATAGCCTTTTCGCGGGCCCTCTCCGCCGGCCCCCATCGCGTTCAATTCGACTGCGGTCTCCTCCCATTCCTGCGGCGAGAAGCCGCGGGTGGTAGCGATTTTGTCGAAGCTCTCGAATCCCTTTGTGATCTGCAACAGACTGGAACCCGGATACCAGCGCCCCTTGACGTCCTCGAGGCGGACGGTGATCTGCAGAGAAACTAGCATGTATGTCCAAGGGGGCGTCATGGTGCGAGGGACGAGCCAGCTGCGATTCGAGATGTCGTCGCAAACCGCGGTGGGGACCTCAGGTGGGGGCGGAATAGACTCGTCGCCGTTCTGAAGCCGGTAGAGGTCCCCGGTAACCCAGACACCGGTCCGCTGAGTGCGCACACCGGCGGCGGCGAGGGGCGTCTCGTCGTAGATGGACCTGACAACGAAGATGTCGTGGAGCGAGCCGGCCTGGCTGCCGGATGCCGCGTCCGCCTTGAGACGGACAGCGTCTCCGACCCAGAAGCGCTCGGCACCGTAGTACACACCGGCATACTGGTAGTAATCAGAAAGCTTGTCTATGAGTGTGAAAGAGACATCGACGTCTCTCGACTTTATGATGCTGGCATCTTCTTCGACCGTGCGTGAATTAGCCACCCGGGACCAAGGCAGGTTCGTGTATTCGACTTCCCTGGCGCGGTTTAGCTTGCGAGTCGTAATCGCCGAAGGCTTCTTGGCCACCCACGGGTAGAGCCTCGCAGACGAGAGGCTGATACATGGTGGCGCTTTCTCGCACTTCAGCGGCGAGTGAAGCGGCTGGATCTTGTAGCCGGTCTCCGGCCAATCCGGCACATCAATGACGATACCGAGGGCCCAGTGGGGATGCATCCGAAACCACACCATCTCGCCGAGCCGGTAGATGTCCAATCCGGGGTATTTAAGGTCGTGCGTTCTGTCTCCGAACGACTCGCTGGCCGCGAGATTGGCCGCGGGAACCACGGGCGGAATAAGCGGGAGAAGTGATGGACTCTCTGGATATCCCTGGTGAAAATAAGGCGGCAGATGATACGCACTCTGGAGGTGTCCCGAAGGCAGAATGGGCGGGAAATATGATTCACTGCGGATGTAAACCGCGGAAACAAAGGGCGTGAGAGGAAATGCACTCTGTGGATATCCCGGCGGGAGGATGAACGGGGGCGAGCAGGCGCTCTGCACTTGGCCAGAGGACAAAATAGGCGCCTGTTTAGGGGCGCGCAGAGGCTGCCCCGAGGCCAGGATGGGCGGGAAAAGAGATGTACCCTGGGAATATTCCGCGAGTGGCTCGGCCAGCGGCGGCGGCGATGGCTTCCAACCCTCGCAAGCTCCGCACGCGCAATTGTCAGGATTCTTCGTCACATCCATCGCCAGCCACAAGAGGTGCGGGAGGAAGTCCGCCGGTGATCTGTACGTCGCGCGCGGGCCCTTGGGATGACCGTACAGGTATGTGTCTCGTGCCGCGTCCGGATTCCCGCCGATTGTCTCGTTCACATGCTCGTAGAGCCGGTAGCCCTGCGGAAAGGCGTATAAGTAGAACACCGGTCCGTCGATGCCGGTATTATTGCGGCCATAGTGGGTGGACCACCGCAGCGCTTCGGCCAGGAGCATCCGCCATTCGAGGTGCGTGTTCTCCTCAGTGTCGATGCTGCGCATGTAGAGTCTGTTCCCGTTCGCTTCCGGAGTGCAGTCGAGCATCTCCGGCGTGGGGCCGTTTTCGGCGCCCTGCCATTCCTCCGTACCATCCGACCAATGGAGGGCAAGGAACATAGTGCCGCGGTCCCTGCTGTCGACCGCTGCTGGTGCCTGACCAGTGGGAGCGGGGCTGGGCGGGCCCGGCGGGGTGGCGGCCTTCCGACCGGGCCTGGCGGCCTTGGGTTTCCGTGTCATACCCTTGGGTCTCCGTGTGTTGGACTTAGGCTTCTGGGTGCCGGCCTTACGTTTCTGCGCATCGGGCTTGCGTTTCTGGGAGTCCGTCTTGGGTTTCTTCCTATCGTCCTCAGGTTGCTGCGTGTCGGCCTTGCGTTTCAGCGCATTGGCCTTGGATTTCTGGGAGGCGGCCTGGGATTTCTGCGTATTGGCCCTGGGTTTCGGCGTGTCGGTCTTTGGATTCTGGGTGTCGGCCTTGCGTTTGGTCATGACGGTGTGGGGTACTGCACGGCAGTTGTGAGAGGAGAAGACTTGGAGCTGACTTTCGCGATGGGGGAGGTGGGTGCCGAGAACTTACTGCTGATTTCGCGATGGGAGGGGGGGCAACGACGTGGAAGTGGCTTTTGCGATGGGCGGTGTGGCGGAGGTTTGGAGGCGACTTCGGCGATGGGGGGAGGTGGCAGTCGAAGAGTTGCTGCTGATTTCGCGATGGGAGGTGGGTGGCAGATAATTGGAGCTGACTTTAGCGATGGGAGCTGGGCGGCGGAGTTTGGAGGCGACTTCGGCGATGGGGGGAAGTGGGAGCCGACGACTTGCTGGTGATTTCGCGATGAGAGGTGGGTGGCAAACAACTAGAGCCGGCTCTAGCGACGGGCGATCCGAGCCGAGCGTGTTGTGCGTGTCAGACCGTCCACGATAGGCTCTGCATGCAGCCGCGCAGGCCGCCCAGACAGCGCCACACCGCAGCGGGCTGGTGGAGCGCAGGCCGCGTCCCGCACAATGGCCGTGCATGGCAGCGCATCCCTCACAACGCTGCAGCGCCCCGCATTCCACGCGGCCACATCCCAGCAACGCCGCGTGGCAGCGCGGGAGGCGGCAGCGCGGATCGCTCGCGGGCTGCACGGGGCTGGCGGCGCTGCAGCTGCGTTCGGGTCGGCGCCTGCGGAATGTGCCGTGGCGCGACTGGTGCGATGCGAGCGACGCGACGCCGCTGTCGTCTTCCCCGACTCCGACTCCTGTCCTCCTGTCCTCGGCTGTCGTCGCCTCCGAGTCCTGTCCTCGCCTCCAATTCGCGTCGTCGACCCTCGGCTCCGAACTGCCCTCGACTCAGGCGCCCGTTCTCGCCCGGGGGTCCTCTCCTCGAATCCGAAGTGCCGTTGACCGTGGCCACCGTCCTCGACCGGAAGTGGAAGAGCCATCAAAAGCTGTGGGCAGAGGTACCGAAGGGTTGAAGAGCCGGCGGAGGATGCAGGATCTGTTCGCCGATCGGGACGCGTGGTCAGGCGGTGCTGGATTTTTCCCCATTTACGGACGTGGGAAGGCTGTGGCTGGCTGTGGGAGCGGACGATGCAGCGTGTGACCTGTCGGAATGGTAGCTCCGGGTGCTCCGGGAGCGGGAAGACGAGCGGAGGGCATTGGCGGAGGCGCTGGGTACCGAGCTGCAGCTGATGCCCCACCACCGCACGCTGGCGAGCAGGGGGCGTGTGTGCTTTCCCTTTGTCTCTTTGTTTAGTCTTAGCTGCTTTCCTCCGTCATTTCGTTGGCGCGCATCACATCATTTCGGACAGCAGGACAAAGGGGAGCTCGCAACGAGCCACCGTGCCGGAATGCGGACTGGCAACGGTCCGTACATAGCTAACATCCAGGCAGCACGCGAAAAGTGACTATTAAAAAAAAACCCCGCTGTCCTCGGATCCGTGTCCTACAAGAACGGCATTCACTTGTATTTCTATTTGTCGCATACTACCTCAGAAAGTCTCGGATTAGCCATATCCGAATCGTCGTCCATGCCTCCCTCATCCTTGCCATTCTCGTCCTTGCCATTCTCGTCCTTGCCATTCTCGTCCTTGCCATTCTCGTCCTTGCCATTGTCGTCCTTGCCATTCTGGTCCTTGCCATTCTCGTCCTTGCCATTGTCGTCCTTGCCATTCTCGTCCTTGCGATCCACATCCATGCCGCCTTTGTCCCTGCCATCCAAATACACGCCAGCCTCTTCATCTTCAGCTGCGGCGTCTTCACCGCCGTCTTCACCTCTATTATCGTTGAGATTGCTTCTCGGCATGGAGTTTCCACTGGCGACGCCATCTTCCTTCGATCCTGTAGCTTTCGCGCTACGCCAACGTGGTCCTAAATCGATCTCGTCCGGTTCAGGTTCCGCAAGGAATGCTGCCAACAGATCAGGATTCAGTTCCAGCGCAGGCACTGGCTCCGCGACGGGTATCTTGTCCTCCACTGCCATGCGAGACATGATTTCGGTCTTTAGGGAATGGCGAATCGACTTCACGGCCTTTTCCCGTAACCTAGGCTGCAGACTATCCCACAGAGACATGAATGTGTTATAAACACCCGTAGAAATAGTTAGCACTACTCCAAGAGTATCAAGGACTACTTACTGCCATCGTGTTTAAAATTGAAGAAATACGTCCCCTTTGGGGATTGGCGTTTGCAGCCCCTGCCAGTCTTGGACAAAGACATTGATGGGGGCTCGCCCTCACTCCTCTGCCACTCCTGAAGGGCATGATGCAGGACGGTAACAACGTAGACGATAAACGCTGGGGGTTGCTCCTCGAGCAACCAGTCGTGAAGTCCGGGGTTCCGAGTACGGGATTTGTTGAAGAACAGAAGCCAGATGAATCGTGGGATTTCGATTGCAAAAAATGGTGTTATACGTCGCTGTGAATGCCATTAGTAACGCTCATGGTAATGAACCGTACGCTGAAGGGGGTGTCATGCGCTTACCGCAGCTGGCAATTTGCGGTCACTCTCCCGGTATATGAATGCGAAATCAAGAAGTAATCCATTGACAGCAGCAAGACGATCGGCAGCGCTCGAGTTCAGGTCTAAGTCGTACAAGTTGACGATGTGCGAACGTGCGGTCGACATCCAATTGGATTGCATGCTGTAATAAGCATTCTTGATCTGTACGACCCGCGCCACCACTCGGCGTTAGCGGTGCCCCTACGGCGTCCAAGGGGAGTGAATAATTGCGTACATATCTGAGGTTATACAGCTGCGACAAGTTGAAGTCGACGTCCAAGCCTTTTTGTTGGTTTGCCTCCGGCCACAGCCTGGAAATAATCTATACCACGTCGTGAGCATGAAACGGGAACACACCTCCTGAAGTCTCGCTCAGTACTGACATCTACCATTTCCCGGCTTGAAGTGATGAAAGGCGACACCCGGTAGCAGTGTCGCTCAAGTAGCCGCTTGACTGTTTCCAGTACACTGGCCGATTCTAAACTCCCTGCATGTAGCGCGCTTCGGGGGCCGGCTCGACCTGTGAAGGCAGCAACCGAACCTAGTTGTGATACTGACGAAGGAACTGACGAATTAGGGGTAGCTGTAGGTGGAGCATGATTGTTACCAATAGGTCCGCCTAGGTGCGGACATCGGCTCACGTCGTCAGTTGGGATCGGTGTGCTCGAGGGCGCATTTGACGCCGGGAGCCCCACCTGGGGCCAACCGCTGCTTTCTCTCGAGGGTTGTGTTGCTCCTGAAGTAGTGTTCAACTCTATTTGAACCTTCTTTCGAGGTTTATCGTTGCCTAGCGTTGAACGTGGTCTCTTGCCTCCGGTGGCGGCTGTCAGCGAGGGAGGCTCGGGACCAGGACACGTTGAAGGCTGCATCTGTGAATGTGGACTAGACACCGCAATCTCATCTACGTCCTGTGGTTTAGCAGTCCGTTGGGAACCCGGATGCGGGGAAAGGTTATTACCAAATGTGCCGAATGTGTGATTTCCGTCGGGCGCAGAACGGGTGAAGGAACGAACGCTACGCTCAGCGGCGTCTCGATCTTTGGGGGCGTCGGGGGTTGACCGGTATTGCGGATGCTCTTTATTGATGTGTTTCTCGAGCCATATATGCAACGCGAATGTCCTAAAACAATATGTGCACAGTAGGTTGGCGATCCTGGTGCGTTTCATTGTTTGGTGCGATATTCGAGTTTCCAATTGGTGGTTAATTGGTGTTCGTAGTGAAACTATGTAGGTGTCGTCGGCAGCAGAGAAAAGGTGGACGGAAAAGTGGTGGGGATGCTAGAATTGAATTGTGACCCTATTGTGTGATGTGGACAGGATACGGAGAAAACCCACTCGGAGACTCGTGAGTGGAGCAAGTGCAAATGTTATTGACATCCAACTTACCCGGACGATCATCAACTCCGCTGATAGGGGCGCACAATTCGTAAGCGTCCGCATGTAGCCTAGCCCCATATGGTAGGTAGCCAAAAATAATATGCTTGCGAATGCTTTCAGCATGTGCTGATGTTGTGCGTAAGTTGGATTTTTTATCCTTCAGCGGTAATGAACGCCCCACCTGACTATTGTTGGAAATACTTCACGCCGCTCCGGCTTGGCAAGTCGATGGCAGCTACGGCGACGGTGGCAACGGCGACGGCGGCAACGGCGACAGCAACGCTATTTTTTTTTATTTTTTTTGGTTCATTCATTACTCGTGTGCGACCTAGCTAGATCATGACGAGATTACAACTACCGTTTCCCCGGCGCAAACCGCGCTCAGGCGGCGCCGTGCAAGCATCCCTTTGCCCTCCGCCCAGGCCTATCCCTCGGAGTAAAAGAAGAAGCACCAAAGAAATAAAAAATAAATAAAAAAAACCCCTACTAGAGACATAGGAAATTCGTGACCGTCCCCTACTCCGCCTCCGCCGATGCCATGAAGGTGGGGGTGGGGAGGAAGAGCGGGGGCTCCTCTACCTCCATCCCCAATGCCTCCGCCTCCGCCCTCCTCTCCTCCTCCCGCTCCGTTCTCTCCTGGAGCTTCCACTCCGACACCTCGCTTCTGGTGTCTTCTTCCACAGCCGGGACTGTTTTCCCCACCTCCGTGGAGGTGAGGAAGTCCAGTACCGCCCGGCTGCACCTCTGGTCAGCGAAGAGCTCATGGGCCTTCTGTAACGGCTGGGCCGGCTGGGCTTCGGGTAGCAGGACAAGGACGGCGGCGAGCGGACAGCGCACAGCGTGGACAGGACAAGGGCGGCGGCGAGTGGACCGTGTGCAGCGGGGACAGGACAGGGGCGGTGGCGAGCGGACAGCGCGCAGCGGGGACAGGACAAGGGCGGCGGCAAACGGACAGCGCGCAGCGGGGACAGGACAAGGGCGGCGGCGAGCGGACAGCGCGCAGCGAGGCGGAGAAGGGTTGTGGGAAAGAAAGTGTGATTCTTCTATTAAGGAACTTAGGAAACAAGTTGTTGCGTAAGGAAGGGAAGAAAGAAAGAAGTGGGCGACAGCTCCTTTTAAGGATATCTGTCATCCGCTCGGCGTCACTCCACATTCCATCCTCCCGGTCGGCGTCACTCCACATTACTTCCTCCCGCATTCCAGACGGAGCCAAGGGTCGAGGCCTAGTAGCTGGCACGCGCCGTGACAGTAGCCCCCCCTTAGGCCCGAGTTCCCACGAGGGTAGCCCGTACAGGTGCCGGCCGCTCTGGGTAGCGTCCGTGGTAAATGTCCACCGCTTCCACCTCGACAAGGTTTTCCTCGGGCTCCCATGTTGGGTCCGTAAACCCCCTCCACTTAACCAAATACTGCAACCGTCCTCTCGTCCTCCTACTGCCCAGAATCTCTTCTACCTCCCACTCTTCTTCGCCCTCAACGATTACCGGTAGGGGTGGCGGGTTCACCTGACCCAGGAGGGGGTCGTCTGCAGCGGCGTGTAGGAGCGACACTGGAAAGGTTCAGTGTTTTTGTATGGTCGCAGGTATGTCCAACTCATAGGCGTGGGTGTAACACTCGGGTGTTTCACCAACGGCACAATCGCCCAGGTGGTCACCAACAGTCTATCACCCTTGAGCGGGCAACACTTGTATGATGGCAGCGGAGCAACTGTGTAGTTCCGAAGGATTCGCACGGGAGCGGATGGGAAAATTCACTAAGAGATTCGCGTTCACAATATCACTAGAGAGTTGATCCCAGAAACAATGTAATATTGTTAAGGCTCAACTTCCGACTGATCGCTGCTGATGCCTCTCTACGTAGGAAACTGGCACTCTTTAAATGTCGTGCCGGCTCTTTGGCCGTCTGCCCTCGGGCTGACTCGGGAAGCGCAATACCTCGGTATTACGCAGCAGCGTCTCTCCTCGTCCGAGGGAGATAGGGTTGATTGGGACATGGCACTGATTGATAGGTATGGACCCAGAAGATCTTCGATCCGAGTGCTTGCGAACAATCTTCGTTTGCACCCTGTGACACTGGGGTCGTATCGTGACCGGAGTGTGGAGAGAATCAAAGGTAATCAGGCTACTTTCGATAATTCACAGCGGAATAATCTTAGATCTTGTGTGTGGGTGCGGGGGTAGTGTAGGTGAGGACGTTCGTGCTGTTCTTCCTTCCGTCAGGGCGGGAAAACCTCAGTCTTATACCTGAGTGGTGCTAACGTGAGAGGTGGTGACTCGGATTTGGATTCCCCCGAGGTGCATGGTCCTCGTGAGCGACTCATTGGTCCTGGCAGGGTGTAGATAAGGGGAGATGAGGTTTCATGCAAGCGGGCGGGGTGCTTTCCCTACCGGACTCTCTTTCGTGTGCCATCAGCAGGCGACGTGGCATCCCCTCCTTTCGGGGGAGGGGTCATAGCCCAAGTCCGGCGGTCCGTGCGCCATCAGCAGGCGACATGGCATCCCCTCCTTTCGGGGGAGGGGTCATAGCCCAAGCACTTCGTCGTTTGCAATCTTCCCCTCATCTCCGGAGATATGTGTCTTAAGTCCGTCTCGGCCGTAAGCTCATCTCCGGGCCTTATCTCCCTCCTAGGCTCTCTGAGTACTATTTCCGTTTATCCTTACGTACTCCTCTCCTTGGCGTAGCTACGTACTCGAGGTATTTTCAGGTGTAACACTACCTCCCCTCTCCCTTAGCCTTGTCCCAAGCGCTTAACACTTTATCTTTCTATCTAGGTAGCCCGTCTCTTTCTGGATGGGTGTCTTTTTCGTGTGATATCTCTCGTAATGCGGTTTTGTCGTGACTCTCGTGGCGCCACTTACCGTGACTGTAGTCCTCCACCCCTACAGCCCTCCCAGTCACCGGATCAGGACAAGACTCTGTAATCCGTCGGAATGACTGGGCACTCCGAGTAGGCCGGTGTGTACTCGTACTGTCGTGTCATATTGAGTCGTACTCGATGCCGCGCTGCATCAAGGCTTTGGCCGGCTCGGTCGGGTTGCGGGGTCGTAGTTGGCACAGGGAATCGGGAGAGGCATGGTGTCCTTCGTGCTAGTAGCCCGTATACTCGGCAGTGACCGCGCCCATGTCCTTCCGGGGGGAGACTAGTATGCTAGAGCAGTGACAGTGCTGTCGGGGACTCACTTCACCGCTTATGTGCCACCTGCACCGGCTACTCTGGTCCGAGTCGGTTGCCAAGAGGGCGATACGTCTGTTCTGAACGGTTTTCCTGACTCGCAACGTTTTTCGTTCGCGTGCACTCTTCGTCGGGCGTCGGGTCGACTGCTTTGCTGCACTGTTGGGATCGGTGCCGGAGAAGCGGGTCTTTCTTCGGGTTGTCATGGGTGCGCGTGAGAAGAAGTCCTGCAACCCTACAGCCCACTACTGCCGTGTCCTCGGTGGAACTGGTCTAGCCCTCGGTGAGCCGGTTGTCCTTTGGCGTGTCTGGATTTCGTTGGTGAAACTCCCGGAGTTTTTCCAGACCGCCTACTGAAAAGTTGTCGAACGGTTATTCCGTCCAGTCTTTGCGTTCCGGATAGTCGAGCCACTTGACAAGGTATAGGATCCTTTTGTTGTTTCCCCGGCCGCGTTCAACCGAGGACATAACTTCGTCGACATCGTACTCCGCCGCTTGTTCGATGTTGTCGGCCTCTGTGAGCACCTTTGACGGATCCGGTGGTGCTTGTTGCTCGCTGGTTCGTTAGGGCTCGAGCAGCAAGACGTGGAAGACCTTGTGGATTTTCCACTTTCGGGGCAACGTGAGGCGGACGGCCAGGGGGGAGATGAGTTCCTCGATCTGGAAGGGACCATGATTCTTGTGGTCCGATTTCTTGGAGGGGCAGCGTGTTTTGATGTTGCGCCCCTTGAGCATCACCAAGTCTCCCACTTGGTATGCCAGGGGTTCCCTTCGCGCCGGGTCGGTGTATCAGCGCATTCGTTTCTGTGCGTCTTCCAGCCCTTTCTGGGATTCGTCGTACACAGCTTGCATCCAGTGGGCATAGACTTGGCTCGCTGGGTTCAGAGGTTCCGTTGACGCTGGGTTCATGGCCACTGGGTGGAAGCCATAGTTAGCGTAAAACGGAGACATACCATTGCCCATGGTGGTCGAGTTGTTGTAGGCGAACTCGGCCATCGGCAGCAGTCGTACCCAGTCGTCCTGCTCCTTGCCGACGAACCCCCGGAGGTAGGCTTCAATCGTCTGTTTGAGACGTTCCCTCTGTCCGTCGGTCTGCGGATGGAACGCCGTTGACATTCGGGGCCGGATTCCCAAGAGTCGTAGGAACTCTTTCCAGGTTCGCGAGGTAAACCTGGAGTCACGGTCTGACACAATATCAGCGGCGAGGCCGTGGTACTTCCATATTTCTTGGCCAAAGATGACGGCCAGATTTGCCACTATCTTTCCCTATATTTTCAAGGGGAGAAAGTACGCCATCTTGGTGAATTGATCGATGATTACCCATAGCTATTCGCAGCCTTCCGAGACCGGGAGTTCCGTAATGAAGTCCATTGCTATGGATTGCCATGGGGCGTAGGGCAGTTCTAGCAGGGAGGACATTCCATAGGGTTGGTGTCGGGACGCCTTGTTCCGTTGGCATTCGGGGCAGCTTCTGACAAAGTCGATGATTTGTTCGTTCATTTTTGGCCACCAGAAGTTTCGTCGAATTAGTTCGATGGTTTTGTTCTGCCCCATGTGTCCCACCACCTTTGTGTCATGTTCTGATTCCATAATCCTCTGCACCAGACCCTTCGGTATCCAGAGCAGGTTTCGTCGGTACAGTAGGTTGTCTTCATAACTTAATTCCTTGACCCTTCGGTCCTTCGGCAACGGTTCCTCCGTCACCGCTTTCTGTTTCGTCGCCTGTTCGTAGGCTTCGTCCTTCGTCCCCTCTTCCCTGACGTCTGCCAGGAATTGCTTCATCCACTTTCTTTCTGGGAGTGATGACAGCCCTGCCGAGGAATAGACGAATGTTTGCGTTAGCCGGTCTTCGAGGTTATTTTTTCCCAAAACCGTTGTGATCAGCTGGTTTTCTAGCCCCCCCCTTTTCGGGGCGGTACTCCGAATGCCTTGACAATGCGTCTGGCTTCCCGTTTTGAGTTCCTGGTCGGTAGTAGATTCTGAAGTCGATACCGGCTAGCTCCTGCGCCCATCGTGCTTGACGTCGATTCAAGACTTTGGTTGTTGTGAAGTACTCCAAGTTTTGATGATCCGAATATACCTGGACTTGGTGCGTTGCTCCTTCACAATAGCGCCTCCAATGTTTGAGGGTGTCCACTATCGCTAAGAGTTCCTTATCGTGGATTTCCTAATTGATTTCCGCGGGTTGGAACTTCCTCGAGTGGAACCCCTCTAGGTGTAGTTGGTTTTCCTCATCTTTTTGCGATAGGACTGCTCCCAACGCAAAGTCCTAAGCATCAGTTCCGATAATAACTGGTCATTGGGCGTCGAAGTGGGCTAGGATTGGTGCCGTTGTGAGTCGCTTTTTTAGCTCGTTGAAGGCTTTTCCTGCCTCGGGGTTCCATGACCATTTTTCCATTTTTTCGTTAATTCCGTCAGGGGTCGCGCCACTTTCGAGTAGTCCTTGATAAATCGTCGGTAGAAGTTAGCGAACCCTAGGAAGGACTGGGTCTCACTCAGAGATTTGGGCTCCTCCCAACTCAATACTGCTTCCACCTTTTCTTGAGACATTGCGATTCCATTTCTCCCAAAGACATAACCCAGGAACTCCACTTCCTGAGTTTTCCAGACCCATTTTTCGGGGGAGACTGCTAACCCATGGGCCTGCAGTCTTTCCAAGACTTCCTTAACCAGGCGGTCGTGTTCTTCTTCAGTTTTAGCATAGATTAATATGTCGTCCAGGTAGGCCAAGACTCCGACGTCTCATAGATCCGATAAGATGTGATTCATCATGTCTTGGAAGGTGGATGGAGCGTTGGTTAGGCCAAAGGGCATTACTTGGAACTCAAACAATCCGTATCGGGTTCTGAATGCCGTCTTCCATTCGTCTCCTTCCTTGACTCAAATGAGATGGAATCCATTTTTCAGATCTAGTTTTGTGAACAACTGCGCTCCTTGGACCCGGTCCTGTAGTTCCTGCATGAGTGGTAGCGGGTATCAGTTCCGATTCGTTATTTTCTTCAGAGCTCGGTAGTCGACGCACAGGTGTAACCCTCTTCTGTGTGGCTTGGGGACAAAGAGTATCGGTGATCCGGCGCGGGATGTCAAGCGTTTGATCTTTCCTGTTCGTTCCATCTCCTTCAGCCATTCCTGAAGCGTTTGGAGCTCCTCTTCTGATAGTGGGTAGATGGGTCCCCAGGGTGCCGTCTCGCCCTCTCTGAGGTTGATCTTGCAGTCGTAGGGTCGATGCTCGGGGAGGGCGTCCGCTGCCTACTTTCCCATTATCCCCAGGTACTGTCGGAATTCCATAGGGACTCGTTCGCTTGCGTCTTCGTTGACGGCCGATACATAACCGATGATCTGGGCTTGGGGGTTTTTTGCCACCTCTTCGTCCCATGACAGGGAGAACTCACCGGTTTCGAACCTGGTGCAGCTGGCCAGGTACCTGGCACTGTTAAACCTTATTTCCTGGTTCGTCCAGGCGCCTTGTGGTGGATGTGCCGTTATCCAGTCAAAAGGGAGGAAGGCGTCGATTTCTGGTACCATTGGTGAGATTTCGAGTTTCTCCCTAGAGTAGTGTTTTCGGTGTTGGAGGAGCCTGGGTTTCGTATAGAATTGCCCCGCTCCCTTGACCCTTTCCCCGGTGTAATTCTCCATGCTGTGAGGTTGCTGATGCGCCTTCTTCTTAATCCTGAGCTTCTCCACTATCTGCTGATTGAGGAGCGCAACGGGGCAACCGGTATCCAGTAGTACCCGGATCTGGTGTTCTTTCTCTCTTACATGTAGTATCATGGTGATGATCGGGCATGTGCCGTCGTGGACTGTTCTTTTCTTTGACGGTGTTATAGCGCTTGGTTCCCCGTTCTTTCGTTTCTTAGATAGTCCGCATATTTTTGTTGAGGTCTTGGACTGCGGCTGTTCCCGACCTTTCAAAAATCCGAGTCGGATTCTTCCCACAATGGTGCTACAGCATCCGTTTCCATGGTCTCCACTGCCGCGACTTTTTGTTGTTTGGTGGCTAAGGCCTCCTCGTTCTTCTCGTTTTCTCTTCCCCGTTTTTGTCCAGCTGCCGCTACTTTCCAAGCGGCTTTTGGTAGCGCGGTTCCTTGCAATGTGTTGAATGAGAAGCATTCGAAGGTTCTGTGCCCGGGTCGTCCGCATCGCCAGCAATCGTCGTGGTTTTGGAAGTACGCTTCTTGTTCCTTTTGCGGAACTCCTCTCAGGGCTTCCTCCTTTGAGCCCCAGTGGTTCTTTCCTCCCCACCATTCCCGGGTTTTTTCGGTGCCTTGTTCCTTTCCTTTTCTGCCCAGGTTGTCCTTTTTCGCTTCTTCCCTTCGTTTATCGTCCTTCTTTCCTTCTTGCCTTGGGGCGGGCCCTCCTTTCGAAGCTTCTCTAGCCGCTTTGAGCGCTTTTTTCTTTTCAACCTGGATCTCCGCTCGGTAGGTGGCACTCATGAAGCCTTCATCGTCTGTGGGCTCGTCTGGGTTCTGGTTGAATCGCATGTCCAGGATGCTGTCTGGCATCGCTAGGTCGATCTTCTCTCGCAGGCCTTCCCCCGTTGCCTTTGCAAAGTTGTTCAGGGCCCGGAACTCGGTGTGGTAAGTACGGATTGATCCCTGGTATTTTAGCTGCCCTAGTTTGAGTTGGGCATCGGCTGCTTCCCTTTTGTTGCGATATTCTGCTTGAATGGCTGCCGCGTAGTTGACCCAGGTGTCATTTCCCTTTAGCTCCCGGAAGCGCTGTAGGTGCCATACTAGAGCCGTATCTGAAAGTATGGTCCCCACCCAGGCAATTTTCTGTTGATTCCCCGTTTCCGTGTAGAACCCGAGGAACATGGTGACTGCTTCCCACCACTGATTGAAGGCGGTCGAGCTCTTTCCATCAAAGGCTTCCAGGTTCTTCATTTTTAATCGGGCGATATTGCCCTGTTCGGGTCGCGCCGGTCGGTCTTGTCGTGCCCGTTCGACTCCTTCTGCCTCTAGCCGTACGAGGTCCTGCGTGGTAATTGTAGGCGCCGGGTTCCTAGGTGACGAAGGAGAACGGAGGTGCCGGAAAGGCGGTCGGGGTGGTTTGGACAGCGCACCCAAAGGAGGTCGCGCTGACGATCCGGGTGGTGTCGAGGGGGGATTTCCTCCTTGCCCTGCCGCGGGCTCCGGTGCTGGTGGCCTTGGGGACACGTGGCGCCTGAGTTGCTCCAGCCGCTGCCTCATTTCTGGCGTTGTGGGTATCACCAGGGGTCTCTGTCGTCGGAGCATCGGTCCCGGGTTTAGGCGTAGCGGGCTTCCCATTGCTGGTTGCGAGTGGGCCGATGGGGCGCTGGTGCTGGTCTGCCAGACGGGGCTCCTCCATGCAGGTGTTCCCGCTGGCACTGGTGGTGTTACGGGTAGCGGGATCCTGGTCGCAATGCGTTGGATTTCTGCTCTTGCCTCCCGGAGTTGGTTTTCCAGGGTGGATACCCGGTTCTGGTGTGCAGCCACCCATAGTTCCACATTCCCCTGAAAATTGGCCCGATGTTGATTTCGGGCAGTGTTAGCTTCCGCCAGGAAGGACAGGGCATCGTTTACACGAGCCAGCTGAGTGGCCTGACATATTTGTCTCTCGTTGGCCTCATTGGTCCGCTCGATGATGGCCTGCCAGACGTTTCTGGCGAGAGATTGGTACGCGTTCGCCGCTTTTGACAGCTCGCTACGTATCCATTCTTCTGCTAATTTTTCGTTAGCGTTAACTCGGTCATATACCTACCTAGTGCCTTCTGCCAAGGTTTGATAGGCTTGTTCAATCTCCCACATTCGTCGGTCGGTTCTATCGTAGGTATCACCACACAGCTCCATGAGCCGTTGTAAGTCGCTCTTGGCGTGCTGCTGCTGGTGCACCAGGGTCCTGACCCAGACTGCAGGGTTGGCTATTTCCACCGCTTGTTCCAGTCTTGGTGTTCCGTCGGTGATTAGGAGCAGGTCCCGGCGGGCCTTGAGCCGGAGGATGTTGAAGTCTGAAGAGGTCGTCATGGCTTAGTAGAGGTCGAGGAAGTGTCCTGTGTAGATGGTTTCGTCGTTGGTGAAGTAATAGTCACAGAGATCCCGGAGCTCGTCTTCTGTGAACTCGGCGTTCTTGTGGCTGTAGGCGCAGTTGAGCCAGTATTGCGTATACCAGTTCCAGGGCTTGTGGTCCCCTTCTTGGTAGGGAGTAGGGATAGGTCCGTCGCTAAATGTATCCCACTGCTCGTAGTTGGCTAACTCGCTATCGATTGATTGGAACGTGTAGTCGAATGAGTACTGGGACTTAGGTTCCAAGAAGGTAGATAGTTCGAGTAGGTAGAGGTGGTCTTCGAAGTAGGTGTCGTCGAAGCAAGTCATGAAAGTAGGGTGATTTTGAGATCAAGATTATAGTGTGACACTGGGGTTGTATCGTGACCGGAGTGTGGAGAGAATCAAAAGTAATCAGGCTACTTTCAATAATTCACAGCGGAATATTCTTAGATCTTGTGTGTGGGTGTGGGGGTAGTGTAGGTGAGGACATTCGTGCTGTTCTTCCTTCCGTCAGGGCGGGAAAACCTCAGTCTTATACCTGAGTGGTGCTAACGTGAGAGGTGGTGACTTGGATTTGGATTCCCCCGAGGTGCATGGTCCTCGTGGGCGACTCATTGGTCCTGGCAGGGTGTAGATAAGGGGAGATGAGGTTTCATGCAAGCGGGTGGGGTGCTTTCCCTACCGGACTCTTTTTCGTGCGCCATCAGCAGGCGACGTGGCATCCCCTCCTTTTGGGGGAGGGGTCATAGCCCAAGTCCAGCAGTCCGTGCGCCATCAGCAGGCGACATGGCATCCCCTCCTTTCGGGGGAGGGGTCATAGTCCAAGCACTTCGTCGTTTGCAATCTTCCCCTCATCTCCGGAGATATGTCTCTTAGGTCCGTCTCGGCCGTAAGCTCATCTCCGGGCCTTATCTCCCTCCTAGACTCTCTGAGTACTTTTTCCGTTTATCCTTACGTACTTCTCACCTTGGCGTAGCTACATACTTGAGGTATTTTCAGGTGTAACACACCCCCTTGTAGGCATCATCACCCTCATGCTCCTGTCCGCAGCCCTTACTGGCTAAATGCTTCTCAGGTGCATTCGGGGTCGCAATCTATGAGTCTAGATGCTTCCAGGAATGTCTGCTAACGTCGGTACAAGTGCGGCAGCAATCGCAGTTAAGTGAAGAATACGTCTCTGTAACTTGACAAGTTAAGATCCTTTCTTCTTCAAACAACTGACCGATGGTCTGGCTCACCTCATATACCCACCGGTCCCATTCAGCCTCGCGCGTCCTGTACGACCGCTCGTGAGTTATATTTTACCCAGAAAAAGTTGACATTTTTGCTAGTATACAGCAACTAGCAGCTTTTAGTATGGGTCTCACCGAGGATAACCTTGACACCTCCCAGGGATGTGACCAGACCCTCGCCTGAGGCTGCCACTCATCCCCTTTCCCATTGGTAACCTTGAGTTACTACCTGGCTGCTGTTGGGTCGGTAATACTCCTCTCTTTCATAGCTCACCCCAGCCCATGACTTACACTCATGCAATCTCACTTGGCCTCAATCCTCAGATTGAGTCCGGCTAGTCATACTAATTGCATGTCTTGGGGTGTCACCAGCGCACTGGGTGTAACACTAGCCCCTCCCTCACAAGCGTTCATCCTCGGACCAAAGTTCATCAACCCTGACTGTTATTCCCTCCTAGTTAAAACCCAAAAAACCTAACATGTAGGAAAAAAGGAAAACCTCCTTGCAGATAAAACCAAAAATCCTTTAACCAAGGAAAACACAATTATCCGCTACATCACACCATGTCCTCGGTGTCTTGTCAGCCATTAAAAACCTGGATCCCCTAATAGCTTCACCAGGAAAAGGTACTGACTCAATCTCGCAGTCTGACCCTCGGATCCTTCGCCACGTTGGGGTGCTTCCTGTGGAAGGTCTTAATCATCCCTTTCTGTGAGCCTAGAAAATGCGCCACAGGTTCCTCCGTCCAGTTTTCCTCCTCGGGAAACCCCACAGACTTCATGACGTACTTTATGTTGCCGTCCTGATAGTAGGAACTTCCCATGATCTCGCCAATCTCCCATTGACCTTCTTCGACATCAACATCCATCTCATCACCTTATTCCTAACCCTCTCAGGGTCAGGTGGAGCACGGCTTGCCTTGCTTGAAACATGATATGGTTCCAGCAACGAGACCTGTAACATGTTGTGGAGTCTCCACCGCCTTGGCAGTTTAAGCATTACTGCGTTCGGAGACACAACCTTTTCAATCTCGAATGGATCTTGCATTTTGTGATCGAGTTTCTTTGACGGACGCCGAGTCCTCAGGTTCTTGCTGCTGACTATCACGAGATTTCCGACCTTCATTTTGAGAGCCTCCTTGGACCTCTTGTCATAGTAACGACTCATTCAGTCCCGAGTACGCTCCAATGTCTTTTTGCAAAATGCATGGACACTGACCATCCAATGAGCATAGTTCCTACCTGCCGGGTTCATTGCCTCTATCTCTACTGGCCATGATGTCCATAGATGAAAACCATAGTTGGCATAGAAAGGCGACAGCCCCGTGGACATAGTTAACAAGTTGTTGTAGGCGTATTCACCCATTGGCAACATCTCACTCCAGTTGTTCTGTTCATAGTTGCAGAACGTACGGAGGTAGGGTTCAATTAACTGATTGACCCTCTCGGTTTGGCCATCTGTTTCGGGATGCAATGCAGTTGACATGCCTCTTTTTATTTTTAGGATACCAGTAATAGTCTCCCAAAACTTAGAGGTGTATCGCGAATCTCTGTCTGAGACGATGGTACTAGGCAACCCATGTAGCCACCAGACTTCCCTAAGGAATATCCATGCTAGGTCAGGTGCCGTTTTTGCATCACTCTTCAGGGGTACAAAGTGAGCCATCTTTGTGAACCTATCAACAATTACCCAGATACTATCATGTCTGTCAGACAATGGTAGGTCTGCGATGAAGTCCATTGAGATTGAGTCCCATGGTGCATACGGCACCTCTAGTGGCTGCAGGAGACAATACTGGGCGTGGTGAATTGCATTGTCTTTTTGGCAGTCTTCACATGACCCGACATAGTCTCGTATCCAGCTGTCCATCTGGGGCCAAAAAAAGTTCCTTCAAACAAGTTCCACAGTCTTGTCCTGTGCCATATATCCTGCCGCCAGTGTGTCATGCTCCTTGCTCATGATCGTTCGCTTCAACTCCAGGCGATCTGGAATATATAGAGCTCCTTTGTAGTACAGAGACCCGTCCACATATTCCACGTGATCGCTTGGGCTTTTGCTCATAGCCTTTTCGTATTCTACTATCCACTCTGGGTCATCTTGTCCATAGGAGAAGACTTCCTCCAGCAGGCTTTGGTGGAATACAACCTTGGGAATTGTTTGTACGCTGGGAGAAGACAGCACTACCTGGGCCCCATCAACCCTAACAAGTTGATCGGGTCTTAACAGGCGATAAATTGGCTGGTTCTCGTTTTCTTCAGCGCTACCTGTTACACCCTAAATACTACAGGGTCAGAATTCGGATACCGACCAGGCAGGAAGGTATCGGAAACTTGTCACACGCTCTTAGGACGGCATTTCGAGACCAGGCAACCAACAGGGTCAGGGCTCGGCTTGGGTCAACCGACTCTGCGGCACCAGCAGGTCCCTGGGCCAACTACCGGCGCAGACCGGAAACGCGCAAGTGCTGCCGTAGAGGAAGACAACCTTGGTGGTCATCATAAGCAGCACAAGCAATTGGAAGGAAAACGGAAACACAAGTAGCTGCGAGTCTAGATCGCGGAATAGGAGCGGCGCTGTTTCCAGAGGCACGGCCCAGAGGAACAGCACCACGAGTCGGGAATCGCTGTATTGTCGCAGATGGCGCAAAGGCCTGAGGCGATACCGTTGCACCCGGTGTTCAGGAGTCAAGAGGGATGATGCTACCACTCACATCCTCATCATTGACACCCTATTATGGTGATGAACTCTGGACTTTGCCAGCGCACGACAGCGTGAGCGTATCCTCCACTTATCATAGATGCTTATGTGACACCTGGGTACGCGAGTACGGAGGTGGAGGTAAAGATATTCGTAGAGTCAGGTTCGATTTCTTTATTCACCGCGGAATAATCTTAGGTTCGTCGTGTCGGGGTGTTTCGTGAGTGTGGTATCCGAGGATAGGGAATCGCGAGGAATTTGGTGGAGTTTCCGTACGGTATATATGCGTTTTCTTCTTTGGTCACGTGGTTCCTCTTCCCGTCGTCACGTCGGAGGTCCCCGTTTTCAGACACATGGTCTCAGAGAGCTCCGTGCATGGGAATGGTTGTTCCTGACTGGTTCTGGCGATAAGGGTGGAGGCTAACAGTCGGCGACCTCGTATTCCCCCCGGCGCTATTCTTTCGGACTATGCGGGCTTCGTATCGAGATCCCAGTCAGGATCGGTCGTCACTCTTTCGGAGCTCGCCGTCCCTGCTAGTTTGCCGCTGGCCCCGCTCCGGAGTTATCCTTTTCGTCCGTTCGTCTCGGCCGTAAGGTCCTAACTCCGGGTCTTATCTCCCGTCTAGACTCTCCCAGACCTGTCTTGCGACATGGGCCCCGCTTATGGCGTGCGACTTGTAGGAAGCTAGTTCTTCCTTTATCTCGTTCTCGTATGCAGTGGCTACAAGGGTCGGCAGTGTGTCGGGTCTACCCGGCGGGCTGGCCTAGGATCCATCTCCCTCCGAGGTTACCCTCAGCTCTGCCTTCTCTTGCCGAACTGCTTTCCGAGGCCCCGAGATTCTTATCAGGGATTCTAGTCACATGACTTACCGTTTGGCTACCTTTCTCCTTGTATCTCTTTCCCCTTGTTACCCTCGGGTGTAACACTACTCCCCCTCCTTCTTAGCTTCGGCCCGAAGCTAATTTTCCTGACTCCTCCTCCTTCTTGGTGTGAACTGGTGGAATGCAGTCCTCCATCCCCTGCATCCCTCCGGCCGCCTGGCCCCGAAGAAAACCCTCCAGCGGGAAAAAAACTTCGGAACCAATTCGATTGGCGGTCGGCCCTCGGATCTGGGTGGTCTTCCGACCGGTCCAGGATCCTACTGTCGGAGTGGTGCAAAAGGAAACCAGTGAGCAGCATCGTTCCCCCGAAGAGGTGATCAGAAGACGGGTTGACCTGGCACGCCGGTGTAGCAGGGGATCAGGCCGGCCGTACGGTAGTCTCGCCGCCAGAGCCAGTCAAAACCAGTGGCTCTTAACCGGCCACCCACGCCTCGTCACAGTTAAAGGACGGATGCTGTTCTTTCTGGGATTACAATACCTTTTGCTCTTCTGCTCGTCGAAAAGGTCTTTGTTGGATGAAGTCCTCCTCCCCTTCATCCTACCACCCCCCGACCGTGCTTCAACCCCCTCAGCTTCGATATGTGCCAGGGGCGGGTCGGAGTCTAGCCCTCGGTGAGCCGGTAGTCCTTCGGCGCGTCTGGATTCCGTCGGTGAAACTCTCGAAGTTTCTCCAGGCCGCCTACCGAAAAGTTATCGTATGGCTTTTCCGTCCAGTCCTTCCGGTCCGGGTAGTCGAGCCATTTGACGAGGTACAGGACGCGGCGCCCTTTCCTGGTGCTCCCAAGGACCTCGTCAACATCGTATTCCTCGCTTTGTTCAATATCGTCAGCCTCCCGGAGTATCTTCAGGGGGTCCAGCGGTGCCCCGTGTTCGCTGGTTCGATAGGGTTCAAGTACTAACACATGAAAGACGTTGTGGATCTTCCATTTCCGGGGCAGTGTGAGTCGGACTGCGAGGGGCGAGATGATTTTTTCCACCTGGAAGGGGCCACGATTCTTGTGGTCCAGCTTCCCGGAGGGTCGGCGCGTCTTGATGTTGCGCCCGTTGAGCATTACCAAGTCCCCAATCTGGTATTTCGGAGGCTCGGTGCGCTGGGGGTGCGTGTAGCAGCGCATTCGTTCGTGTGCCGCTTCCAGCTGTTCGGCGGATGCCTTGTGTACCGCGTGCATCCAGTGGGCGTAGAGCTTGCTGGCTGGGTTCAAGGGTCCCGTGGCGGCTGGGTCGCAAGACACGGGATGGAATCCGTAGTTAGCGTAGAACGGGGACATCCCATTGCCCATGGTGATCGAGTTGTTATAGGCAAACTCCGCCATTGGGAGTAGGCCTACCCAGTTGTCTTGCTCGTGGCTGACGAACGCTCGGAGGTATGCCTCGATTGTCTGGTTTAGGCGTTCTGTTTGCCCGTCGGTTTGGGGGTGGAAGGCCGTCGACATCCTTGCGCGGATGCCAGATAGCCGCAGAAATTCTTGCCATGTTTCGGAGGTAAATCGGGAGTCGCGGTCCGCGACGATATCTGTGGGGAGTCCGTGGTATTTCCAGACTTCCCGAGCGAAGGTGACTGCTAAGTCGGCCGCCGTTTTCTTTTCCTTTTCGAGGGGGAGAAAGTGCGCCATTTTTGTGAATCGGTCTATAACCACCCACAATTGGTCGCATCCTTCCGAGAGTGGCAGTTCCATGATGAAGTCCATTGCGATGGACTGCCAAGGGGCGTACGGTTATTCCAAGGGGGAGGAGAGTCCGTACGGTCGGTGTCGCGCCGTCTTGTTCTTCTGGCACTCGGAGCAGCTTCGGACGAAGTCGATAATCCTTCCGTTCATTTTTGGCCACCAGAAGTTTCGTCGGATAAGTTCGATCGTTTTATCCTGGCCCATGTGTCCTGCAATTCTCGTGTCGTGTTCTGACTCGAGAATCAAATTTTTGAGGCTTCCATCCTCCGGAATCCAGAGTATACCCCTTCGGTAGAGTAGCCCATCCTTGATCTCGAGGACCTCTTCCGTCCTGACCTTACGGTCCCACTGCCGTACCTCACGAGGGTAGGCAGCTTCCTCCTCGACCTTCCGGTCATTCAGTGCTGCATTCCCCAGCACTGCTTCCAGTTCCTTCCATGCTCCTTGGTATTCCTTGTCTCCCTTTCCAGCCTTTTTGACTGCCTCCGCAAATTCCTCCGACCATTGCCGCGGTTGAAGTGATGCCAGTCTTGCTGAAGAGCAGATGAATGTTCTTCCCGGTCTGCCTGATTCCGCGGATCCTAGTTCCACGAGGTTGTCTTTCCGCAAAACTGTCGTGATTGGCTGATTTTCACTCCCCCCTTTTTCAGGGCGGTACTCCGAACGCCTTGAAAGAGCGTCTGGTTTCCCGTTTCGGCTTCCTGGTCGGTAGTAAATGCGGAAGTCGATAACGGCCAATTCTTGTGCCCACTGTGCCTGACGTCGGTTGAGTATCTTCGTGGTTGTAAAGTATTCGAGGTTCTGGTGGTCGCAGAACACTTGGACCTGATTCGTTGCTCCTTCGCAGTACCGGCGCCAGTGTTTGAAGGCGTCGACGATTGCCAGAAGTTCCTTGTCGTGGATTTCGTAGTTGATTTCCGCTGGCTGGAACTTTCAGGAGTGGAAGGCGACCGGGTGTAGTCTCCCATCCTCATCTCTTTGTGACAGGACGGCGCCGATGGCGAAGTCGGAGGTATAGGTTTCGATGATCACCGTTTTAGTGGTGTCGAAATGGGCGAGTATTGGGGCCGTCGTGAATCGTCTCTTTAGCTCCTGGAACGCTTCCTCTGCTTGCTGGTTCCATTCCCATTCCTTTTTTCCTGCCTTCGTCAGTTCCGTTAGGGGTCTGGCGACTCAGGAGTAGTCCTTGATGAAGCGCCGGTAGAAATTGGCGAACCCCAAGAAGGACTGCACCTCTGTTAGCGATGCCGGGGTTTTCCATTCCAGCACCGCCTCCACCTTTCCTTTTGCCATCTTGATTCTGTCTCGTCCAATGACGTATCCCAGGAATTCCACTTCCTGGGTTTTCCATGTGCATTTGTCCGGTGAGACTGCCAGTCGGTTCTCCCGCAGTCTTTTCAATACTTCCTTAACCCGTTGATCGTGCTCCTCCTCGGTTTCGCATAGATCAGGAAATCGTCCACGTAAAGCAGGAGGCCTAGGTCGATCATGTCGGAGAAGACGTGGTTCATCATGTCTTGGAAGGTTGACGGAGCATTGGTTAGTCCGAATGGCATGACCTGGAATTCGTAGAGCCCATAACGAGTCCGGAAGGCTGTTTTCCACCCATCTCCCTCCCGAATGCGAATCAGGTTGAATCCGTTTTTCAGATCTAGCTTAGTGAACCACTTGGCTCCCTGAACTCGATCCTGCAATTCCTGCATGAGGGGAAGGGGGTACCGGTTGGGAATTGTGATCCGGTTCAGGGCACGGTAGTCGACGCACAACCGGAGTCCTTTCCCGTTTGGCTTTGGTACAAACAAAATCGGGGATCCTGCTGGCGAGGTGGATCTCCGAATTTTGCCTGTCCTTAGCATTTCCTTGAGCCATTCTCTGAGGGTCTGGAGCTCGTACTCCAAGAGGGGATAGATCGGTCCCCAGGGGGCGGTTTCTCCTTCCTTGAGGTCGATCTTGCAATCGTATGGTCGGTGTGCCGGTAGCGCCTTTGCCGCCTCCTGGCTCATGATGTCGAGATAGTTCCCGAACTCCTTAGGGATTCGTTCCTGAGGGTCCGTTTCGTTTATTGCTGAGACATACCCAATGACTTTGGCTTCTGGGTCAAGGGTAACCGCCTCGTCCAGGGACAGAGAGAATTCCACTGTTTCGAATCTTGTGCACCTTTCTAGGCAGTTGTGGCTGCTGAAGCGCAGTTCTTCTGAGTCCCATGCGCCATGGGGGGGGTGCTTCGCAATCCACCAAAATGGGAGGAAGAGGTCGACTTCTGGTTCCAAGGGAGCAACTTCGAATACTTCTTGGGAATAGTGCTTTCGATGCTGGAGCAGGAGCTGCTCGGTGTACTCCATCCCTGCCCCTTTGACTTCTTCCACTGAGCAGTTTAATAGTGGGGCTGCTTCTTTTCTGCGGATTCGGGGTATGTCGAGTTGCTCGGTGATCCTCGTGCTGATCAGAGGTACCAAGCAACCGGTGTCAAGCAGAACTCGTACCGCGTGCTGGGTTGGAGACCACGAGATGATCATGGTAGTGATCGGTCTTTTGCCGCACTGTGGTTTATTGGTAGACTTTTCGGGCGAGGCTCTGTTAGGGTTTCGCCTTCTTCGTTGTCTATCCTGCGAGGTTCCAGCGCTTGGTTCCTCCGGACCCTTTCGTTTTCGACTTGTTCCACAAATTATTGGGAAGGACTTGTGGTGCGGCGGGCCCCGTCCTACTAAAAATCCGAGTCGTCTTGCCAGGCTGACTGCAGCGTCAAGGCCGCAGCCTCTTGCATGTCTTCGTCCTCGATTTTGACATGGCTAGCTTTGGTTTGTTTAGGGGCCGCAGCCTCCTCGGCATCCTCCCCCCTCTTCCGTTTTCCTTGGATCGAGCTCGCCTGTTTCGGGGCTTCCGGTAGCTCCTTGCCTTTGACCGTTGTCCGGGCATAGCAGTCCTGGGTGGTGTGGCTGTCCCGGCCACACCTCCAGCAGTTGGCCTTGCTGCTTCTGTGGGAGTCGATCTCACTCTGGGGAACCCCTTTATAGGCATTGCTACTGCTTCCCCAGTGGCTCTGCTCCCACGTTTTCCTTGGCTTTTCAGCCTTGCCCCCCGAGTCAGACTTCCCAGCCTGCTTGGGGCCACCGCTCTCCTTGCCCTTTCGGGCATTGCCCGGATTTTTCCCCTCTGGGCCGTCCTTCCGTCCTGTGCCGCTCCCTGGCTGGGCTTCGCGAGTCGCCCTCAGTGCCTTCCTTCGTTCCACGTGGAGACCGGCATTGTAGGTGGCCGTGAGAAAGTGTTCATCGTCTATGAACTCCTCCATGTAGTGGGCGAAGCGCATGTCCAGGATGTTGTCGGGCATGGCCTGGTCGATTTTTTCCCTCAATCCTTCACCGGTGGCTCGAGCGTACACATTCAAGGCTCGGAATTCGGTGAAATATGCCTTGATGTCGCGTTTGTACCGCAGCTGACTGAGCTTTAGCTGGGCGTTCGCGGCCTCCCTAGTGTCTCGAAATTCGGCCCGGATGGCCGCAGTGTATCGGGCCCAGGTGTCCCGGTCCGCCATTGTCCTTCGTCGGTGCTGGTGCAAGGCTTTTGCGGTGTCCTATAGCAACGTTCCCACCCAAGCGATTTTCTGGGTGTCGAGGGTCTCCGGATAGAACCCGATATACTTAAGAACCAATTCCCACCAGACATTGAATGCCGAGGTGGGTTTCCCGTCGAAGGATTCTGGGTTCTTTAGCTTGAGTCGGGACGTATTGGTTCTTACCTCCGGGGCCCTTTGGTCGGTCCGGGCTGCCGCAATGCCTTCTCCCACTAGTCGAGCGATTTCTTCCGGGGTGAGCATGGTGGCGATGTGCCCTTCCTGAAGTGGGGTGGCTCCTGGTGGGGGCCTTCCGGTCACCTGGCTTCGCCGCCTCTCCGGGGCTGTGTACATGTCGTCGTCGTTATCTGTGTTCGGTCCTGTGTTTCCGGAGGGGTTCTCTGGTTCCGGGGAAGGAGACCGGAGTACCAACCTTGTTCGGGGTCGTCTTGGGGGGTCTCCTCCGGCCCCTCCTGCCGCTGCCTCAGGGGTTCCTTCCCTTGAAGCCGGAAGGGGGACGTCCTTTGGGAGAGCCGACTGTAGGTAAGTGGGCGTGGTGGTCGCCCGTTTGATGGCACTTACCTCCGTGCGTAGTCGTTGCTGTTCCCTGGCCAATCGCTCAGTCTCCTCCTGCTGGTTCATGGCCCACTTTTCACAGTTGGCATTCCAGGTTTGTTGTTCCTCTGCCCGTTTCCGGTCTGCAACCTGGAGAAACTGGACGGCGTCGTTCAGCCGTGTGATTCGGGTGATCTGGTGCCCCTCCTTTTCGGCCTGGTCTTTATCACGGGAGGTGATGGCCGTCCAGACATCGGCGGTGAACTTCTGAGCGGCGCATGCGGTGCGCATCAGCTCGGTTTGCATCCACTCGTGGGATACGGTTGTGTTGGCCTCGGCCGTCTTGTAAACGTATTTGGGGGCTTGCGTGAGCAGATGGTAGTTCCGCTCAATTGCGACGATTCGTCGGTCGGCCCGGTCGTAAGCATCGCCGCACATTCCGTGTAGCTGCTCTAGGTCCCATTGCGCTTGCTGGTGCTGCGTAACCAGCAGTCGGACCCAAGCAGTGGGGTTTGGGAGGTCGATCGTTGGTTGATCGGTTTCGGTGTCGTTGTATACCTCCAAGGCGGTTCGTGGGTACTCCAGCAGGAGCATATCGACGTTTGATTCGGTCATTTTTATAGTATAGGTCTAGAAAATGCCCGGTGTAAATTGTTTCGTCGTCGATAAATTCGTAATCACAGATGTCCCGAAAGTCGAGTCCTGTGAGGTTTGCGCACTGATGGGCAAATGCGCAGTCGTACCAGTATTGGGTATACCAATGCTGGGGTGTGCAATCGATGGCTTCTGAGGGAATCGGGCCGTCGATGTGTTCATCCCAGGGAGCTTCGTAGAGCAAAGCCTCGATTGATTGGTAGCTTTGATCGAAGTGCTGGGTGGAGAGTCGTTCGAAGATGTTAGCTAGTTCGAGAAGAAAGAAGTGATCTTGCTCGAACGAGGGCATGAGGGTTGTGTGTGAATCGAAGGTGACTTGTGAACTAAGATTATAGTGTGACACCTGGGTACGCGAGTACGGAGGTGGAGGTAAAGATATTCGTAGAGTCAGGTTCGATTTCTTTATTCACCGCGGAATAATCTTAGGTTCATCGTGTCGGGGTGTTTCGTGAGTGTGGTATCCGAGGATAGGGAATCGAGAGGAATTTGGTGGAGTTTCCGTACGGTATATATGCCTTTTCTTCTTTGGTCACGTGGTTCCTCTTCCCGTCGTCACGTCGGAGGTCCCCGTTTTCAGACACATGGTCTCAGAGAGCTCCGTGCATGGGAATGGTTGGTCCTGACCGGTTCTGGCGATAAGGGTGGAGGCTAACAGTCGGCGACCTCGTATTCCCCCCGGCGCTAGTCTTTCGGACTATGCGGGCTTCGTATCGAGATCCCAGTCAGGATCGGTCGTCACTCTTTCGGAGCTCGCCGTCCCTCCTAGTTTGCCACTGGCCCCGCTCCGGAGTTATCCTTTTCGTCCGTTCCTCTCGTCCGTAAGGTCCTAACTCCGGGTCTTATCTCCCGTCTAGACTCTCCCAGACCTGTCTTGCGACATGGGCCCCGCTTATGGCTTGCGACTTGCAGGAAGCTAGTTCTTCCCTTATCTCGTTCTCGTATGCAGCGGCTACAAGGGTCGGCAGTGTGTCGGGTCTACCCAGCGGGCTGGCCTAAGATCCATCACCCGCCGAGGTTACCCTCAGCTCTGCCTTCTCTTGCCGAACTGCTTTCCGAGGCCCCGAGATTCTTATCAGGGATTCTAGTCACGTGACTTACCGTTTGGCTACCTTTCTCCTTGTATCTCTTTCCCCTTGTTACCCTCGGGTGTAACAGCTTACAACGATTATGATGCAGGGCATATGCCGTACCAAGGCGAGGGACGTCGAGTTGACCGAATTCTGAAGCGGAGGCTTGACTTCAAGCTGATCCTGTAGCACTGGGTAGCCCCAAACCAAGTACCAGCTCGTGTTCGGGAAAGTGCTAACGCCGCTACAGGACCGCACCTCAGGAACAGTTCGAGAGTCTGTTGGGAGCGGTATGGGGCAGAGCTAAACCTTGGTGCCCGTTGCCGCCGAAAAGGATTAGCTAGTACGGTTGAGGGCTGGTTGCTGCCGGCTCCGGTCGAGTAACGAAATCAACCCGGTGGCAACCCAATCGCATCACCCAATCACGACGAGAGGACTTAAGGAGAGGCACCTGCTCTGGCCATTCTCGGGAAGATACGGGAAAAGCACTACTGTCTGACCCAATCGAGAGTTATCCACTTTACACTGATGAAATCTAGTGCCAAGGCGAAGAGTTTTCATGTCGCAGTGCAGGGTAGTTCCCCGCAGCACGTGACTTTGCCCAGCCGGATACTTATACGATGACCCGCCGACGAGCGGTGGGCAACCGGTCTTCATCGGAAGAACCATCGGAATCATCAGCAGAGCCAGGAACTACAGAACGGTCAATCATCAACGGATTACCTATCAGTCACGAAGACATCGAATCAACAACCATCCCCCTACGAGCGATCCTACACGCGATCCTACAGGCAATCCATCGAGTGAGTTGTCGCCATGGAGCCGCAAAAGATCCAACACACAAGACGTATCAGTGAGGTGCGCAAGACGTCGAACCGCCGCCGCGATACATGCAAGCCGTCGGGCTGCCACCGGGCTTGCATCGAACGAACTGCCACAGTGATACTCGCAGGTCTCCGGCATGCTGCCGGGCCTGCACCTCGAATTGACGATATACCTGAGCGCCGCAAGCGGGACAACAGTTGATCGGGAAGGAGACGGAAGGATACGTGAGGAGCTCGAGAGTCTAGGTGGAAGATAAGGAGCCGGGTAAAGGGTACAGCCAAGATACCGGGTGTATGGATTACTCCGGAGGAGGGGGCCACGGCAAACCGTGGGTGTGAGAGTGCAGGTGTTAGGACGAGACTCTCCCGAGGGCTCGGTCGAGACTCCCCAGGGAGCTCGTTTGTCATAACGACCAATACTCCAGACACCACCCGGGCCGTATGAAAGAACTCGGTCTAGAACTCAGGGAATTATTGGGTGCCAACAGGACCCTCAGACTTGCCTAATCCTCAGACCGACCAAGATGAGTAGCTTCGGGCTCCGGCCTGCACCCAGGATTTTTTTTTTTTTTTTGTTTAATCATACTCGCATACGACCTATCTAGATCATGGCGGCGTACATTTTGCCCTGTTTTCCTGTCCGCAGTCCGCGCAGTGACGGCTCGTTGCAAGCTCCCCTTCTACCCTCCGCCCGGCCCTCCCGAAAGGTTATTGCGCACCAAGGAAATAGACAAAGGAAAAGACACAAGGAAACCACCGCCCGTCCCCTACTCCTCCCCCGCCGATGCCCTGAAGGGTGGGGTGGGCAGGAACAGCGGCTCCTCCCCAGCACCCAGCGCCTGCGCCTCCACCCTGCGCTCCTTTTCCCGCTCGCGGTGCTCCCAGAGCTCCCATTCCGACGCCTCGCTCCCTGCATCCGCTTCCCCTCCTGCAGGCGGCACTATTCTTCCCACGCCTGTTGCTGTCAGAAAGTCTAGTAGCGCCTGACTGCACCTCTGCTCGGCGAAGAGCTCATGCGCCCTCCACTGCCGCTTCCCTCTCTCTGTCTCCTTGTAGACCTCTCTCCACAAGGTCTTCTGCTGCTCCTTCCACCTTGGGCACCACTTGAGGAGGTGGTCCCTTGTCTGTGTGGGGCACCGGCACCACCAGCACTGGGCCTCGGGGCGGACCTTAGCCCAGTGCAGGTATTGTCCTGTGCGGGCGTGTCCCGTCTTCAGCTGGTAGAACCTCGAGGCAAGCCTCTTGGTGCTGTCGGCCACCACGCTATCGGGTTTCTGGCTCTTCGGCATGCGGTACTTCGTCTTCGAGGTCCGGCCTCCGGCCCACTGACGTGCCTCCGCCCACTTTTTCTCTGAGATTTCCCGCTTGAGGCTGGCGAGAGATCGTGGGAGAGGTGCCACCCGCACCTTCGTTCGGCCTGAGGAGCTCAGCCACTCCACCCCGCGGGTGTTCGGCTCCCCTGCTGCAATCTTTGCCCACTCGTCGGCCTTCTCGTTGCCAACGACTCCCTTGTGGGCTGGGCACCATCGGATTTCGATGACGATGCCCTTCCTGGCCCTGCGCAGCGTGGCGATGTGTTTCCGTGCCTGGAGGGCGTACTGTTGCCCGGGGCCAGGCTCGTCCGATGC
>Ga0307508_10001147_pt1 | contig 30481 bp, 34 predicted proteins | sample 9_EM_MG_FD_203089 | JGI IMG/M metagenome (GOLD analysis project Ga0307508, IMG submission 203089) | Populus trichocarpa ectomycorrhiza microbial communities from riparian zone in the Pacific Northwest, United States - 9_EM | ecosystem: Host-associated > Plants > Roots > Unclassified | place...
TTCCCCTATATTTCCACCCCCCCCCCCCCCCCCCCCCCGGTCCGGTCCCCCCCTCTCGCCCCCTCCCTCCCAGTGTCACTCACCTAGCCCTCGGCGTAGCCACGACACTCAGCAACTGGAATTCCCCATGGATCGCCGCCTTCCACAGCCGTATCTTTCCATCGTCGCCGGTGGAGCTCAGTATGGTTCCGGTAGCGTTCCAGGCAACCTTCCAGACCTCCGCCTTGTGGTCGCCAAAGTCTGCAACCTTCTCCACATCCCAGCGGACACCCACGTCTACTTCCTCAGCGTCTCCAGCAGCAGCAGCAGCTTCATCCCCTCCCAGTCCTTGCGACAGCCCCGCTGCGACTCGCCCACGTCGCTTGGTCACGGTCTTCTCCTTCTCCTTCTCCACGACCTTCTCGGCTGGGAACTCCGTTTTGCCCCCTTCCCTCGCCGTAAGGCGGAAGATACGCACATGTCCATCCTTACACGCCGTAGCGATCAGATGATAGCTCCGTCCCATACTCACCGCCCAAGCCACATCCCTCACCAGCGCACGATGGCCAGGGAGCTCTTCGGCCGCCTTGAACTTCCCCGATGCATTGTGTCTGTACACCCTCACCTGATCCATCGCACCAACCACCAACTGCTCTCCGCCCCAGCGGCTGGGGCAGAATGCGAGGCAGAACGACACCTCCACCTCGCGCGCCGGAGGGGCCGAGAGCACAGACACGACGTCAATGGCGATCCAATGCGTCAGGTCTTGCGGTTCGCGACACTCGTAGATATGAACGTGGCCGTCGGTGCTGATGAAGGCGAGTTTCAATCCCGTGCTGGTGGAGCTATTGGACGCCAGAGTCGGGGGGAATGCGATGCTGTGGATTGCCGTGCGCGCGTCTGACGTCATCTGGAACTGCCGTTTCCACCTGTGCGGGGACGCTTGCATCTCATCCCGTCAGCAGCAGGGACAGAGCTGATGGTCGGGTCGGGACTACCTTTTGGTTCTCCTCCTAGTCAGCTTTTTTTCTTTCTTTCTTCTCTCCCCTTCTCTTTTCTTTCCTCTTCCTCCCGCATCACTTCGAACTGCACGGCGGAAGGGAAACGTACCCATTTCTTGCTCCTCCCAGATCCGAACCGCACGGTCGTACGAGCACGTAGCTACTATCTGGCCGTGCTCGGGAGGCCCCCAGATCACGCGATTGATGCTGCTGTCGTGCGCTTTGAACGATGACGAGATCACCCACGTTCCCTCGTCGTTGAGATCGAAGATCTTGAGCCGTTGGTCGGACGAGACGGTGGCCATGCGCCGGCCGTAGTAGTCTACCTCTGGGATTAGTGGGGCGAGATGCGCGGAGTGGGGAGCCGACCGTAGGCGACATCGTGGACTAGGTCGTCGTGTCCGGTGGGAAAGTGGACGTAGCTGTTTGGTTTTGTGGCTGCGCGGGACATTGGGTGGTTATGATGTTTGTGGCAAGCTCGAGGCGACGGCCGCACGTCGCGATGGGCGTGGGAAACGCGTGTTGTGGTGGGGTATAGTTATAGTACATGAACCAACCACATGGGGTGCCAGGTATGTACATACATAGTCGAGCCCCGCCGCGCTAGTCTACTTTGGCTATTTCCTAATTTCTTTTTTCACGATATTTCTCTTTTTCAGGGGAAGCTTCAGAAGTAACAGCGCCCGCTGCTGGAACGCTTCACCAGCATCACTATCTACATAGCAACAATGTCTACCAGCGGAACGCGATTCCCCAACGGCGTAGGACAGAACCAATCCGATTTTTGAATGCCTTCGAGATGTACAAGGGAAATCATTCCTACAAAGAAGGATGCGGCAGTGGTGGCAGAGATGAAGGTGTCTACTCTCAAGCATCGGACTTGTGGACGGCGTTCAGCTGCTGAATATGAGAAGGCTCGACGGCTACTGTTAGATGAAGAAGATGAGATTTTGATATGGCGGTGTGAGATTTTGCAGCGTGGTGGCTTTCCGCAAAGTATTAGAGACGTGACAGCTATCGCAGAGGAAATTCTGCGTAAATCCGTACCTGTTGCAACAGCTAGTCTACCGTGGATTGCAACGAATTTTCCATCAGCGCCGGCCAGATGTGGGAATTGAAGGATATCGGCAAACACTTACACATACAAATGGAGGAAAAGCAGAGTGTACGGTCGGAGAAGCTGGACAAGCTGAGAGGGAAAGCAAAAAGTTGGGTGTACGGGTGGCTGAGTTTGGTGCAAGAAAAGAGAAATACAAAGCGATGGAAAACGAAGGCAAGAAGCTGCCAGCGACATGGAAATTTGCTCAGCTTGAAGAGGAGGAGAAGAAGGAGGCCGCGCGTTTGCCAAAGCTTCCGACGGATGTATGTGTGTTGGAGGAGGAGCTTGCCGATGTATCTGACAACGATGATAGTATAGAGATAGGTACTAGTAGTGGGGCAGGAGGAGATCGAAATCTGAGCGGTGTCCGGGTCCAAAGCTGAAGCTGGTAAGCGCAACTGGCTACATCTGAGGATCATTTCTAGCCCTTACTGGACTTAATTGGAGCAAACCTCGTTGCGTACGGTGAGTTTATGTGCAGAGGAACGCCCAGAATCCCCAAAACCCGCTGTGTATCAGGATCCTGACATTTGGAGGGCAACAAATCCGGGGCGACAACACACAGGCATCACCGGCTACATCTGGGGATCATTTATATAGCCCTTACTCCACTTAATTGGATCAAAACTGGCTGAGTTCGATGGGTTTATGTGCATCTATGTACGTTTTAAAAAATGGGGGCCACGCTAGTGATCAATAAACCACGATAGCCGTTTTAGCTTAGCAGGGCTCGACTACCTGGCACCCAACTCTATCCGAACGCGCTAACGTGCCCAGATAAGGCCGAGACTGTATGTCTCAAGCCTTGTTGGACTGACACAGTAGAGAGCAGCAGCCAAGTTGCGGGGAGAGACGGTTGTGACCGCTCAGAGTTGGAGAGGAAATAAGTACGAGAAAGAGTTCAACTGGAACGAAACGAAACGATATGAAGGGGGTTGGTTGGTGGAGGTATGTGACAGTCTTGAGGCCGTCCCATTTTGTATTCTGAGTGCAAGAGGAGGATGTCTTTGGCTCTGAACTTTATCTTGATGGAAGACAACGCTGTTCGCAACTCCGGATGGACTAATGCACAGTGATGGGGCCAGGGAATCCTGATGATCAAATGACCAACTAACTTATCAAGTGGCTGTGTGCCTTGATGAAGAGAAGGATCCTAAGGACACATGAGAGAGTCACTACCCATGAAGCGATGGTAGCTGCATTGCGAGAGGAGTGGGACCGGCTCACCTTGGAGGAAATCAACAACGAGATTTCAAACCCACCAACATTATGCAGCGCTGCCTTGCTGTGAATGGCGGTAACAAATGTCATGCCCAACTGTTTCTCGTACTACTGTTCCCTTATCCTCTTAATATCTCGCTTTGCATCTATGTAAATACTAAATCTCTAATTGTTGGTTCAATAACGTATTGCCGGCACCGGACGCAGTGGTGAGCAGCACCACATATCGCATACCTACCTCAGGCAGTTGCATGGAATATCACTCGGACAGGGCTGCCAAGATTAACCTTGTCACTACATATGTAGCGTGTCCGGACACCCAGACGACAGCGTTTTCTGCGTGCATGGTAGGCTCCAGCCACAGCACAACACGCCACATAACGAAGAGGGGACAATCACCACGTGACGGCACCACAACACATCATCGCCACAACACCATCACACATCATCACCACAACACCATCGCCACAACACAGCGCGTCAACAACCATCACAAGCTATGGAAGAAAGATTTCTCATATATAAGCAGCTTCTGAGGTGTAGCTGGTGCTTTTCACGAAGACATCTGCCATATCTGCCACCTTGCCATCACGTTTTTCATGAGGGAATAAAGTGTTGACAGGGCAGTTATCTGGATTTCTCCGAGGAAAGTGGATATGAATTGTACGAGGTGATGATGTGGGGAGCGGCCAGCTGCACGAGAGTCCACCACGACAAGAAATATCCTGGAACTGAGAGAAATTGAGGAGCAGCTACGGCAGCAGTTGTGTACTGTGTACCGTGTGGGGAACGGAAGAAAGTGGAACTGCGCCAAAGGAACAGCAGGAAGTGGTCACAGGCTATGTAGATGGATCAGTACAACCCAACACAGATTGCATCTAGATTGGCCTATAGTGAGATCATTCGGCCAGGCGCGGAGTTACTACCTCAATAGCACAGCCGCAGCCTCTGCTGCTTCCTCCTGGAGGTCTTACGCAATCCACCTGTAGTGTAGGGTTTTCGTAGGCTAGTCTTTCCCGTCCAGTTGGCGGCTACGGAACCTTCCAACCAGCGGATGGCGATGATGGACTGGGAGAAATTAAATTGTGCAGCGGGGAGGGCCATCGGGGTTGTAGTGGGATATATATTGTATCGGTATTGTGAATTATAGCGGGCGAGCATTGTGATACGGTTATAGATGTCGACGCACGGCGTTGTGGTGGGAGTGCTCCCAATCTTCCCTCACACGCAAGGAAACGTTCGTCTGTGATGGCACCACTGCACGAAAAAACCCGAAACAATTATTGAAACATTACAAAGTGACAGCTTGCAAAGTACTTCATCATCCGATCCTATCCTATCGCGTCAAGTCACAGCATGTTCTATGGTGCCGACAAATTTCCCCAACTCCGTCAGCCCGAACAAATCAACAAAGCAAGCACAAAACACAGACTTAGGCGCGAGGATACCGAAAGAAACACGAAGACAAGATGCCGAAACATTTCGTAAGAGGTCGATTGATGCTCAGGCCTGGGTCTCAACGCCTTTGCTCTCCCAGAACGCGTCACGTTCTAGAAGCGCATCTTGGACCCACTTCTTGACGAAGTCGTTCTTGATGCCGGTACAGACGTGCAGGAACTCCGAGAGATTCTTCTGCGCGTTGTAGTGCTTTTCGTACTCGATGGTCTGGCAGATGAGCTCGAAGCGGTCGACTAAATACCGGTTCCGCGTCAGTATGAAGTTTCGGTCGGAATAAGGTCACTGGGTAGTAGTAAGGCATACCGTCCTTGACGAACATGGCCTCCTTGGTGGTATTGGTCTCATACTCCATCCAGAGCTCCATGAACTCATTCGCGATAGTCTCGGAAATTGGCTTCAGCAGCTCGTCGCAGATGTATTTCATAGAGTCTAGTTCACGCTTATGTTTCACGTCTAAGTCGCTAATCAGCCTTCTGTCCCCACCCTGAACACGAAAGAGGATATACATACCCTTTGCGATGTTGTCAGGCGGAGTGATGTCGCCGACGAGGGCCTCGGCCATATCGTGGATCAGCGCAAGTTTGACACAATGGTCGCGGTCGATGCCGGCCTCGGGAGGACACAACATGGTGATGATGCCCATACGATACATGTGGTCGGCAATGGACTCTAGAATTAGCATTAGTACACGGGTGTATTTCTTTTTTTTGCATGACACGGGCCCGAGCGCAGATAAGAAACTTACCACCATTCCGAATGTCGAAGTGCCGCCAGCCCTCACGGGGAGTAGTCTTCAGGCGCTGGATGATGTGGAGGAAATGGAGCGGGGAGCTCGAGGTGGAGGTGACAGGTTTGGGGATCGTAGCCAGAACTGTAGGGTGGAGTCGTCAGAATCGGACTGGAGATTTCTGACGGCGGCGTGGATATGTACGAACCCTTTGGCAGAGTCCAGTCTTTGACCATGCTGGCGGGCTCGTAGATGACTCCTAGATCGTCAGCGGCATAAGCTAGTAGACGGGCAACAAGATGGTACAAACCGTTGTTAGACATGCTTAGCGGTCGTCACGTTTTCTCAACGGTGAGTGGGTAGCGGAGTAGGTAGTGTTCGTCGTACGGTATCGGCGGTGAAGAACGATAGGTACGTTGTTGGAGAGATCCTTCTCCTGGAGGGAAAGGATGCGGGATTTTATAGCTGGAGTCGCGTGGGAATAGTGGGGTCAACACGACAAGTGGAAGCAGATCGAGGCTCTTTGAGCTGTGACGTTACGCAACAAGCATTTGTTTGGAGTGGCCGCCGCAGCCCTTGCAGGTGGTCCTTGTCCTGGGGTACATTTGTGCAGGCAACCGAGGCCCCTAGAGCTGACCGCCGCACTCACACTGCCGTTCGAGTTCGGCTCAATCCTTGGTTTCGACCCTTGCTCTCCATAAAAAAAAACCTGGTCAGATTCGAGTAATGAAAAAAAAATATCCACGGTCAGACTCCTTTCGATCTTCTGCATAGATGTACCTATTTCTCTGAAGGCCCTAGACTCAGGGAGACGCTGAAATGTTGGTGAGAGAAATTGCACCGTTAGTGGCCATAGTCTACCCCAATCGGACGGCCATGGACAAGACACAGACACCCGAACACAAGAAAAAACACTTCGTCGGTCGGTTGAGGACTGGCATCCGAAAATGTAAAGAGCAAGTCTCCTACTGGGCCTGAGAAGCCATGAAACTCAGCGATGCTACTCATTACTTCAAATGCCTTAGTCACCAAAAGTCTACTTAAGTAACAGCGAGAATTACAGCAGCAAATTCCGAGGAACACGTGAATAGAGCCTCTACCAAAACCCTTCAGTCCTTTTTGGTATCCATTGCTTGGCCAGGCAGGGTGTAAGTTGTGGAGGACAAATACAGTCCTGGACAATTTTTCATCAGTCCACGATTAAGGGGTCCAACAGTCCCTGCATCGGAAGGAGTTTGAAGGTAGATCCACTCGCCTCGATTCTTACGACTTCAATTGTCGGCAATTTTCCGTCAGTCAAGTAACGGACTAGTCCAGTTGGGGTTCTCCCTACTTCCCTCCACAGTATACATACTTTGTAGAAGTAATGACGCTACTTGTGCCTGGGTGGAGGACAAAGGGGAGCTTGCAAAGGGAAGCTTGTAACGTGCCGTCTCGCGCGGACAGCGGACGGCAAACCTGGATAAAAGTGCGCCACCATAGTCTAGCAAGGCTGTATGTGAGTATGAACAAACAAAAAAAATGACGCTGCTCGTCGTATAGGTAGTGCATCAACTATCACTCGCCACATGGCACATGACAGGTAGTTGATCCCTGCCAATGCTATCAGATGAAACACTGTTGATTCTGCATCACAACATTCCGCGGATAGTTATCTGTTCGGAATACATAGAATCTAGAGCACCGAGGTGATGTGCAGTCAAATGTGCCACACTATCTACTGACGTTGCCGTGATCCGCCAAATTCTCTCACTAACACAACAGTCACTGCAGAACGGCTTGATGACTATTTCATGTTTTGACTACGCCATCGGGAAAAAAGTCGGGTGGCCACAACAAGGTATCCCTTTTTTTCCCCAACCAAACGCACCCCACATCTACAGACGACGACCACGACGACCTCCCTTCCGGCGGGTGCTGTCGGAAGGAGTAGGAGTAACGTCCTCGATACGTCCGATCTTCATGCCGGAACGGGCCAGAGCACGGAGGGCAGACTGGGCACCAGGACCGGGGGTCTTGGTTCCGTTACCTGCGGGTATCAACATTAGCACTGGAAGCTTAGGAGGGACGACTGGGGGAGACATACCACCGGTAGCACGGATCTTGATGTGAAGAGCAGTGATGCCGACCTCCTTGCAGCGGGCAGCAACGTCCTGAGCAGCCAACATGGCGGCGTAAGGAGAAGACTCGTCACGGTCGGCCTTGACCTTCATACCCCCAGTAACACGGGTGATGGTTTCCCGTCCACTGGAAGGGATCACAGAAGCGTCAGCCTCTACCCCTTATAGTTCATGAAGCCCTCAGATCCGAAACAAATTGAATTGGTTTGTCGGTGCAACGGCGGTATATGCGCGGTGACTTACGAAAGATCGGTAACATGGACGAAGGTGTCGTTGAACGAAGCGAAGATACGTGCAACTCCGAAGACGAGCTCGCCTATACATCAAGCTAAGTCAGCTCTGCAATCCTCCTCCAGCTCATCATGCTGCTTCGATTCCCAGCATCCGTGGTTCCCGTCGCTTCTGGTCAGCAGAGTCGGACACGTACGCACCATCGCGGATCTGAGGACCGAGAGAGATGTTCTCCTCTTTGCGCTCAACCTTTTTTCCCTTGGGGGCCATTTTTGTCGATGTGTGTTGTACTGTGCAGAAGTTGCGGGGAAATGGGGTTTGTGCTGGGTCGTGGTCGGTTGTCTCGGCGATAGCTCTCGAAAGTCTGGGTCCTAGACGGAGAATGTCACCTTCAAGTTGTGCGCCGTCTACTGTGTGCCCTAGAAAAATAAGCGAGAGCAGTCCCACCCCACCCAACCATAACATGCCAAGAATCACTGTAATCACCGTATTTCAAGAGCAACTGAGAGATGGAACAGAAAATATAGAGTCCACATGGCAATATTTACATCAGATATCACAAAGCTCGAATCTTGGGATGGGGTTTATGATACTATCGTAATCAATTGGTTGAGGGATGAACTACTGTATCGTGCTTCCTTTCACAGTAAAACTCCCCAAGTTCACAGCCCACAACTCGGCGACTTACAATTGTCTTGAAAGTCTAAACTGTGAGAAATCTTGGCATCACCAACCTCACAGCATTTCCATAGAATCTCACTCATATACCTACTACAGGAGAGTCTCGACGTTGTAATCATGTTGACTTAGTCAAAGAGCACAGAAAATGCTCCATTCAATTTTGTAGACGCTACCAGAAATTTGTGAAGCCTTTTGGCTGTATCGTCGGATCTAAGAGGATGGGGAGAAAGTTGTTGAAACATTTTTCTAGCACTTAGTTTTTTCTAAAGTTTATAGAACTTCTTTACAGCTGTACGGTTTAGGGAAGGCTTTATCTGCCTTAGTAGCTGGTGGTGTGCCGGTGGGGTAATGGAGAAGCGGCAGGAGGAGTGTGAAGTAGAGTGGTTGTAAATTACTTCTGTGATTAAAGGCAAGGTGCAATGCCTTCGGCTTCGTCTTATATACGTCCATGGTAGGATTCAGGAAGGGAGTGAGCTCAGAGCGAGAAGGAAAAGACGGAGCACTCACGGATGGTGTTACGGTCAGGGGTCTCAACACCCGCGGGTCAATGCTAGAGAGTACCAGCGTAAAAAAAGATTTCATCGAGTCTCCACGGAGAATCTCAAGTCAACCGCCCATACAGCCAATCACCATAGGCTCCTCCGAGAAGTCAACCGCTGGCGTAGCAACTAAGCCATAACTCGCCCACCAACACGTTTCGAATACTTCGAGAATGAGTGGGAAGAGAGACCTAATTGGATCGAAAAAGAAATGGAAGTGACTCACAGTGTGTGGGAACGCGATTGTAAAGGGAGCGGCAACCCCGGAGGGCAGGGCTGCGCCTGCGGGTCCGGACTTTATACGTATTTCACGTCAGTATTCTTGGTGCCCCACTGCTACAAGTTTTTATCTAATCTCAGGCAGTGCCTGCTTGGCGTCAATTGAAGCGTGCTCGTCTTGCAAATGATGCCTTAGATCCTCTCGAAAATTTCCAGCAATCGCCGGTATCGGGTGTCAGCAGTATGGGAGTGCTGGAGTATTGGGAGTAGTTATACAAAAGCAATTCTCCAATCGCTCGCTTGCAAAGATGGGATTGGTCTAGGATGCATACCCGATTCCTCTTACCCATAAAATTGAAACCTAAGAAATGCCCACCGGATGTCGCTTACAGATCCACTAGATCTTCTCCGATTAATAGGATTTTTTAGATAATATTGTTCTACCTCTCTTTCAATGCTCGCCTGGGTGTGTACGATTTCCTGTCTGTTGTTGAGGTGGTGGCTGAAAGCTCCCTATATAGTAATGGCCTAGTTGTAGTCCAGAACCCGGAAAGCCCACCCACAGCCCTAGAGATATATGAGGACACCACGGCACCGGGGGGTTACCCAGCCCGCCGGCTGACCCAGTCTAGACCAGTCCGGCTCCAAAAACTCCCTGGTCTGCGGACGAGAATCGGACAGTGTGCAAGTGCCTACGGCAGAGATTTCTGTAGATAAAGCAAGGTGGAGCGTTTTGCTTGCATGTCTGGAGGATATGAGCTCCAGGAGGGAGAGAAAGGGTGGGGGATGGCCATGCCAGAAGCACTTCTGTGAGGCGGCAACGGTGAGGCCGGGCTGGCTGAACCTATGCATGTAGGATGAGACGTACCCCGAGGAGTGGGAGCAAACAGGATGAGGCGTATGTAAGATACATGGCCCATGGGAGCTGGGGGGCTTAAGGCCATTCAGGGTAGCTATCAGCTGCTCCCGGCGACGAGCATACCGGCTCAGGCATGCTGCTTCTGTCCGACCGATGTCTTTCCCGGGAAAGCACTGCGTAGTACATAGGGCCGCAGGCTAACTTTGCCGCTCGGATTCCCTTTAATAACACCCTTCTCCACCCTTCTCCCGTCTTCTTTCCTCACGATCTTCCTTTCTCCCCAGGTTCCTCCGTGTGCAGGCTCCCGCCTCTTCTTGCATAAACGCTCGTTCGTACATCTCCTTGGCACCTGCCCACGGTCTGCTACCCGGTGCCGGCACGATCATGTGTGCTACATAGTTGATATCCGTCGACAATGATGCAGCGGTGCCTTAATGTCAATGGAGGCAAAAGGCTCCATGCTTAATTTCTATTTAGTTCTCTCTGTGGTGCCGATGCTTTTTATTTCCCTATTACTTTGTGCCATTATTTCTAATGGCTTGTGGTTGGGTGCTGCCGGCGCCGGAGGCTCCTCCGATCGAATACCACTTGAAGGCACTGACCTGACAAGGCTGAACCTCTGCTAGCGTCGTTTTCAGCCTGTCCAAATACCATGCAACGATCTATGTAGTACATATGTAGCCGTGGCTATCAACTGCTGGAATGCAGGCCCATACACATTCACATGTTCGGTCAAAACAAAATCGCTGTGCGTTTCACAACCACGATAGCTATGTGATCAGGGAAACCTGTGCTGAACTCGGCTCCGTATTCTCTATCTCCCATGAGCTGTGCTTGGTGGTGGCGAAAAAAAAAATCACTCCCATTTCAACTGCGTTTACTACCAAGCCATATATCTGGTGCCGCTTTGGCGGCGCTAAGGATATACGGGATGGTCACGAGACAATGGTTTTGGACCGTAACCGCGAAAAGCGATACAATAGTGTTTGCGGAACTCCAGGAGACAGAACATAAATTCTATTTCCACAACAAACCAATTTTATTGTTATCTATCTGTGCGGCTGTCTACATTAGACGCAAAGTGGCCTACACCTCTGCACGTGCTACAGCGTAGGGGGGGGGGGGGGGGGGGGGTTTAGGGAACATCCGGCAGACGAAGTCCACATTTGCTTGGGTTATACATACCTTTTTTCCTCTGCATGTCGCCCTTATGTACATAATGCATACTTGCTTTGTTTCAATACCTACCCGAGGTATCTTGGTTAAGCCGGGTGTCTCGCAAGGCGGAAGCTCAAGTTCATTTTCTCCACTATTATCTCTAGCCTAATGCCGCGACTGTGGGTCCAACTTGGTCAACCTATTACATAAAGAACACTCCGAATCGAGCGTCGTCATGGGCATGTTGTCGAATGGAGCTCTTGGCCTTGTGGTGATCGATGGCCACTCCGGTGTCCTGGTAACGGTTGCAGGAGCAGGTAGATGCCGTCAAATCCATGTGGAAAAGCTGATCATCGTGTGTCTGGGTGACATGACTCTTGGTGCTACTGTCTGTAGCCATCAAAACCTTGATCCGCCCGGTAAAGCTCAGTGATTCACGGAGCAGTAAAGCTTGAGCAGCATCGTATTAATGGCCAGAGCTGTGGCATTCGCAGGTTCCACGGTAGTTATTTGATCCATATACATTGGAAGTTATCTAAACTGCTTTCTCTCTGTCTTAATATCGCCGTTATTAAGCGACTTCAGTGTACGGTAAACGCCAGTCATCCACTTGATTCTCCTACCTTTTGGTGTCGAGGACTTATCAATATGCCGTTAATAGTTGACTGTTTTTCGTTTCAGTTGTCCAATCCCCCAAACGGTATATGAACCCCACTGACAATGGACTCCCACACATTCGACAGCTTTTCTTCCAACTGCGCTCAGACTCAAAAGTCGCGGACTTCGTCCACGCAAACAGCCACATCCAGCGCGCTCCTTGATTTGAGATACCGGCCACAGCAAAACGTGTTGTATGGACTTGGAAGTCCAGAAAGGAGTCGAACTGCTGCCCAAAAACGAGAGGTATGCTGTTGTGAGGGCCGAAGGGTGGTGGTTCAAGTGGCGATGGGCAGGGAGTGCTGGGGATGCATGGGATACAGCGGAAGCTGCGGACGTCTGGAGGCGAAGGGCTGCGGTGATTTACCCTGCTTCAAACTATGAAATTTTGTGTGTAGATATTTCGGCCCCGGGGGGATATGTAAAAGCCCATTTTTTAATCATTTTGATTGCATGCGACCTATTTAGATTATGGCGATATATACACTAGTCCGGTTTCCGTTCACTGTCCAAACGCCGACACTGATCAGTCTGCAGGCGGCTCGTTGTGAGTATGATGAATTCACTGTGGGATCCGCTCCATGAGTGATGGCAAGTGGAGGTAGTGCCTAGCCGCCTAGCTGTAATGTGTCCACATCTCTCCCGGAGGGACTGCCAATCACATATCACCTGAGGAATACAAGTACAGAAGTAGGTGCCTACATACATACATACACAAGTACGTACTGATATCGTCAATCTTCCCCGTAAGAGGATCTTGATCCCAACTAAAGCCGAAACAAAATGAGTGAGAAAGAAGTGGCGAACTAAATCATGTGTGCTAGTACCCATTGCAATCAAGAAAGCATGACCCGGTTCCAAAACCAAAAGTAAAGAGTAATCAAATAGAAGAAGAAGCTGCTTCCTTCGCGACCATAGCCTCCACCCGACGCCGTGCCTCCAGTATCATCTCGTCCCGCTTGGACTTGTGGGCTAACATTCGGTCCTGTTTGCTGGCGGGCGCTTTCCCCTTGCCGGCGCGGGTGGATACAGACGACGAGGATGAGGACGAGACTTCCGATAGGCGACTCTGGAGGTTGTACCGCGTGATCAGGTCGGTATGTTGGGGACTCACGCGCGATGGACGGGACGTAGGGCCGGGGGTCACGCCGGGGGTAGGGACGGAAACGGATGAGGACTGTGGGACGATCCTGGGAGCCGTCGGGGGGCGTGGCGGCTGGATGGCGACAAACCCGTCAGCCCTTTGCGAGCTCGAAGAAGGAGAAGACTCACGTCAGGCAAGAACCCGGTGGCCAGTATCCGCTCCGTAGCCACCTCCATATTACCCCCGTTCCGGAGGAGCTCCGCTTCTATCGCTGCAGTGGGCACTTGCGGGAACATTCCGTGCACCACTTCGATCTGCTGCTGCAGCCTGCGGCGCGTAGCGGCCGGCGAGACGGCCGGCGGTGTCGACGATGCCGCCGGCGGTGACGTGAAGAAGAAGCGGTAGACGAGGTAGGAGATCACAAGGAAGGCGGCAGCTTGCGGGAGAATGGGCGTTTCTTCTTTTGACATTTTCGCGGGTGGGTAGTTCGAGAGGTTTCCGGCTTGGATGGAACTGGCTGTGGGAAGGGAGATCGTCTGCTGTCAGTGCTTGCTGGGGTGCCAGAAGCTTCCATGTCACTCTTTCGAACCAATCATAGTCAGCCAATCAGGTGACTCAGCGTATCTGAAACCACAAAGTTTTTGGGAAGCAACTGCACAGTGACAATCTTTCCAATTTCACCTTTCACAACCAACAGCTGTCCAAAGCACAAACGCTTAACGAACAGAGGTGGTGGGATTGCTTGCGGAGGATTCGAACACTCAGAGAAGAAGAAGAATCGGAAATCGACATCAGTGTTACTGCTACAAACGGCAATGAGCTTTATACCCTCGACTCTCCCTCGGGTTGTGAGAGTGTTGCGTCCCGCATCTGCCCCGCTCACCCAATACCGATGTTTATATGCTCCCATCCAGCGTGCAATGCCGTCGCAACACGACTTCAGCAGGACCGGGGCTCAGCACCAGCAGCGACGGGTAGGGAAGCCCCACCTCACCCCACCTCCAAGAGCATAACGAAACTGACAACTAGTGCCCGAGTAGTCATTCCACGTCTCCAATGCAAGCTTCGCTACCAAGAACCCATACACGGTCTTAGGCGTCGACAAATCCGCGTCTGCGTCTGAGATCAAGAAGGCATACTACACAGCAGCCAAAAAGTATCATCCGGACTCGTCGAAGGAGCCCGATGCACGCGAGAAATTCCAAGAGGTGCAGTCGGCATACGAGATCCTCTCCGATCCCAAAAAGAAGCAGCAATTCGACCAGTTCGGCGAAGCTGGTTTCGACCCTAGCGGTGGGCCGGGAGGATTCCACCCCGGTGCTGGAGGACCGTTCAGCGGCTTTGGCGGTGCGGGTGGCGGATTCTCGGGCTTCGGAGGCGGTCCGTTCGGCGCAGATTTCTCGTTCGAGGACCTGTTCAATGCGGCTACTGGCAGTGGTGGAAGGAGGGGCAAGAGCCCTTTTGAAGATTGCATAGGTGCGGATATTCAGGTCCAGGCTACCATCAGCTTCATGGATGCGGCACGGGGCACACCGTTAGAGATCAGGATCGAGCCGCAGGTGCAGTGCGGGACGTGTACTGGTAGCGGACTGAAGGCCGGCACGAAGACGAAGGAGTGTGGACGCTGCGGCGGAACAGGAACGCGGGTCCACTTCATGCGTGGTGGATTCCAGATGGCTGCTACCTGTGACTCCTGCAGTGGCACCGGGAGTATCATACCCCCCGGCAGCGAATGCAAGAGCTGCGACGGCAGCGGTGTGGTCCACGAGACGCGCACGGTCAATATCGACGTCCCCGCTGGAGTGGAGGAGGGCATGCGTATCCGTGTTTCCGGCGAGGGTGAAGCCCCGCCTGCCACCCCCGGAGTTCCTGGCGGTAGATCGCGACGTGGAGACCTCTACGTCCACATTGTCGTCGAGCCGCACCCGAAGTTCTCCAGGAAGGGCTCTGATATCCTTCACACCAGCACGATACCCCTCACCACTGCACTCCTCGGAGGGGTCATCAAGATTCCCACGCTGGATGGGAACGTGGATCTCAAGGTTCCTAGTGGCACGAATACCGGCGATACCATCACAATTTCTGGACGCGGAATGAAGAGGCTCAACCAGGGCCGAAGAGGCGGAAATGGTGATTTGAAGATCGAATTCAAAGTAAAAATGCCCAATTTTTTAACCCCCCCCCCCCCCCCCCCCCCCAACTCCACTATCACTAACAGCCTACAGATCCCTCACCCCCTCGCAGCGCACCCTCCTCGAGCTGCTGGCCGACGAGTTCAACGACAAGACGGCCAAGCGCATCATGAACGTCAGTCAGTACGCCAACGAGGCTAAAAATAAAGACAGCACCTCAGCATCCTCCTCTTCATCCTCCACCCAGCAACAGGACGACAGCCATCAGAACCCGCTAAAGCGCATCTGGGACAAGCTCACGCATCACGAGAATAACCAGGACAGAGACGGAAAGTCTAGCTGAGCCTATAGCTAGATGTAAATTGAAGATGGCATAGAGTTTGGTCATTTGCGAAAATAAAAACGGCTGGTGGGGGGTGGCGTCCTTTAATTGATTGTGGAGGCGTAGTTTGTGTTGATTGGGGGTGGAACTCTTCATCATGCTCTCTCCTTGTTTTTCTTGTACATGTACATTACGCATCTCACCATTTCTAGATCTATGTTGAACAGGGCAAAATTTGGCAAGGGTAAGGGTAAGGTGGAGTTAGGATTTGTAAATACATGTACAGTACTTTACACCAAACATAACTCCAGAAGTACATAGAATCAATCAATCACACCTCTAGCGGCACTTTCGTAGCAGCACACGGAAGAGAAATAGAGCAGACGAGAGAGGATACATATGCAGGTATCCATTACTTGTAGCCCCTGGATGAACCAAATGGCGAGGAAAAAATATATGTATGTAGGAATATATGAAGGAACAAAATATATCAAAGAGTAATCCACCAAAAAAGAGCATGGCGATAAAACACGCCGAGGAGACCCGATAACAAGGAGAGAGGTAATAGTAGCATAGTGTGGTAGGAAAAAGAGAAGTAAAAAGAAGAGAAATGCAAAGGAAGGGAAAGGATAACACCACCGACCACCACTTGTAAGAACGCCAATATGTGGAAGCAACAGCTCGATTGAGTCACACGCCCCCTCTTCTCGTTGCAGCAGTCAGGGACAGTTGGGCCATTGCTGTATCCAGTGCTCCACTAATCTCCTCGATCAACACACACCCACACAACACGTTGTAGCGAGCAGTCCCCACACTCCCGCAATGACTTGAGAATCAAGACAAAGAACGATACAACCAAAGCACAATCTAAACAGCAATTTAACCCCAAATCTCCTTCTTCAGGTTCGCAATGTGCTTGTGCAGCTCCTTAGCCAGACCGACACTAGGCACCTATGCCAATGTCAGCAAACATGGGTCTGGGCCGAATGGATGATGCGTACCTTGACCGTGATATTGGTGAGCCCCCCGTTATCTTGTGCCAGGAACCGCAGTTGACGGATTGTGGGCTCCTCGCCAATCATCATCTCCCGGTAGATGAGGGTGTTGAGGATCACGACATAGGTTCCATCGGTGCGCATGATCAGTCGTGCGGACTTCTTCTGAGGCGCCTTCTTCTCACCCTCATCGTCACTAGCCAGACCGAAATCATCAACGGAAGGTGTAGTCCGGTTAACTCGGAGCTGACCTTTACCGCGCTCCTTCCAGACCTTAGTCTCGGTGTCGAATTGGAATATTTTCGCATTACATTTGAAGATTGTGGTTTCATCCTCCTCGCCGGTCATCACTGCATTGAAATTCCATCAGCCAACCGTTCTATCACACAGCAAAGGCAAACTTACCATCCTGTTCCTTGAGCACGAGCGGTTTGACCGAACCATCATCATCCCTTGGCGGCTTGTCCCGTTTCTCCCCGTCCTCATCTTCCGAGTCGTCCTCATCGGTCTTGTCATCATCTGGCGCACCGAATGGTTTCTGTGCTGCTATGGGCTTCGCGCCCGCGGACGCTCCGAACACAGAGCCACCACCGAATACGGAACCACCAGATGGATTGCCGAAAGCCGAGCCGGATCCGAACCCAGATGATGGGACATTACCTCCGAGTGATCCAAAAGGACTCTGGGAACCAGACTTAGCTCCCAAGGTTCCAAAAGGAGAAGCCGAAGATCCCGATAGAGCGCCGAACTTCGGGTTTGCGAAGAGGTTGGACGAATTGGTACCACCGCCGAAGATGTTGACGCCAGCGCTCGCAGCCGCAAACGGGGATTTGGTCGAAGTATTTGCAAAACCGCTATTCTCGGGAAGCTGTCAATAAAAGCAAGTCCCGTTAGTCTCGTTAACACTGGGGGTGGAGGGAGGATCGGGGAGTGGGGGGAGGGGCGGCGGGGGGAAGCACGCGACCAACCTTGGTCACTCCATTATCTTCGCTTTCGGTGTGCGTCTGTGCCTCCGACTCTTCCTTCCTGCGCTGCTCCTCCTCGGTCTTGGAGACCTTTTTCTTCTGGTCTTCCTCTTCTTCCTTATCTAGCTTTCCCAAGCTTCGCTTCCTCTCCAACTGACCCACAGGACTCGCCACTCTCTCTAGATGACCAATGGGACTCGCCACCCTCTCCACAAGCCCTTCTCCAGCTTCCTCCGGATGAGTCGGAGGAGTCTTGACAGAACGGGCCCGCAATCTGTCGGCCCCCGTAACCTCCCTGCTCCTCTTCCTTTCATGGGTCATCACCTTCCTCCGGTTCCCGTCCGTCTCACTGTCCTCCTTGTCCTTATCTTCCTCGCTCTCGTCATGGCTTCGCTTTCTCGCTCGCCGTGCCTCGTCCGCCGAGGACTGCGAATCCATGGCCTCATCTTCAGGCACCTGATCCCCTGAGCCCGAGCCGCCGGGGACAGAGCCCGGGGCTGCGATTGTAGTATGCTTCAACTTCTCGCGCACGCGCTCGTTGTCGTTATCCGACGACACCGACCGAACGTCAGTATCGTCCGGCGGAAGGGCGGCGGTGATGGGTACATCCTCTGTGCCGTTCATTTTGATCGGTATGTTGGGTTCTTCCGGACGTTTTTTCTCTTCAAGTCGCCCACTCTAACTCGACAGCGGTGACAAGAAAGGGGGATTGAGTACAGTATACGATAAGGGATGTACAAGATCTGAGGGTTTACTGTAGTCTGTATTGTAGTCGGAAATTAGCATGGATTGTGGTTAGCCACGTAGGGATCGTCAATGTTGGCTGTGGTTATGGTTGCAAGTGTGTGTGCGATGGTTGGGATATACGTGGTTGGGGACTTTGTAGTTGCTGCTTTGGTGGGGAAGGGTGGGGGGAGGGGGTGCCTACAGACGGTAATGAATATACCGCGGGTGGATATATTTCTGGATATGTAGCGGCTTGCGATCGACGCAGAGACTGTGAGGCGATGTACGGGAGTGGGTGAGGAAGGGGTAGTGGTGGTTGTGATAGTTGGTAGTGGTGGAGGTAGTGTGTGGAGAAGAACTCGGGACGCAGGTGGAGAAGTCGCGAACAACAGAAGAATCGGTAAAAGGGCTAGTGTGGTGGTAGTGATCTTAGTGGAAGTTGCTAGAGGAGGGGTTGGAGATTAGATCGCGCGAAGCGGGATATGTAGACGGCGCGGGAGGATTTGGAGCAGAGAAGAGGGGCGGGAGCAGCGATGTTACATGGACCATGGTCCGGCACGGAGATCGACAAGAAGGAACAACGAGCAACGAGCGGAAGCAAGCAACTGACGTTCGCTGATACCCATCCTGCTCGTCCGTGGAGGCGGTTTATCTGATCAGCCCGGACGTGGCCTAGAATCAAGAAATAGGACTCTGGCGACGCGGTCCATAGCCGATAACTAAAAGTCGACCATGTACTAGTACATACCTACATACAATGTAGTTGCCTCTTTTGCAAACGCAAAAAAAAAAAGCAACGCTGGGAGCACCTCCACATCACGAGTGCGCGTGCACTAACTACCTAAAGCCGCAGGCCTTACCGCACGCAAATTACCTATGTAGAAACCACATGTGCGTATATACGGTTTTCAGTGAGGCTTTCGGCAAGGCGAGGCTGTCCGGATGAACCTCCGATGGATATCCTAGGGAATCATTTTGCAGGATTCTATGCACCTGCCTAGTTAACTGCGCGCTGACTTAGTCGGTAGCTCTACGAGCGTCAGGATTAGTAATAACAGGAAATCGGTTGCCAGACGTTCAGGAATGTTGCAGTGTTCAGCCTTCCAGAGCATGCTCCATTCGACTTATCCTGCCTGCCAGCAATGCTATGGCGGCCCATATCCCTCGGCGACGGGACTGCCTCCCGGCCCACTACCATGGCTCGTCGGACACGGCAATTCTGCTGGGAGATACATATCAAACTCGGCTTGACCTCACAGAGTGGACTCGACGGAACCGACAGCATCCACGGCTACGATAAATGTCTGGAGGCCAACCTTCAATCTCTGGAGGTAGCTTTCGACATTCCGCCTTCGGGAGTTGTACATACTATTAGCATAATGCATTGAATACATACAACTCCTGTATGTGCGCCCAGGTATGTAGGTAATGTAGCCATTCACAGCCCCAGAGCCCAAACTTGTTCTGGCAAAGCTAGCCAACGCCAGTATTCCAGATCTCACTGGCTGGAACAAACAGCCACCCTTTCGGCGACTTTAATGCACTCACCTACTACATGTTCCCTCATATGGCGTTGTTTATACTTCCATGGGCGTTAGTCAACCTTGGGGATGTGCGTGGCTTGCTGTGATTAAACCGACGGGCCAAACAACCAGGGGCCCGGATAGGTACCTACGCAAGGCTGGATTCGTGTGGAGTGCGGTGTCGCCGAGAAGTGTATGGGAGGGGATGCAAGAGGATAAATATGTATACGAAAACCGGCCATTCGTCTCCCGCTATTAGCGCACTTCGGGCGAGAAAACGGATGGGAAGCCCCTGAGGACGGCTTTTTGCCGGTAAGTATTCTTTCCTCTCGCCCCCCCTGCCATTATTGGTCCCACTGAATGAGAGCTATGTATCCCAGGTGCCGTGCGAAAAGATCTCCAATTAGAGTATATCCAATACATCTATCTGTATTCCGATGCTCTGGGAAGAAGCGCCTTATTCGTTCCCTTTCCGACACGCGTGGCAAAGGCAGCAACACATGGTCAGGAACCGTTGCGAATACGATTGTCAGAGGAGCGATAAAAACTCGAGGAGCCGTCTATCTTCCGATCTATTCCGCCAGAGGTTGCCTGACAGAGCTGCCAGTGTCCGGACGAGTGCTGAGCTGTGTTTCTGCATGGTAACTCTTGTCCTATCCGAGGCTGCTCTTCAGAAGTTGGATACGCTCACGTGACGACCGTCGATACCGCGCGCCCAGCGTTTATCTAAGAAAGTCGTGCGTTCCACTCTGCAGCCCCACCCAGGGCGCCTCCGTCGCCGGTTCGCATGCAGCTCGGATATGTATGTATGCAGGTATGTAGGTATCCCCGCACGCGATGCGCGGCAACTGGGTGTGGTTATTGGTATATATGTATGTGCTAAGCTGACAAGCGTTATCGGTATCCGCGCATGAAGAAATGTGTAGAGTGAGAAGTTAGCCCCCTAGTTCAGCTGGCCAAAGACGATACATCTATATCTCTACGGCTCCTTGTGAGTGATGCGCATGATCAGACGCGAGGCCCGAGACAGTACAGGATACCACGACTCGACATTATAGGTGCAGGTAGTATCAGCGACAATCGCGGGCGGAAAGAAAAAAAACAAGGACATGCGCCGGGTGAGTGGCCCCCGCTTTTATTCGTCGAGTAGGAGAGGCTGTTTCTCTGGCGTGTGACCCTCTATATGTCCTCTATCAGAACGACCCTGTGGCAGCCAATGGTCTTCTCTGTCCAATCGGATGAGCACTCGTATGCGGCCGGAATGCCGGCGAGCATCACCGATTCGAAGCCCCGAGAAAACAGTTGCCACGCATTAAGGCCCTTCACAATTTCCCCACGGTGCGGTTTGGTCCAGCCAGGTCTGAGGATCACGATCTCCGCGGACGTTTATTCCCATTCAGCTACGCACAGCTCCATTCCCTACCACGGAATCCTCAACACTCCTCGCCAGATCCTCACTTCGCAAACCCCTTCCAATCAGCACTAACTTTCCAGCCAAGGTCTTCACTCCGTTGCTCGGCTCCTCAAAGATTTCAAACACCTCTCGAACACCCTGAACGAGGAACGACTTCCCGTCATCGCGGATGATCCGTCCTTTGAGCCTATGCACATCGATGGATCCGTAGCCATTGCTGGAACAGGGTACTGTGGCTTCCCAGAGAACACTGCGTAGCCAGGCGTCCAGATTATCGATCTGTTGTTGGCTGAGAGTTGGGAGCGCGAGGGAGATTGTTGCGATTGTCTGATAACTTCTTATAAGCTCGCCGAACTCCGCTGCAGTGAGAGGGGAAGGGGACTTACGGGATCCAATCGACTCCTCTCATCTACCTTCAAGTCCTCCACCTTCTCATACGCCCGTAGGTCCAGCAAAAATGTCTCAAGATCCTGCACCTTGCCACGCTCCGTAACCACAATCTTCGCGATGCCATTGATCGCCTGGATCCGCTCCTTCACCTTTCCCAGCTCCTCGAAGGTGACAAGGTCCTGCTTATTTATCACCACCACGTCCGCGTGCGAGATCTGTAGGTGCGCACACGTCAGGCCCTGTTCCGGCTGCGCTCTGCTCCCCTGGTCCGTATTGCCGGCAAGAGATGTTTTATCATCGAGGCTACGGAGTATATTGGACGCATCGACAAGGGTCACTATGCCGTCAAGGAAGATACTGGAACCGAGTCCTTCGTCGAGCCAGAACAGCGGCGCGAGGTTGCCGGGGTCCGCAAGTCCGGTGGTCTCGAGGAGGATGTAGTCGAAGCGTCCGCGACGCTCCATCAAATTTTCTATGGCTGTCACGCCGGAATCTCTGTCGATTGGCCGTCAGCTTTGTCACGGACGGGAAGCTGTCTCCGAGCGGCGCCTTACTTGACGGTGCAGCAAATACAGCCGTTCGCAAGCTCAAGCCACTCCTCGACCTGCTGCCCCTCTTGCTGGACCGTCAGGGATTTCTCTATATCGGAAGCTACAATAGGCAAAAGGTCAACTTTCTATCGCTGATGATCACAGCCCCACCTAGTAGATACTTACAATCTCCGAACTCGTTGAGTATGACAGCTATCCGCTTGGAGTGCTGCTCTTGTAGGATGTAGTTCAAAAGGGTAGTTTCTACATGGGTCAGACCTATCTAGGTAGCAAAAGGCACTTTTCGTCCCGTATGGAAGGCTCACTTCCGGAGCCCAGGTACCCAGTGAAAATAGTAATGGGAACCTTTTCATCGGTACGAGGAAGCTCGTCCCCAAGAGCAGCCGGTTCCGCGACTTCCACCTCGACCAAAGCGGGTGGTTCGTCGTCGTCGATATTCAAGCTCATTGCTGCTCGTGGTTGGCTGGTTTGGTGGGCGGGGAACGGATAACGATGGAGATGTTGATAGATACTCGAGAAGCGGGATGGCGGCGCGTATAGATATAGGTACTTAGTTTAGTGAGACTCGATAGAGCAGCTGCAGTACAGAGCGTGTGTAGCCGCGTCCGAAATTCTGTCGGTGGGGAAGGCACATTACGTCAGAGCTCTAACTACGGTAGCCAACAAGAGTACTGTGGGCGGTGGCTAAGGCCAGGCAAAGGTTAGTGCCTTGGCGTGAGGGAGCTGACTTGTACGTAGGAGTTGGTCTGGTTCTTCTTCTGTACATACACGCTTGTCCCTCGATACCCTCAAGATAGGCAACAACCACAACTACCTCCACACTCTCCAGAATCGCCATGACCCGATAGGGTCATGCGATCAATGAGTAATCATCATCAACACTCTCCAGGCCAGTCCACTTCCGGGTCTTTCAGTACTCTGCGTGTCTAAGCTGGAGGAACAGCGGCGATGACTTGCGGTGGCGGCGCAACTTCCTTACTTTTTCCCCCTAAATGCACTCGCCACAAAAGTTTCCAAATGCGATCTAGGATACCGATGACTGTAGAGCTCATCCAGAAAACACATAGACTGCATCCCTAAGTCTGTCTATACTCCGCCCATAGGTCTATTAGAGAATCTCTGGGGATTGAGTCTCGCGCGCACCGTAGACGCTGTGTACATAGAGACACAGCTTTAGCAAAAGCCACTGAAAGGGTTCAGCTAGTCTCAGCTCGGGATTTCTCAGCGGAGGCGGGGTCGGCGATACTCTGCGGGGGACGTGTGGGATATCCAATCAAGAGTCATGTAAAACCGAACGAGCAGAGAAAAGCGGGGTTTTCTTTCCCGTCATTAAAGCTTCGAATTAGGACCAGGCGATACCCCGTGTTCCAAAGAAAGAGGTAGAAAAGAGAGGCTGTTTTATCGCCCTTCCACAGGGAAGCATCTCTCCTCCGCATTGTATCCACCCTCCCCAAACAAGCCTATTGGCACAACCCGAAGATCCACCAGCACACTGCGGAGACAACATGCCCGCCGTCGAGAGCGCCCCCTCCACCCTGTACGATAAGATCTACGCCGACCATGTTGTCGACGGCCACACGATCTACATTGACAGGTGAGTTCGTTTGCTTTCTCGTCTTCCCCAGAGACGGTTCGCTAAGACCACTGCAGACATCTTGTGCACGAGGTCACCTCGCCACAAGCTTTCGAGGGACTGCGAAATGCGGGCAGAACTGTGCGGAGACCCGATTGCACTCTGGCTACCGTAGACCATGTTCGTACAACACGACTTTGTTGCTCGCTGGCAGTGCCAACTAACACCAGTACAGAACATCCCTACACACAGCAGAGCTACCTACAAAAGCGCCGAGACCTTCATCGAGGAAGCCGACTCGCGGACGCAATGCGTGACTCTGGAGGACAACGTCAAGGCTTTCAAGCTGACCTACTTTGGCATGGCCGACAAGCGGCAAGGAATCGTACACGTCGTCGGTCCTGAGCAAGGCTTCACCCTTCCCGGCACCACCGTTGTGTGCGGTGACTCCCACACCTCTACCCACGGAGCTTTCGGCGCTCTGGCCTTCGGCATCGGAACCAGTGAGGTCGAGCACGTGCTTGCCACTCAGACGCTGATCAACCGCAAATCGAAGAACATGAAGGTGCAGGTTGACGGACCCATGGCTCCCGGTGTGACGAGCAAGGATATCATTCTCCACATCATCGGAGAGATTGGAACCGCTGGAGGAACCGGAAGTGTCATTGAGTTCTGTGGATCTACTATTCGCTCGCTGAGCATGGAGGCCCGTATGTCCATGTGCAACATGGCCATCGAGGGTGGTGCCAGGGCCGGCCTCATTGCGCCTGACGATGTCACTTTCGAGTACCTCAAGGGCAAGCCTTTGGCACCAAAGTGCGATTCGCCCGAGTGGCACCGTGCGCTCCAGTACTGGAGAGCCCTGAGGTCCGACGAGGGCGCCAAGTGGGACACCGAGGTTTACATCGACGCGAGGGACATCGCACCTACCGTTTCGTGGGGCACTTCTCCTCAGGATGTCGTCCCTATCACCGGATGTGTTCCTTCCCCCGACGATGAGGCTGATCCTGTCCGCAAGGCTGGCATCATTCGCGCTTTGGAATACATGGGCCTGGAGGCTGGTACTTCCATGCAGGATATCGCTGTTGACAAGGTCTTCATCGGCTCCTGCACGAACTCGCGTATCGAGGATCTGCGTGCTGCTGCCCAGGTCGTTAAAGGCAAGAAGGTCGCTTCGACCATCATGCGCGCCATGGTCGTGCCGGGATCAGGATTGGTCAAGAAGCAAGCTGAGCGTGAGGGCCTCAACCGCATCTTCGAGGAGGCTGGTTTTGAGTGGCGCGAGGCTGGCTGTTCCATGTGCTTGGGAATGAACCCTGATATCCTTGCCCCCCAGGAGCGCTGCGCTTCTACTTCTAACAGAAACTTCGAGGGGCGGCAGGGTGCTGGTGGTCGCACTCACCTGGTGTCTCCGGCTATGGCGGCTGTTGCTGCCATAACCGGACGCCTGACCGACATTCGCAACCACACCCAAGTCGAGAAGGAGCACGGCTCGCCCAAGATCGCTGTCCAGGCTGAGCACCCTGAGGCCATTACCGACGACGATCTGGACAAGCTTGATGACATCCCCACCGATAGCGAGGCCACTAATGCCTCCACCCCCTTCTCCGCCGGCACGTCCGCCGGTCTCCCTCCTTTCACCACCCTCAAGGGTATCGCCGCTCCCCTCCACATTGCCAACGTCGACACGGACGCCATCATTCCCAAGCAGTTCTTGAAGACGATCAAGCGCACCGGTCTCGGCAGCGCCCTGTTCTGGGCTCTTCGCTTCAATCCCGACGGCTCCGAGAACCCCAACTTCGTCCTCAACAAGGACCCCTACCGCAGCGCCAAAATCCTTGTTGTCACTGGGCCGAACTTTGGTTGTGGTTCCTCGCGCGAACACGCTCCCTGGGCGCTGCTCGACTTTGGCATCAAGTGCATCATTGCCCCCTCGTTCGCCGATATCTTCTTCAACAACACCTTCAAGAACGGCATGCTTCCCATCGCGATCACCGACGAAGCTGTGCTCAAGGCCATCGCCGATGAGGCCGATGCCGGAAAGGAGATTGAGATTGACCTTGTCAACCAGGTCGTCCGCAGCGCGGACGGTGTGGAGCTCGCGAAGTTTGATGTTGAAGAGTTCCGCAAGCACTGCTTGGTTAACGGACTCGATGACATCGGATTGACGATGCAGATGGAGGATAAGATCAAGCAATTTGAGGCTAGAAGAACGCGCGAGTGGCCTTGGCTCGACGGCAGTGGATACCTCGCCAAGCACAGGCCCGGGCCCGTGAAGGTTGCAGCGGCCAAGGTTCCCACCACGAATCGGGGATTCGAGAAGGAGATAACGGAGTGGTAGTTGGTAGGAATAAAATGTTTGACCTGATATTCTTTCCTTTCCCTTACCCCTTTTTCCTTTTTGCGTTACTACTGCGCTTTGCCTGTTTGGAGAAATTCTAGTATTTTCCTTCCTGTGCAGGTTTCTTTGCGTTATCATGTCAGGCAGTGCGCAAGTTAACGATGGCACCCGTGTGTTCTGTAGTTATTTCACAAATTTAGGTTATTATCACTTCATTTGAATACTTACCTTCATACCTCTAGCCGTGATATCTCACACCGGTTCTCAAGAGCCGGTCAAAGTGAATGGATTTCTCACCAGCTATCAGACTAGCTATGTAGTCCCATGCGTTCACATGGGGCCAACATCGTCGCTTGCAGGTCCTCACTGTGGGGTGCCTCCATGTAGCACCAGATTGGCGACATATATGAGGCCGAGACTTGAAGCAGGGATTATCTAGGTACTGTACTCTACACGGTTTTCGATGTTGATGTCATCGATGGTTGGGGGAGCGCTTAGATTTGGCTTGGGAATTTACCAACTGGGCAGATTAAATAGGCTCGCTGCCTTCCCCGAGATACTCGACTCTCTCACGGGTACAACACCTGTCCTATACAGATACAACCAATGTCCGACTACGCCCCTCCTCCTGGACCGCCTCCTCACCATGCGGGGTTCGCTCCTCCGCCTGGACCTCCGCCGAAGCAAGGTTATGCACCTCCTCCACCGCAGCCTAGCTACAGCCCGTACAATGGCAATACCCACAACTCCCAGCCATCCTACGCTGCCCCTCCTCCACAGGCTACGCAGCCTAAATATCCCGATGACCCGCCGCCATACACAACCTTCGAGGAGAAATTCGCCATCACGAAGCCGAAATACAATGATTTGTGGGCCGCGATTCTCTTCCTGGTGGATTTCTTCGGGCTCGTGGTCGTCAGCGGGATCTCGTTGAACGCTTATCGTGTAACGAAGCGTACCAATGGGAACGGGATCTATGATGGCCGCGAGAATGACTTTGGACTGTCGACAAATACGATTGTCCTATTTGCGTTCGTACTCGTCGTTGCGTTTGTGACATCCGGGGTGTATTTTTTCATTGCGAGGAGGTTCACGAGAAAGTTGATTTGGATTACGGGTGTCTTGAAGTAAGACCATTCTTTGTGGGTGATGGCGGATGCTGCACGGGGAAGAGTGTTGCTGACGGCTCTTTGCAGCATTGTCTTCGGAATCGGAACGGCGATTTACTACTTGTGAGTTGTGCTGCGTGCCTCTTTATTATGGGCGGACCCGGCTGAACCCCTAAGCTACCGTGGCTACCTCTCCGCGGGAATTGTATTCCTCGTCTTCGCCGTCTTCTACGCCTTCTGTTTCTGGTCTTGGCGGTCCAGAATTCCGTTCTCGGTGTTGATGCTCCAAACGGCCATCGATGTGGCCAAGAATTACGGACACGTCTTCATGGTCTCTGCCATCGGCGGCTTCCTAGCATTATGTGTGGGTGCTTGGTTCGCGGTTACCTTCGTCGCCGTTTATATCAAGTACACGCCTAGCGCGAATAATCCAGCCTGCGGCGTGGGTGGTGGATCTTGCTCGAGTGGGAAGCTCATTGGACTGTTGGTGTTCACGGTGTTCTCGTTCTACTGGCTTAGTGAGGTGATCAAGAATGTGATGCACGTGAGTGTGTCTGGTGTCTATGGGTCATGGTAAGATCTGCCTGGTCATCTTGCATAGTCCTATATTTAGCTGACAAAGACAGGTACTTCTGCTCGCGCTCCCAAATGCCATCGCACCCAACCCTGGGCGCTTTCAAGCGTGCCATGACGTATTCCTTTGGGTCCATCTGCTTTGGGTCGTTGATCGTTTCGATCATCCAGCTTCTAAAGCAGGCTGCGTCAATCGCCCAGCAGAGCGAGGCTATGGATGGCAATCTCGTTGCGTGCTGTCTCTGGGCCGTCGCGAATTGCATACTGGGATTGGTGCTGTGGTTGATTGAATACTTCAATGTGAGTGTATACCAACTGAATCGAGAGCGAATCAATAGCTAATTTGCGGGTAACAGCACTATGCCTATTCATATATCGCTCTCTACGGTGACGCCTACATCCCTGCCGCCAAATCCACATGGCGGATGATGAAAGATCGCGGCATTGACGCCCTGGTCAACGACTTACTGGTTGATCCCGTCCTCACCATGGGTGCCGTCTTCGTCGGCTATCTCTGCGCTCTCCTTGCCTACCTCTACTTGCAATTCACCAACCCGCTCTACAACAGAGGTGATTCGTTCACCCCGATCGTGATGGCATTCTCGTTCCTTGTCGGACTTCAAATCGCAAATGTGTTCTTGGTGCCGATCAAGTCTGGTATCGCCACGATTTTCACCGGAATGGCCCATAATCCAGATATCATGATTAGGGATCACCCCGAACTATATCAGCGTATGGTGAATGTGTATCCCCGTGTGCAGCAGATGATTCATGCTTAGGTTGGGGATACGGGTATGTGGGGAGACCTTTGTTGGAGGAATAGAATGGGTGGTTTCATTTTGTTGAGTGACAACCGGTTAGTGAAAGAATCCCGGGCTTGTACTCGAGTTATAATGTGACCCACATCAGCACCTGGTGCCATAATTACATTGTTGTTACAGTAACCCACTATTCTGAGATGCAAGCATCCATTCATCCATTCTCATCCCGCCCCACTGCTTTGATTCTAAGATCTAGGTGGAAAGTAATACTCGGAGTTTCGAATACCCGGTGCGTATATGAGACACCACAGCATGAAGTCTGGTTAGAGTGTAGTAGAGTGATACTACGTGATTTGCGCCACTAGTTATCCTCTCGTGAAGTACCTACCTAGGCGTAACGTTATACTTACCTGGTACCGCACACATAATTACATATGCGAGGCAACATTCATCTTGGTACTCTTGTATCCTCAATATCAAAAAACCCCAAAAGTCATATGTCCATCGTATCGAACTTGCTCCCGTTATGCTTATCTTTCATGCCGCTGTATCAAGGCACTGATGGGCCTTGAGTATTGAACACTCTTCCAGTTGACAATGTAGTTTTGCTCGGGTGGGGGCACCACTCTTTTCCGCGGAGGCCGGTTTGTAGGTGGCTTTGGGGTACAGTATGTGTGAATACCGGGCCGAAGCATTTGGAGGCGTTTGTGTCTAGTATCAAAAAAGGTCACGATATAGATATATGGGTATAGATAGATAGTAGATGGTAGATTAAATAATGGTCTTCTGCCAGGCGGCAGAGATATCTCTATACATGCTTGTCTCCGACTTCCTCGTGCCCAGTTTCACTGCCACCTCCGCGTCGGGTGCCGTAGCAGGATCGAGACCGCATCCGCATGGACTGCGCCTCTCCGCATGAACGCCACCCTCTTATGCATTGGTGCTCCGCATAATCACCGCCACTATGCATTGATGGCGTCGTCTCATGATGATGATGATGACATCTACGATTGATAGTTATGCGGTTGATATCTGGTGTCGTGGGTGATGATACAGGGTGCGAGCCAAGCGCTTTCCCTAATGAAGTCTATACAACCCGACACTTCCGAACGCAAGCTCAACTCGGCTTCCGTCTCTCACGCCCAACTCCACTACATATTCACGATGCCCACCGCCACGACGACGAACACGATGACGCCGACAACACCATTTAGCCCCTCATCACACACAAACAGTGTGGAGGCCTTCAGCTTTCCGAACACGTACATTCAGCGATCACGACCGTACCTCACAGCAGCACAAATTGAATCATTGCGGCCGTCGGAGTCGCGAGATGAGGCGCGCGCGATATCAACACGCCTTACGGCATGCCAGTGGATCGTGCAAGTTTCTGCCGTGCTGCAATTGTACCCTCTCGGGATCTCCCCAACCCTCGAGAGCGTCTAGACGACTGACAAACTGTAACAGTCCAGTGCGAACAATAGCCACCGCAATGATTCTCTACCACCGACTCCTCCTCTTCAACAAGACCCCCTACTTTCAGGAGACGCCGACCGACCCCAGTATTGCCGCGCTTTTCGTCGCCTGCAAGATTGAAGACACACTCAAGAAATCCCGCGAGATCCTAGCAGCATCCTACAACCTACGGCATCCCAATAACGAGCCAATAAACCCCGACTCGGCCCTTCTCGAAGAAGTATCCAAGCGCGTGATTGGCATGGAGCGGACGATCCTCGAGACTAGCTCGTTCGACTTTCGGAATCGTCATGCACAGCCGTTTCTGGTCAAGTTTTGTCGGCGATATAAGGTGGAGCGCGGGCTGGCGCATAGAGCATGGGAGGTCGCTATCGATGTTTATCGAACACTCGCGCCGCTGAAAGCTACACCGCATGCACTGGCGTTGGCAGCCCTGGAGACGGCATGTAGGCTTGAGGCAGTTGAGATAAGAATTCGGTATGAGGAATTGGAGGCGACGAGGGATGATGTGCTTTGTTTGGGGGGGGGGGGGGGGGGGGGGGGGGGGGGGGGGGGGGGGGGGGGGGGGGGGGGGGGGGGGGGGGGGGGGGGGGGGCG
>Ga0307508_10001148_pt1 | contig 30465 bp, 31 predicted proteins | sample 9_EM_MG_FD_203089 | JGI IMG/M metagenome (GOLD analysis project Ga0307508, IMG submission 203089) | Populus trichocarpa ectomycorrhiza microbial communities from riparian zone in the Pacific Northwest, United States - 9_EM | ecosystem: Host-associated > Plants > Roots > Unclassified | place...
CCCCAGAACGAGAAGTCTCGATTACTTAATCCTGTCAGGGACGAATGTAACCCTATCACTGTTCCATCTCCGGAAGACTTCCGAAGCCAGCCATAAGGGGTAAAGCGTTTCGACGACCAAAGGCCACCACCCATCTCATCTGGCAAATGACGAGTCAAGGGATCGATCCTCTTTATCCCCGCTCCGTGTTCGACTCCTTAATTGGGACCCTGCAGTTGTAGTTTCCAGGATGTTGGATCGGTCAAGGCCGTGGAAGCTAGCTGTGGCCGTGCAAAAAAGCAGCTACTGCTGTAGTTCAGTCGCTCGTTGATATGCATGCATCACTTCCCCCCGTAACCTTCTGGTTCATTATGCAGGGCTCAGAACGAAGGCCACAGTGGTCCCATGTATGCATCTAGGACACCACCATAAAAACCACTGGACTTCATGATCCACCCGCACAAATCACTCTTGCGTAGTCCGCGATAACAGCGGCTAAGAAGCAACCCCGCTGCGGAGACGTCCCCGCACAGCCACACTGCAGGCAGTCGAAGAGGGAATTGACGCAAATTTTACTCCTGGTTCTTATCGTGAGAAGGGCAAACGTACGTGAAGTCCAAACATCGACATCTGCATTCTGTCGGAGTTTCCGCCACTCGGAATTGGGGTGGACGGGCCACGAGGATGTTTTGATATTGATAACATTCAGAAGGACCCTGTCAACCCATGGGCTGATTGGCGACAGCTCAAGGAAAACCTTTTGTAGTCGCGCATTCAACAACACGAATATTGAAAGCGGGAGCGTCGGGTGCAGGTTTCTGGGTCAGATCATATCATGTGATTTTCCCCAGATTTTTGGGTAATTTTTTTCCTTTTTTGTTCGCTTGGGATGCATCGCACACTCCCATTTTTCCCTATTTTTAGAGGGGTGCAGAGGGACGTGATCTCATTTTGCAAAACGAGCCTCGGGCTTGAACTTCCAAGTGCGTGCAAAGGGCGGATATATTATATTATGTTCGTTTAACTCACGACGGCGCTTGGAAATGCGTTCCTGCAGGCCGCACATGAACTGGAATTTTCGTTCTTGAAGGTCTAGGCTGAGGCCCCGACAAACTTATTCTAGCGCGTCCAGTCCAGTCCAGATCTCCGGAAAATCAGACAAACTCGGTGTACTGTATGTGATATCAACAACATCACGACAGTGACACGAAACCGATATCATGAACCCGTGATATAGATATAGTCTCGGCATTCAATCTGTACGTACGTATTTCAAGGCTAAATTCGCCCATAGGAAATCCGCCTCCAAGCTTGATAAATGGCAACTCAAAACTAGCACAGCACACTGCTCTAGATAGCCAGACCGCCATTTTTTTTGGTTCAACTGCACTGAGGTACGCGTTTTTGAACAGCCCTATTTGGTAGAATTAGCCGCTAGCGCTCTTGCCGAGTCGGAAGCTTGCCTGGCGGTGAGTATGCGAACTCGTATGTTCTTCACGCCGCGCGGCGGGCGCCCCCACAGGGGCCCACACGGGTGCAGCATAGGCCACGCGACCGAGAACCGATCCTTTTTCCTTTTCCTTTGATGCCGCCGGGAATTCGCTAGGCCTAGCTATCGACGTCGACAGATAATAATTATGCCAAGGTTTTCCCGGCACGGCAACCCCAGGCATCGGTACCCATGATGATATGATAAGGAACATGCTCATGCATGATAGATAACCCACCCAAAGACCGAGACCGATATCGCTATCAGTCCCGCCGCAACCTTAGGGGCTAATCTCTACCAGCTTCTAGCTAGTTCGATCGGGCTGTGTTCAAAACGTCAGGAAGTGATCGATGATCATACTCAGGCTGAGTTGATGGGCAGGCACCCCCGTGACGCAACAGCGCCTTTGTCACCCATGACCGCCTGACGTTCCCGCCCATAATTATGATACCATATGACATTCCGACCATTTTGAGTATTGCATTTGGGTCTACTGTCTTCAGGCGGCGACATCAACATCCATGTTATCATCCAGCGCCAACATTCCCATATCCATCTCACTCAGAATATAATCCACAACATAGCTATCCTGCACAAGCTTATCCGCCCTCGCGAGATGTCTCTCTGTATACGGAAGCAAACCGTCAATGAGCTCTTTCAGACTGACTGGCGGGGTAACCTTTCTCCCGATTACACCAGCACTGCCAGCAGCAGCAGCATCTTCCGCGGTATCCTCGTCCGCAGTAATGGTGGACCGCGCTTGGAAAGCCCTCATAATATCTTCCGCGGTACGCAGCTTGAGCACAGCGTGCAGCACACCCTGCGCAATCTCACTCGTTCGAGCAGTCGTATTCCAATCTCGCACGTGCATCAAGAGTCTCACGAGTTCTGGATCACGCAGCGTAGCAATCACCACGTCTACTGCTGCGCTACCAGTGAGGGATGTCGCGTCCTCGATCGTCACGTCTGGAGACGAGTTTGCGTCCTTTCGGACATTGGTGAAAAGAGAAAGCAATCGTCCAGGTTGATTCATCGCCAACGCAAGAATGATCGCCGATCGATAGTCTCTTAATTGGACGAAATTCTGCAAGTCTTGTTCCCTACAAAGAAAAGGGGCGTAAGCTCAGTCAAATCGTGTGCAACGCCGAGTGTGAGGGAATAATGTACTTGAGTATCATTTCTGCCCGCGCATTTTCCTTCTCAATCTGCATGTCTTCGGTACAATCCGTCCAGAAGGTGACAATGGAGTCTGCTCCGCCGGAAACAATAGTGCTTTCGTCTTTACTAATAGCCAGAGCCCATATCTTGGGATCAGGAGTAACAATTCGCCTCAGAAGCTTTCAGGGGTTCGGAATGAAATCGCACCTTGTCTTCATGGTTGTCTAGACTGGTAACGCATTCTTCGTCCTTGATCGTCCATATTTTAACCAGGCCATCAGAGGCTGTGCTGACGAGTTGCTGCCCCTGAGTAATGAAATCAACTCGAAGTACGGTGTTTGTGTGTCCCTCAAAGGTCTGGGATGAGGTAGAGTCAGTTTCAATGACCGCGGCACAGCGCAATCGCTTACTTTGAGGCAGCTAAAATCATCGAGGCTCCACAACTTGATACTTTTGTCACCACTGGCCGTGGCGACAAAACGCTCCGTTCTGCTAAACTTGACGCACCAGACCCCGCGTTTGTGACCCTTACACGTCCCAAGTAGCTTTAGGGAACCCTTCAGTTTGGCTCCACTAACAAACTCGATCTCATAGATATTCGCCGTTTTGTCCTGAGACCCAGTAGCCAACAACTTGTCGTTCGGCGCGACATCCAGCGAGTTAATACCCTTATCGTGGACTTTCAAAGTGAGGAGACTTTTAAGCTTTTCCGCCTCGTTGGATGGGGAAGACTTGACATTCGTAATGTCCCACATTTTGACGGTTCGGTCTTGGCTGCCGGTGAACATGAATTGAGGAGATGGGGCATCGTTCCGCGATAACGCAAGGGCCCCTATGGATTCTGCGTGACCTTCTGCTACTGCAACACAAGACCAGTCCATTTCAGACCTATCGCTCGCGGACGATAGCATCCACAGCCTCGCGGACTTGTCTTTCCCGGCGCTTGCCAGTATGGTGCCATCCGATGTAGCATCCAGGCAAAGGACGGTATCAGCATGGGAGGAGAGCAAACGGGCGTCTAGAGTGGATCTGTTATAGATGCGGATAAGGGGTGAATTGGTTGCCAACGCCATGACATCTTCAAATGTCGACGAGTTGGTTGATAGAAGACGAGCATCAACGATTTCGTCATTGAATCCAATATGGTGTTTCGAAAGACGTCCAGTGGAAAGAAAATAGGATACTATGTTCTGATCGCCATGAATGGACGTGATAGTAGATGTTGAAGGGGTATAGCTGGAAGAAAATGATTGTCAATGTGGTGGATTGTTTAGGCTACGAGAACGTACATCACGTCTAAAATGCCTCGAGGATCCTCTGTGCCTTCTGATATATCATTCCCCAACGTAGCGATGATTTCAGCATCTGTAGCATCCCAGATTCGAATGGCGCCTTTTTCCCCTCCAGTGTAGAAACGCAAACGTCCTGCAGTCGTATTTACGGACGTCGATGAGGCCACCGCTTCCGAGGCAAGGATAACGCCAACGGCCTCTATTCGTTCCAAGACGGGGATTGTCTTCACTAGTCTAGGTTTGGATCGGTTGACTGAGACAGCTTTTCCCTTCCCTTTAGAGTCTGACGTCTTCCCGTCTCCGCCCAGATCCCAAATCATGACGACAGCGTCCCGTCCTCCGCTAACGAGCCATCGCCCGTCGGCAGTGACGCTCAACCCTCTTGGCACCGAAACGTGGCCTTCAAGCACATTCTGCGCTTTAGCGCCAGCCGATTGCGCGGAAGAGGCCGTAAGATCAAATATACGAATACGCGTGTCTGCCGAGCCAGTAATAAGTTGCATTCTTGCGTCGGTAACAGAACTGGGTAGAGACGATGTCTCGCGGGGATAGTTGAATGTTAGAGCGCTGACAACGCCGCCGTGGCCTTTGAACATATGTGTCACATAGCCACGCTGTATATCCCAGACTTTGACGACCCCGTCCGCAGAGCCTGATGCAAGAAGCGTAGAAGAAGGGTCTATGCAACAGACATGAACCGGCGCATCGTGACATTTAGAAATCGTCCTGACGGGATGGACGAAGTTCTTCGAGCTACGAGAAAAATCTTCTGACGAAGAGCCAGGTAATGGATTGTCAGAAGGAAGCTCGTACAACCTCAATGTGAGGGAGCTGTAAAAGATCGCGACGTGCGTGGAAGACGGCGAGACGGCAAGAGATGTCACAGTAGAATTGTCCTGCCACACTAGTTTTCAGCGTACTTCTCAAAACTTGGCTCGGATTCAACGCACTCCTTTGAAGCGACAAATTTCTTGCCCGGATGCAATGTCAGTGCATAAGATTTGTTCCCCAACACAGGTCAAAAGCTTGGAGCCATCTTTGGTGATAGCAACAGGACCGCTAGTGTGCAATGGCGCGATGGTCTTGGCCTTCCTAAAGGCCGTTTTTAATCGTTGTTTGCTCGCCATGCCGATTCAATTGAGTTCGAAAAGTTCGGGCATTGTTTAGACATGTTTTCGAGATGTTTTCCCCCCGAATCTCCAATGAATGACTCCGTCGTTACATCAAGGCCGCAAGCGTCGTCTCACGTGTCGTAGTTCGCTGACAGTGGGCCATGATAAGATTTGCCCTAGATATCTACAAGTCATTCTCTGTCATTACGCGGCCTGACTCGAATCTGTGGCCCGTTTTCTGGAAGTATGCGAGTCATTTGAAGGCATCAATGAATTCATGTCTAAGATATTTGGCATGTCGATCATTTCTTGCCCGCACGACCAGAGATTCTGAGTTACAAGCGGCCATGACGCCGTATTGACCTCGTTCTTCCCACAATTCATCTGCAGCGCCCCGCGTACTTCCGCAACAATGCTAGCAATGGAAATGGTCATTTCATTTAATACTGCGACGGATCATTATCCACGTTGAGAACGCGCGCTAGTACCAGCCCACGCAACGCCCCTTCCACTAGTCTGTGATAGCGTGAAAGTGTCACCGTCAGCCCTTCATTGTCTTCCTGGCATTCTGCCTACTAACAGACTATTACAGGGGGGACGCAATGGCTAGCCACGAAAGCCCGAACACTCAGCCCCATCACGCGCGATCGGCGTCAGCCTCACCCCCACCCGATCTATCTACCAGTGCCGAGAAAGAAAATTTGGCGCTGGCTTCAAGTATGTCATCGCAAGGATGCTCTGGGGCGCAGGTGACTCAGCTCTCGTCTGGCGGATCTGCCCCCGCTGGTGATGACGCCCAACAAACTACACCACGGGACAAGATGGGGCTAGTCCTCAGGTTGCCCGAGCCACCAACTGATATTTCTGAGGAAGAAGTGGGGGAGTTCAATCGGGGGGTGGAACCCCCGGTGGCGGACCAGGACAATCTACCTTCATTACTTACGTCAATGTCCCTTGTCGAGGTATGAGTGTGCTATCACTATCCTTCGTACATACGTTGATCGCTGAGGACCTGCTAGGGGGATATGCGAGAGCCTGTCAATTTCACGTCAACATCGACGCCGAGCGATTCCTCCGCAGGATTGTCGGTACATGACGACCCTTCTCAGGCGCTGCTGCTGGCCCAACAAGGCACATCGTTGTTCGAGCGATACGAGAATTCTGGTGTGGTGGCCGAACTAGAGGAAGGAATAAACGTCTTCAGGAAGGCGAATAAATTTCTGCCCCAAAATCATCCGATAAAGGTTGCGTGTCTCCATAACCTCGGGAGCTCCCTCCTTCGTCGGTTTGAGCGTCTCGGCGACATTGCCGACCTTGATGAAGCGATCACCGTTGGGCAACAGGCCCTCCGCCTCATCCCAGACAATCACCCTGACAAGCCTGCGTGCCTCAATGGCCTCGGAAACTCCTTCCTTCGTCGGTTTCAGCGTCACGGCGACCTTGCCGACCACGATGAAGCAGTCAAAGCTCACCAGCAGGCCATCCGCCTCACCCCAGATGGTCACCCTGACAAACCTGCATGGCTCAATAACCTCGGAAATTCCTTCCTTCTTCGGTTTGACCATCGTGGCGACCTTAGCGACCTTGACGCATCACTCACGGTTCAGCAGCGGGCCGTCCATCTCACCCCGGATGGTCACCCTGACAAGCCTGCATGTCTCAATAACCTGGGAAACTCCTTCCGTCTTCGGTTTGAGCGTCTCGGCGACGTTGCCAGTGTTGAGGAAGCGATCAAAGCACAGCAGCAGTCTATTCATCTCACCCCAGATCATCACCCTTACAAGCCTGGACGTCTTGATAATCTCGGAAGCTCCTTTCTTCTTCGGTTCGAGCGCCTTGGCGACATTACCGATCTTGATGCAGCGATCACATCTCAGCAGCAGGCCGTCCATCTGACTCCGGATGGTCACCCTGACAAGCCTGCATGTCTCAATAACCTCGGAAACTCTTTTCAAAGCCGTTTCGAGCGTCTCGGCAACGTTGCCGACCTTGATGAAGCAATCACAATTCAGCAGCAGGCAGTCTGTCTCACCCCCGATGGTCATCCAGACAAGCCCACGTGTCTCAATAGCCTTGGAAACTCCTTCCTCCGTCGGTTTGAGCGTCTTGGCAACCTTGACGACCTCGATGAAGCGATAACAGCTCAGCAGCAGGCTGTCCGTCTTACTCCAGATAATCATCCCGACAAGCCTGCATGTCTCAATGACCTCGGAAACTCCTTTGAAGCTCGGTTTGAGCGTCTCGGTGACGTTGCCGATCTTGATGCGGCGATCGCGGCTCAGCGGCAGGCCGCACATCTAACCCCAGACGATCACCCTAAGAAGGTTGTATGTCTCAACAACCTCGGAATCTCCGCCCTTCGTCGCTTTGAGCGTCTTGGTGACCTTACCGATATTGGCGAAGCGATCACAGCTCAGCAGCAGGTCGTACATCTCACCCCAGATGTTCACCCCTCCAAACCTGGACGTCTCAATAACCTCGGAGCCTCCTTGCAAAGTCGGTTTGAGCGTCTCGATGACCTTTCCGACATTGAAGAAGCGATAGCAGTGGGGCAGCAAGCTGTCCGTCTTGCCCCAGATAGAAACCCTGGCAAGCCTGCTTACCTCAGTAACCTCGGCATCTCCTTCCGTCATCGGTTTGGGCGTCTCGGCAACCTCGCCGACGTCGATGAAGCAATCACAGTTCAGCAGCAGGCCGTCCGTCTCACCTCAGATGGTCATCCTGACAAACCTGGACGTCTTAATAACCTCGGAAACTCCTTCCGTCATCGATTTGAGCATCTCGGCGACCTTGCCGACGTTGATGAAGCAATCACGGCTCACCAGCAGGCCGTCCAACTCACGCCAGATGGACATCCTGACAAGCCCGGATGTCTCAATAACCTCGGATTCTCTTTCCGAAGTCGGTTTGAGCGTCTTGGTGACCTTGCCGATGTTGACAAAGCGATTACGGCTCAACAGGAGGCCGTCTGCCTCGTACCAGATGGTCACGCCAAGAAGGTTGTATGTCTCAACAACCTCGGAACCTCCTTCAAAACACGGTTTGAGCGTCTTGGCGACCTTGCAGATCTCGATGAAGCGATCACAGCTCAGCAGCATGCCACCCGCCTCACTCCAGATGACCACCCTGACAAGCTTGGATATCTCAACAACCTCGGCAACTCCTTCCTTCGTCGGTTTGAGCGTCTCGGTGTTCTTGCTGATGTTGACGAGGCGATCACAGCCCACCACCACGCTGTCCGTCTCACCCCAGATGGTCACCCTCACATGCCTGGGCGACTTAATAGCCTCGGAAACTCCCTCCAGCATCGCTTTGGGCGTCTTCGTGACATTGCCGATGTCAATGATGCAATCACAGCCCACCAGCGTGCCACGCATCTCACCCCAGATAGTCACCCCCAGAAGCCCACATGCCTCAATGCCCTCGGAAACTCCTTCCAACGTCGGTTTGAGCGACTCAGTCATGTTGCCGATATTGATGAAGCAATCACGGCTCACCAGCAGGCCATGTATCTAACCCCAGATGGTCACCCCGACAAGCCTGCACGTCTCAGTAGCCTCGGAGGCTCCTGCCTTCGTCGGTTTGAGTGTCTCGGCAACCTTGCTGACCTTGATGCCGCCATCACTGCCCAGCAGCAGGCTGTCCTTCTCACTCCAGATGGCCATCCTCACAAACGTGCATGTCTCAATAACCTCGGAGCCTCCTTCCTCTGTCGATTTGAGCGTCTCCGCAACCTTGCCGATGTTGATGAAGCAATTGCAGCTCAGCAGCGTGCCATTCACCTCACTCCAGATGATCATCCTCACAAGCCTGCATATCTCAATAACCTCGGATCCACCCACGTCGCACGGTTGGCTCATCAACATGATGATGCCATTCTAGCTCAAGCTGTTGATATGTTCTCTCGGTCTGCCAGGTCCTATTACGGACCTCCATCTGTCCGCTTGAAAGCTGCCCGCCAGTGGGCGTCCCTCTGCTTCTCAGCCAAATCCAGCAACACCCTTGAGGCATATGGAATCGTCATGAACCTCCTTCCCCGTGTTATTTGGCTCGGCAGAACTGTTGAACAAAGGTACAAAGATATTTCCGAAATAGGAAATGTCACGGCAGATGCAGTAATTGCTGCTATTCATTTTGACAAACTAAATTTGGCGCTGGAGTGGATGGAGCAAGGCCGGTCGATTGTGTGGGGACAGATGCTACGGCTCCGTACCCCTCTCGATGAATTGCGTCGATTCCATCCTGATGAAGCAAATTTGCTGGAGCGGATCTCTCACAGCTTGGACATGAAAGCGGTCACATATCTGGATCATTCAGGTTCGGCTAGTGCTCAAACATCACAGTCCCTAGAAGCAGAGGCACAGGCCCGCCGCCGCATTGCAGAGGAGTATGATAATGCGCTGGCACGCATCCGCAAACTGCCTGGCTTCACAAAGTTCCTGCATCCCGAGACATCAACATCCCTATGTGGTGCTGCAACTTCGGGTCCAGTTATCGTCATCAATATGCATGAAAACTGTGGTGATGCACTTGTCCTGCTCCCGCACTCATCGCATGTCTCCCATGTACCACTCCCAGGACTTCAGCTGTCCGCAGTGCGGCAAATGCCGCATGGAGTATGGTCAATGCAACAGGCGGATACCGTCCAGCGGCATTATGACCCTGATGACATGTCTGGGTTTGAGTTATCTGATCTACTTGGATGGCTCTGGTGTCACATGGTAGAACCTATTTTACGCTATCTCAAGGTCAGTTATTTCAATCTTTGCCATTGTTTGCAAGCTGCTGATTGTGCATGCAGTTGCTACAAAAGCCCACATGTGGTGATGTGCCACATATCACATGGTGTCTGACTGGACCTCTTACATTTTTCCCCATCCATGCTGCCGGTCTCTATGCTACAAAGGATCGGCCGAAGATATCTGATTATGTTGTCTCCTCATATATCCCTACTCTTGGGGCGCTTCTCACCGCTAAACGGCGCATCCCGAAGAGGAGCAACACTGCACGACTTCTGATTGTATCTCAACCCGCAACACCGGGCCAAAATCCCCTTCCTGGGACACAAAATGAAGTCAGGACTGTCCAAGCCCTTCAAAGCCGAACCGGCCGATTTCAACTTGCTCATTTGGGTGATCGGGATGCGACTGTTGCTGCCGTGCTGAAGCAAATGGCAGAATGCAGCTGGATACATCTCGCTTGCCATGGTACTCAGGACCCCAAGGAGCCGATTGACAGTGCTTTCCTCCTCATCAACGATCGGCTGACATTGAAGGAGATTATGAAACAATCGTTCTCCCATGCCGAACTCGCATTTTTGTCTGCATGCCAGACAGCGATGGGAGATAGCGAGCTACCCCAAGAAGCCATCCACCTTGCAGCAGGCATGCTGATGGCTGGATATGGGAGTGTTGTGGCAACATTGTGGTCAATTAACGACAATGATGCTCCAGTTGTTGCGGAGAAGTTCTACAAATATTTGTTTGAGGAGGCTGGTGGGGATAGTGGCAGAGCGGCTTATGCTCTGCATGAGGCAGTAGCGCACCTTGCCAAAGTCAGAGGCGAAAATCAATTTGAGAGGTGGGCACCGTTCATTCACATTGGTGTTTGCTCACCTTCTCGCCCGTCCGAATGATTGATCAATACTCGGACCGTGAGACGCATCCAGCATGCACCGTACTTTTCTCAATATTCATAGAAGTGTACTAGATTTGTCTGTTGGGAAATGCTGCAAGGTAGCAATGTATTCTGTGATGCCTTTCCGTATACTACAATCTTTCTTCTCCGCTCAAACACACCCTGATACATGTAGCTAATAGTTACGCCAGGTCCATATGATTGTCATTGGGCCCTTTCAGACCGACCAGCGGAGCAACCTACTGAGTAACGAAATCAACTCGAAGTACGGTGTTTGTGTGTCCTTTGAAGGTCTGGCGCGAGAGAGTATTAATATGGTTACCCAAGAACGAAGCACCGCGTAAATGGCTCACTTTGAGACAGCTGAAATCATCGAGGCTCCACAACTTGACACTTTTGTCACCACTAGCCGTGGCGACAAAACGGTCGGTTCTGCTAAACCTGACGCACCAGACGCGTTTGTGCCTTACATGTCCCAACTAGCCTTAGGAAGCCCTTCGATTTGGCTCCGTTGCAAACTTTCTCCTGAGACACAGCAGCCAACTTGTCGTCCGGGCGCGACACCTAGCGAGTTCCCCTTACCATAGACTTCCAACGTGAATAGACCCCTAAGTTTCTCAGGCCCAATGTAGGAAGATAAACTTGGCCGTAATGTCCCACATTTTAGCGGTCCAGCCCTAGCTGCAGTGAACATGAATTGTGGAGACGGCGCGTCCTTCCGCGACAACGCAATATTCTGGTCGCCATGAACAGATGCAACAGTAGATATTGAAGCTGAAAGAAAACAGTGCTGATTGTTTAGGCTGCGGGGATGAGAGACGTACACCAAAAATGCCTCTAGGATCTTCGGACAGGTCCTCTCTCCCTTCTGATATGGCATCTCCCATCGAAGCGATAAGTTCAGCTTCTGTGGCGACCCGGATTCCAATGGCGCCTTTCTCCACTCCAGTGCAGAAACGCAGACGCCCTGCAATCGTATTTACGGATGTGGACGAGACCCCCACTTCCGGCACAAAGATGACGCCAACGACCTCCATCCGTGTCTTCATCAGCCTTGGCTTGGATCGGTCGACTGAGACTGCTTTCCCACCCCCTTTAGCGTGTAATAGTCCTGATGTCTTTATGTCTCCGTCCAGGTCCCAAATAATGGCGGCAGAGTCAGAGTCCCATCTCTGCTAACGAGCCATCGTCCGTCGGCAGTGACACTCAATCCTCTTCGCACCGAAACGTGGCTTCAAGCACATCCTGCGCTTTGGCGCCAGCCGATCGCGCAGAAGAGACTGTAAGAACGAATACGCGGATACGCGTATCTGCCGACCCAGTAATAAGCTGCATTCTTGCGTCAGTAGCAGAACTGGGTAGCGATGACGTCTCGCGAGGATAGTTGAATGCTAGAGCGTCGCCATGGCCTTTGGGCACATGTGTCACACAGCCGCGCTGCTATCCCAGACTTTGGCCACCCCGTCGGCAAAATCTGACGCGAGGAGCGTCGAAGAAGGGTCTATTCAACAAAGATGAACTGGAACACCGTGACATTCAAAGGAAGCTCGTCCCCGACTAAGCCCAAAGGCTTGCAATGAAAGCAACGGGACCGCTAGTATGCAATGGTGCAATGATCCCGGCCTTCCTAAGGGCCATTTTTAATCGTTGGTTGGTGCGATTCAATCGGGTTCGGGCTGTTTAGACATATTTTTTAGATGTTTTTCATTTCCCACAAAAATCTCTCAATGATGTCCTGCCGCCACAAGCGTAGTCTCACATGCCGTAATTCACTGGATGGCGACCATGATAAGATTTGTCCTGGATGTCTATGATCACAAGCCATTCACTGTCATTACATCTCTCGCACCTGACTGCCACTGACTGGATCTGTGGCCGTGGCGTGTTTCCTGGAATATGCGTGTCATTTGAACGCGTCAAACCATCCGATCCTTGGTGTGTCGATCATTTCTTCCCCGCACGAACAGAGCTTCAGATCGTAGTTACTTGCCATGATTTGCGTGGCGTCCCGCGTACTTCCGTGATTATGAAACAGGCTTTTTATTCAATACTTGTGCCGTCCACCACGTTGAGAACACGCTCTGGGACACGCAATCTGCAAGCTACCTGACTACTGCAGAGGAATAAAGCACAATGGATAGCCACACAGACTCGAACCCCCAGCTTTATTACCCGCGATTGGCGCCGACCTGTTCAACTACGCCACACAGCGACGAACAAGCTAATCCTGTGGCTCCAAGCACCTCGCAACAACTCCCTGACGCGACTGGGGAGCGAGTTAGCGAACCGCCTTCCAGCGGATCCGCCCCAGCCGACAATCAAACTACACCGAACGAATATTGTGAAGGCAACTGTGAGCCAGTCCTCAGCTTGTCTGAGCTGCCAGCTGACATTTTCGATGAACAAGCGGGCGAGCTCAATCGGGAAGGGATGCGTTTGATGACTGACCAGAATAATTTACCTTCGGTGCCCACGACAAGGTCCCTTGAAGAGGTATGGATGTCACTATCTCTGTTTTAATCACTGCAGTTTGGTGTACATGGAGATTATTCTCAGGTTATGGTGTTGGCCGAACAAGGCGAATCATTGGTTCAACGATATAATAATTCAGGCACGCTAGCCGAACTCGATGAAGGAATCAGTACACTCCGAGAGGCGAATGTATGTTTGCCACAGAATCATCCGATGAAGGTGGCATTTCTCAATGTCCTCAGAAGCTCCCTCCTTCGTCGGTTTGAGCGTCTCGGCGGCACTGCCGATGTTGATGAAACGATCACGGCTCAGCAGCAGGCCGTCCGTCTCACCCCAGATGGCCACCCTGACAAGCCTGGATGTCTCAATAACCTCGGAATCGCATTTCAAAGTCGGTTTGAGCGTCTTGGTGACCTTGCCGATGTTCATGAAGCGATCACGGTTCAGCGACAGGCCGTCCGCCACACCCCAGATAGCCACCCTGGCAAGGCTCGACGTCTCAATAATCTCGGAATCTCTCTCCTTTGTCGGTTTCAGCGTCTCGGTGATCTTGACGATGTTCAGGAAGCAATCGCAACCCAGCAGCAGGCCGTCCGCCTTACCCCAGACGGTCACCCTGAAAAGCCTCGATGCCTTAATAACCTTGGGAGTTCCCTCCTTTACCGGTTTGACCGTCTCGGCAAGCTTACCGATGTTGATGAAGCGATCACGGCTCATCGGCAGGCCATCCGCCTCACCCCAGATAGTCACCCTGACAAGCGTCGATTTCTCATGAACCTCGGAGGCACCTTACAAAGTCGGTTTGGGCGCCTTAGTGATGTCGCTGATATTGATGAAGCGATCACGGTGAAGCAGCAGGCCATCCGTCTCATCCCAGTGGGGCATGTTGACAAGCCTCAATGTCTCAATAACCTCGGAAACTCCTTCCAAAGCCGGTTTCAGCGCCTTGGTGACCTTGCCGATGTTCATGAAGCAATCACGGCTCATCAGCAGGCTGTTCATCTCACCCCAGATGGTCACGCTGCTAAGCCTCAATATCTCATGAATCTTGGAGGCTCCTTCCAAAGTCGGTTTGAGCGTTTCGGCGACGTTGCTGATGTTGATGAAGCAATCACGGCGAAGCAGCAGGCCATCCGTCTCACCCCGGTTGGTCATCCTGACAAGCCTCGATATCTCAATTATATCGGAAATTCCTTCCAACGGCGGTTTGAGCGTCTTGGTGACCTTGCTGATGTTCATGAAGCGATTGCGACTCAGCAGCAGGCCATCCGTCTCGTCCCACATGATCACCCTGACAAACCTGGATGTCTCAATAACCTCGGAATCTCCTTCCTATCCCGTTTTCAGCGTCTCGGCGAGCTTTCCGATCTTCATGAAGCGATTACAGCTCAGCAGCAAGCCGTCCAACTCACCCCAAATGGTCACCCTGATAAACCTGGACACCTCACTAACCTCGGAACCTCCTTCCGTTCCCGGTTTAAGCGTCTCAGCAACATTGCTGATGTTCATGAAGCAATCATGATGATGCAGCAGGCCGTTCGTCTCACACCAGTCAGTCACCCTGACATGCCTCGACATCTCAATAACCTCGGAAACTCCTTCCGTAATCGGTTTGAGCATCTCAGTGACCTTGTTGATGTTGATGAAGCTATCACGGCCCATCAGCGGGCCGTCCACCTCACCCCAGACGGCCACCCTCACAAGCCTCAATACCTCAATAATCTCGCAAATTCCTTTCTTGGCCGATTCACACGTCAATCTAATGATGCCACTCTCGCTCAAGCTACCGATATTCTCTCTCGATCAGCCAAGTCCTCGTCTGGGTCCCCATCTGTCCGTTTTGACGCAGCCCGCCAGTGGGGCACTCTCTGCTTCTCAGTCAAATCCAGCAGAACCCTCGAAGCACATGCGACCCTTATGGATCTCATCCCTCACGTTGTCTGGCTTGGTAGAACTGTTGAGCAGAGGCACAAAGCCGTTTCCAACATAGGCAATGTGATGGCAGACGCAGTAGCAGCTGCATTCCATTTCGGTAAATTACCCTTGGCACTGGAGTGGATGGAGCAAGGTCGATCAATTGTATGGGGTCAAATGCTGCGGCTCCGAAGTCCTCTGGATGAATTGCGTCTACAACACCCTGATGAAGCAAATTCACTTGAGAGGATCTCTCGTGGCTTGGACTTGGCAGCGGTTGCATATTCCAATCTTTCGGACTCATCAAGTGATGGCGTATCTCGATCATTGGAAGAGGAGGCGCGGGCTCATCGCCGCCTTGCAGAGGAATATGACCGCACGTTAATGCGCATCCGCGAGCTCGCCGGCTTCAGCGAGTTCCTGCGTCCCGAGAAGTCCAAATCTCTGTGCAGTGCTGCAACCTCCGGTCCAGTGATTATCATCAATGTGCATACGACTCGCTGTGATGCACTTATCCTACTCCCACACTCATCACAAGTCTCCCACGTGCCACTTCCAGGGTTCCACCTGTCGATAATGCAGCGAATGCCCGGATTACCACGGTTAATGCAACGAGCAGATACTATTCAGCGGCACTATGACTCTGATGGTGTGATTGATACCGAGCTACCCGATGCCCTTGGATCGCTCTGGTGCTACATGGTACAACCTATTCTAAGCCATCTCAAAGTCGGTCGCTTCAATCTTTACCTTTGTTTTTGCAAGTTCCTCATTGTACTCATAGTTGCTGCGTAAATCCGCGCACGGCGACCTGCCTCACATCACATGGTGTGTCACAGGGCCTCTTGCTTTTCTTCCTATCCACGTTGCCGGTCTCTACACCACAAAGGACCAGCTGAAGATATCCGATTGTGTTGTTTCATCGTATACTCCTACTCTCGCAGCACTTCTGAACGCCAAACGGCACCACGAAAAAAGCAACACCGCCAGACTTCTGATCGTCTCTCAACCGGCGACTCTTCCTGGGACAGTAAAGGAAGCCAACATTATTAAAAGCCTTCCAACCCGAACCAGCCATCGGGATATCGTTCATTTGGACGATCACGATGCGACTGTTGCTGCTGTGCTGCAAAATATGAAGGAATGCAGCTGGATACATCTCGCTTGCCATGGTATTCAGGACCCTGTCAATCCAAATGATAGCGCTTTTGTCCTCTCTGACGACCGGCTAACGCTGAAGGAAATCATGAGACAATCATTTTCGCACACCGAACTTGCATTTTTGTCTGCATGCCAGACGGCAATGGGGGACAGTGAGCTACCTGGGGAAGCAATCCACCTTGCAGCGGGCATGTTAATGGCCGGATATGGGAGCGTTGTGGCGACAATGTGGTCAATAGACGACAATGATGCACCGATTGTGGCAGAGAAATTTTACAAATATCTAATTGAGGAGGCTGGCGGGGAGAGTGGCAGAGCGGCTTATGCACTGCATGCCGCGATAGCGCACTTGGCGAAAGTCAGGGGCGAGAATAATCTTGGGAGGTGGGCACCGTTCATTCACCTCGGTACCTGCTCGCCTTCTCGCCCTCCGCCGGTACCCGAATGATGCTGCTATCCGAGCTGTTCTGGCAAATGTGAGATGTATTCGTATAAGAAGTACAGTATTGCGTTTGGAAATGCTGCTGCGAGATAACTCGAAGAGCAACGTATATTGATTTCGGATGCTCTTTGTAAAATACCATCTATGTTCTTCGCATCGTCCCGTGAAGGTGTACATGTATTCATCCTGGCTTATGCTTTGTGCGCGAGGCCCATGCATTCTGTAAATTGTGAACGACCCCCCTTGGGGAGCGAACACCTTTCTCGGTATGATGCCGCTGTACCACCCTTGGCGTTGCGATATCCACCCTTGTCCGCGTCATCCGCAGCCGGGAAACCACCCGTATTATCCTTCGCGATACGCAGGTCAGCTACGGTACCGCGCCCTGCGCAGTTTCCGGTATTCTAATCCTACATATACGCCCATAGCCTCATAAGATCACGCAGTCGCAACTACGGCTGCCGCCGCCCCATTACCGGGGAACGACGAATCCCCGATCGTCACACGCGAAGACGAGTGTGTCCGAGAAACACGCCGAAACATGACGCCCAAGCGCATCCTGTGCCATAGCACCAGCCGATTATGGGAAAGGGGCCGTAAGATTAAATAGGATTATGTGGTTGCGTGTGTCTGCCAAGTCAGTAATGGGCTGGATGTTTGCATCAAAGCAAAACTGGGTACGCGTCAACAATAATATAACGCAACTTGGCCCGCTCGGGGACACCATTGCAGTCTTTGCAATGTCTCCTCATTCCAGGTGCGCACCAGTTCAAAGCAGATCCGTGGAATAATGTTGAGTCATGATGGCAAGTGGCAGAGCTTGTGAGAGAGAGAAGTTCAAGTCGGTTACGAAAACTTTGACACTGTCCATGACCTTTGAACATATACGTATCCTAGGCTTAGACGACCCTGCCTGCAGGACTAGACGAGGTTTTTCGGGATGCAAACGGAATCGTCTGACGAAGAGACAGGCGGCAGGTTGCCAAGAGGAGGCTCGTACAACCCCAAGGTAAGGGAACGGCAAAAGCTGTAAAATATGGTGACGTGCGCGGGAGGTGGCGAGACAGCAAGTAACGCTACAGTGAAATTGTCCTGCCAGACTAGTTTTCAGTCTGTTTGCGTAATCTCAGCTCGGTCGCAGTGCCTCATCTTGCTAGAATGCCAGGGCACGCGCAAGATTTGTTCCCCGACACAGGTCAGCGGGCTTGCGCGTCATTGGTGATAGCAGCAGGGCGTCTCGGGCGGGTACAGCGGTGTGATGGTGATGATCTCGGTCTTCAAAGGGCGCCGCTTGGGGTCGAGATCGGCTATTATTTTGACATGTTTGCAGACGCAGCGCCCCACCTTCTCCACGGCGCAGCAATGTCCGAGCCCACTCTTAAGGCAGAAAATGAGCCCCCGACTGCGCCAGACAACCCCCCTGCAAACACCTTCCGCGATCCCGTCGCCTCTGTAGCATCTCAAGATACAAGTAATCCTGAACCAAAGGTGCAACTGGCAGAAATGACAACTCACGTCATCGACGACATTGTTGGCACCGCCCCCTTTACTGGGCAAGACAACGGCGCTGAACAACAGCCCCCAGAAGAGCCTAAGCATACCCCAGAGTCTCCCTCGCGTCCTACAACTACGACTACGCAAGTCACCGCTCCGGTAGTCGACCCACGAATCGCTAGTTTAGTCGCCATTTTCCCAACTTTCGATCACGATCTGCTGCGGGACGTCCTCGATGAGTGCAACAACAACGAAGAACATGCTGTCGATATTCTTCTTGGGGTGTCCGACCCTAATCATGTTCCCTCCGCGAATGTTACCACCGTAAGTGGAAGCACGTTGAATTACCCGGTTGCCTTCAGCACGAAGCATTTAGCTTACTCCTACATGCCGTGCTGCGCAGACACAGAGTCAAAACGATCTCGATGCTCAGCTGGCCGAACGCTTGATGCTCGAGGAGCAGGAAGCTGCAGCCAGGGAATACGGTTGGCAAGGCCAAGGGCCAAGAGGCCAACAGCAACAATTGCCTTACATCCCTAGACAAAATCCGCGGCGACGATCAGGGGAGATTCCACAAGACGCTTCGCTGCAAGAACAATTCCGTGAGTTCATGTCGCCAAGGCGTGCTCAACCCGCTAGCACATCTGGAGGGGGAGGTAGTGGGATAAACACTGCAGAGTTACAGGATCAATTCAACAAGATGGCGGATAGTGAGTTGCTACGTCCTGTTCATCGACGCTTGACACGCTTATAACTGCTCCGTCGGTAGCTGGAAAGAAAACATTCAACAGCTTTGTCACCAAAGTGAGAGCAGGACTTGCTCAAATGAGCGGGTGCGTTATCGCAGCAATTTCGAGCTTGTACAATGTCGATAAGCAGTCATTGACGATTCCTGTTACTTGGGTTCCAGTTCACAGACCGACGATCAACCGAATGTGATACCGGAGAACCAGGCAGAGGCACGATGGAACCAACACCCACCAGCACCATTAGAATGGCAAAATCAAACCTCTTTGTACCCCAACCCAGCCCCTCCGACAAATCCTTCGAATGGTGTGACGTCTGAACGTCAGTATTCTGAGCCGAATAATCAAGTTTGAGCATGGGGAACTGACCTTTGGGATGAACACTGCTGCGAATTATCCGGTGCTAGAGCCTAGACGGACGGTTTCGGTCTCGACAAACCCTGACCGGGCAACGACTCCTCCGGCAGCGACAGGCGTCGATCGATGTAGGTGTCTATCTTCCCTGATGCTCCACGCTGATCAACGTCATAAAAGCGAAACTGGGACTCCTGCCGAAACGTCCTGTTTCAATGACTTCACCGAGGGCTTCGGTTGAAATTCCCGAAGTTAGCAGGCTCAAACCCGACAATGAAGAAGATGACGATTGTATGCGCTGTTAATTCTCCGTCGTGCCTACGTCTCATACAACCTTATTTGGCCTTTTATAGTGTACGCGACGCCTGAAACTACTAATGCACCGAGGACGTAATGAGATTGGCCAACCCATGATGGCTGGGTTTGCGTTACGATTTGCGTGATCATAATGTTGTACGGTTAGGATACCCCGTAGCGGTATGACGCGGCAAGCGTAACTTAGTTAGGCAGATAGGAGTGTTTGTCCCAGCCTCAACAGCCTCAATTCTAGCACATGATATCAGTGTACCCGAACCATGATCGTTAGAATTTATCACACAGTATAGAAGAATCAACGTACTGTATCCTCGCATCGTTAAGACGTTCGACAGACGGTAGCTCCAATGGTGGCTGTGCAGTTTGGTCGCTTTCAGACGCGTCGTTGGCGGCCTTGGGCTGCAATTTCCCTATCTGAAATGCGCAGGTACGCATGATATGACCCATCTCCACATGAATTACCAAAAAAAAGTGAAATATTTGATGAAAAGCGCGACAACGTATGTTCTGTGAGTCTGCTGCAAATTTAGGACGGTTTTGAGCCGTCCGAACGCGTCGCGCTTTTCATCGCGTATGGACGTGAAATTGTGCAGGGGCGTAGAGGACGATTACTAGTGATGTTCAATTACAACCTCAGCCGCCAGCCTCAGTGCACAAATTTTTGTGCACATTAATTTCAGGGTCTTATTCCCACGAAAAGTGAAAGTTGATGGTTTCCGTGTCGAGCCCAGTCCCGAGCGGCTCAACTCTGAAAAGTGCACTTTTATTTTTTGTGCAACGGCCCGAAATGGAAACATGGCCAAAAACGGAAGGTCGCTTACAAGATCACAACTTTTACAGGAGGGCATGTCCCTCTCTCCCTTGGGGTCTGTGGGCGCCACAATTACCCCGCTTGTGCGCACATTTTCTGAATCCATGCTGTCCGGGGGCAGAAAGAGCCCGACTCAAAAAGAAAGCTCAAATTTTTTTTTGCCTACGAGAACTAATTGTGAGGCGCGGAGGAGCCGACGCTGTTCAATTATTCTTTGCACAAATTTCTGCTGACTTTCCATTTTGGGCACGGCAAAATTGCGGATCAAAAATTTGTGGCCCGAGGCTGGCGGGTGAGGTTGTAATTGAACATCACTACTGGAGTACGTCCGTGGTGTTTGCTTTCCCAAAGCATGCGTTGGTAGCGAGAAAATTACAAAAAACATCTGAGTTTTCAATTGATCAAGAACTGAAATCTCAGCCATGCGCGCGCCAGACTCTTTTCGTCTCGCAGCAAGAAGTCTCAAATATATACGAGAAAGCAGGAATATCCTATCCAATGCCGGCGTGGTCAATAAGGGGTTCGTGGGGCATTGCTAGCAGCTCAGGAATGGTGACTACGTTGTGAAAATCTCAAGTTTATGATCTGGTTGCGCCACCAAAAAAAAATCGGTGAATTAATAATTACTGCAGTTCGCCATTCAAAGGATGGAAGACCCCGCCCTGCATGACGTTGTACCCCTCAGTGCTTGGGGAAGCGAGGGTAGAATATATATAGTTGTTAAGATACATCATTGCGTGTGCGTGGGCAAACGAGGACAATATGGTGAATAAAGTGCTGTAACGATGCTTAGCGCACTGTCCGTCTTCAATTCAGCAAGTCTGGATATACTCGCGAGTGGTAGATCGAAATTGGTGAGAGTCCCCGAAAGTGGATCATGTCCTCGCGAAGTTCCCGAGCTTCCTACCATCGCCGTGCGCGCGCGCCGAATGCTACGCACACAACTGTTAATGACGCAACGATAGTTCGCAATCGTATAGCGTTGCCTGGCATAAGATTACTATAACTCATGCTGCCCAATAGGAATTGCCTTATGGATCACCACGTCCATTTGCAGTCTCGAGTACGCCAGAATCGGCCGTAGTCGTAGGAGCGAAATATTTACCAGAATAGGTTGTAGAGAATATCCGTGTCATGGCCGTGGTAAACGACTCGACCAAATCAAAGGGCGAGGGGAGATATTCAAACAGTCAGTGAGGCCTTCTACTCCAGTGTTGGGCTGACCGTGGTCAGACCCGGGTCAGACCGCAATTGACCGGTCAGCCCAATCAGACCGGGTCTTCTGGACCCTGGCAGTCGCAAAGGTCAGCAACGGCCGCGAGAATGTAGTGATCGGAATAACATCGGATCAAGTAACGGTGAGGGTTTTCTAACCTCGTGACCAGGCTTCGGCTGACCACGGCTGACCGTGGCTGAATCGCGTCTGACCGTGCGAAAACGTCAGACAAAATGGTCAGACCGGTCGGACCATTGACCTGGCTGACCGCGTGACCGCGGTCACCCAACACTGTTCTACTCGACAGGGCAAATTTAAGATGTACGTGTGGGCGATATGTCCGTTGATCATTGATAATGATATCTACAATAGAGAGTGGCCCTGCAGTTGGGACATATCCTTGAATGACTCTGCTTTGGAGACCTATCGGGGAAGTGTGAATTGAGTACAAGCAGCGGGTGCAGGACAGATCATGAACACCTGAACCAAAAAAGCAACGTACCATTAATAACCCAACTGCACCAGCGACATTCGGGGGAATCAATGCAAACACCAGAGTTAGCGACGATTCCATGCAAAACAGAATATTAAACCGGTATCAACGAAAGACTGCTACGACCAGACTCACCAATGAGACCGAATAAGCCCATTATAGAACCGAAGACTTCGACGATCAATATGCGCACGAAAAGCGTTTGATCTGCCGCGTCGGCTAACGCGGCATTTGACCCTGTAACGCCGACAGATATGCCGCAAAGGAGGTTACATATCCCTACTATTAAGCCACCCCAGAATATTGCGAACCCTGTTGTGGTTGGGAGAACGTCGAGGATATCGAGATGGGCAAAGGTCACATGGGGAGAAAGATGGGTAAAGAAGGGGGGGTTCATTTTGTGAGCAACAGCTTGCGGTTGCAGACGGTTGGATGGTGCAAAACGTACCAGTGAAGTAGTTACTTGAGACGTAAAGTACGTTGGGTGGGACTTCCCCCACTTTTTGCACATATACAATCGCCATAATCTAACACACGAGAAGTCAATAAAGGCAATTCAGTAATCGTTTAGAGAAAAGGGGTGCGGAGTTGGGGAGCAACGAATGATAAAGAGGCGCACCACACCGTAGATAGCTACGACTTCGCAGAAAAGAATGCTAGAAAAGAAAAGAAATCAGACAACAATATACATGCATCTATGCACACATATTTTGGATATATTGTTATGTACCTGATGAGGTTTTTAGTAGCTATACGTGGTGCCCGGACGCCACCGCCAAGAATTGAGGAGCCCGTTACGAAGATGCCCCTAGATACACAAGTCCCATATTAGCAACACGACACGGCATCATTCACGCCAGTAACGAAAGCATACCATCCAGCACCAAGTGCGCTCAACCCTACGCACAGGCCAATACCAGTCAAAGCCCATCCATACGGACTCGTCTCCTCAAGGAAGGCTCCAACATTAAATGATTCGCCGGAACCTTTCAAAGGCAAAAGGAGCAACCGGCGTGGAGTTAATAACGGAAGACAAGTAGAAAGCCCGTCAGAGAGTGGACAGCCAACGCAAAGAAGTTTTGCGACGATGAGCTCAGTGTTGAAAAGAGGACTCCGAAACAAAAGGCAACCAACCAGTGAATAGTAGGTAGAGAGCAACGATGACGAAGACGCTTAATGGCAGCCCAAGTGTCGTGTAAGTCGAGTAGTATCCCATCGCTGCGGGTCTGGAATTGAATTGATACTTGTTTACAGATTTGGTTGACGTGGAGCGCCGGCATTCGCCAGTCGCACCGTATGCGGCAAACCCGGGCTGCGACACTTCGACCCGCGATGCAAACAGGTTGTAGAGATAAAAAACGAGTTATATTGCGTTACACATTGATTTTGACGGTAGCTAGTAGTACAGTTTTTCGACGCTAACTAGGAGCCAAGTTTTCCGATCTTTAGCAACCACCGATATTCATGAAGCGACAAATCAGCGTCGAGCACAGGGAAACCAAACTGCGCTGACTGTGAATTCGACTTTGCATCAGAATGGGCTCGGAGTCGTGCGGAGATACGGCTATATTACCAAGTAAGTCAGTGTCTTTGCAATCGTGGAACATTTTGTATCACTTACGAGATGCTTCTTGTGCTGGGGGAACAATTTCTTCGCATCTTCATCGTTCACACCTGGGTGGACGATAACATGGTCTCCCTTCTGCCAGTTGACAGGGGTGGTGATCTTGTGTTTGTCGCCAAGCTGGAGCGAGTCGATTACACGAAGGATTTCATCAAATGAGCGGCCCGTTTGAGCTGGGTAGGAAATCGTCAAGCGGATAATTTTCTTGGGGTCGATCACAAAGACCGTTCGGACCTGATCGGCGCCACACGTTGGTCAATGGCATCACAAACCATGCAATGGAAATCGGTCGTGGCACAAGATCGAGAGCAATACAATAAGGATTTGCTGCGGACAATGAAACTGGGAGGGGTTACGCACGGTGAATGGAATGCCTTTCGCGTCAACATTCGTTGGGTCAACGGCATCCAGCATGTCGTAGAGTTTGGAAATCTTGCGATCGGCATCGGCAATCTGTTTTTACGGAATCCCCATAATCAAGTCCACGATTGGGATCGATATTAATGTTACAGCAGGAGCCGTCAGTTGAGCCTCGCACCGATGGAGAGATGGAGACGTACGATAGGGAACTGGACATCGGTGGTGTCGTTCGGGTGGCTCACAGTGTTTCCAAATTCATTGATATCCTTGATCCACTTCTCGTGACTCTCCAGTTCGTTAGCGGAGAGGCCAATAACCTTGACACCTCGTTTCTCGAATTCCTTCTGCTTGCGCGAGACTTCGCCAAGCTCCGTCGTGCAGACCTGGTGAAAGAACAATGTGCTAGTCAGTCAAAAAGGCGCAATTATTTAAGAGAATACACCGTACAGGGGTGAAATCGGCCGGGTGCGAGAAGAGAACGCCCCATGAGTCGCCTAGCCACTCATGGAACTTGATAGGACCTTTGGTGGTCTCAGCTTCGAAGTCGGGGGCGATGCTTCCAAGACGAAGGGACATTGTGTTAGGATGAGCGACAGAAGGGGAGATGTGATCGAGGATGAGATCTTTGGCCAATCCGAGGCCTTATATGCACTTTCGGTTCGGATGTCGATTGCGTGCTTTGACTCCAATTTGACATGTTAATTGATTATCATGATAGGAATTTCCATTCTGCGGTCCATAACTTATCCTTTACATGTAATTATCGGTTTCCTTGACGCGCTTGCTCCGATTGTGCAATCGGCCACGATTTCGAAAATAAGCGCCCTTCTCGGCCCGCTCCGCTCCATCAACCTACCGACCTAACCTTACCGGTCGCGTCAGATCTAGCAGTGTTCCCCCTCGGAGAGATTTGCTGCGAGCCTGACCCTAGCTCGGGCGAGACTGACCGGAGTGAAATGCCTCCAAATCATATCTTCTGCTCCCTTGTGCGGCGATATCTGTTGGCCCAGTCTCATAATCAAACTTGAGCCATCGGCACGAGAGTGCGATAGATTCATATCACAGGAATGTGGAAAATGCATTTCACATCGCTAGACACTGGGATCGACATCGGCCCTATAGTGCACGTGGGTCCAACAGACTCAGGAAACGACATAACATAGACATCTAAGCGTTTTTGCACAAAATTGGATAATGGCGCTTCGAGAGGTCTCTCCTTTATGCCTTGGTATCCATCTAACGCAAGGAGATACTTGTGATGATGATGGTACCAATCGCGGCGACGGTACCGATTACTTGGTGCCAATGCACACCGGCTATCCTATTCGCCATCGCCTGCATGCCTGTAGAAACCTCGATGAGTGTTTGGTTCCTCCATTGCGGGATCAGAACCGAAAAATATTGCAGCAGACCTCGAATTGCGACACTCGCCCCCCCAACACTAACTTGTGCTTCAATGTCGGAGTTAGGATCCTCGTTCCTGCGATAGCTCGGCTCTTCGGATGTGGTCAACTCGTTGGCTCCCTGATTTCCAGGCTCGTCGCCGCAAGGTTGCATCTCGCTTCCGCCGATGGATGTAATGTCCATGGTCTCAATATCCTAGGTGTGGTTACTTTCGGTGACGCTCCTGAAGGACTTGGGAAATGCGGATCCCTCTTACCGTCTCAGTTGTCATGGGAGGGGAAATGTGCATTGGAGATCGAATTCTGTGTCTACGGTCCCGTTCGCTTTCAACGGTGTTGCCGCCGAAATGTCTTTTCTACAAGGAGGTGCGAGGGGGCGGGGAATTAATCTGACGTTGGACTGGTTGACGGATTGTCGTGTGCCTTGTGCTGTGGCAGCATGTGAGGAAAAGTGGTCGTCTTTTATAAGTGGACGCCCCGTCTGGATTAGAGTAAGTGTATAGGGGCGCCGCGCACTGGGAAGACGATTTGATATCTAGGCGCTCAATGGGTCAATAAAGTACACCCAATAGTTTGAGGTCGCACAGCCGATCACAGGAGGGCGACGGGGCGTAAAAGGATGGATGCGGCGCCTGTGAATATCAACAGGGCTATGCTCAGGATTCCTTCTCCATTGCGTGCTACTGCTGCTCGGCTATTTACGTTTCCAATGCAAGTGTATTTCCTGGCCAGATCTGTAGCATGCCAACTGGGGAACGAAGCGAAATCCCCCTAACAATCACACTCTGTTTTCTAGAGACCGGACGCCCCGCGTGTGGGAGTCAATGTCAAATCCGAGCCTGCACATATGACTATGACGCGGAAAGGGAGTCGCGGTGCGCGACTCTAAACAAAATCCATTTTGGTTGCGCAGAAAGAAACCTCAAGAGAACTACGTACACGTTCCCATCAGTGTACGTCGGTTCAATTCCAGTTCGCGCTGCCGTCTGAGTTGTGCCAGCTCATTGGTACAGGGTTCTCACAGGCCGATTCCCCTACAGCACCGCTGGATCCAGCAAACATTTATTTCGGATTGAATCCTGGTATCAAATTCCACTCATCAGCTGGAGGCCGATTCCCCTACAACACCGCTGGATCCAGCAAACATTTATTTCGTATTGAGTTGCCTGGTATCGAATTCTATTCATCAGCTGGAGGCTGATTCCCCTACAGCACCGCCCGATCCAGCAATCATTTATTTCGGATTGAATCAAATTTTATTCATCACGCTGCAGGCCGACAGCACAACTCGATCCAACAACCATTTATTTCGCATCGAACCAGTCTCCTGCCCGTCCCTCGTGGTTTTCCAAGTCCGATACACCCACAAAATACCAAGATAGCGACAGGTCACAGCGCAAGTTCCTCCATGCAGATTTAGCGATGTGAGTTGGCGTCACGAATACCGCATATATCAAATGTCACTTCAGGCAGATAGGTAGACAGTTACTGTATACCTGTATACGATCATGCGAACTGAGAAGCCGCCGCACGCCGTTCGTCCGTGTCTGCGTGTGCGAAAGTAACAATGTTTAATTCGCAAACCTGCACCGCCACCCGCTGTTTCTGGGTGTGCAATGCATGCACTGTATTATTATATGAATATCGTGTGTCCGTGTGTCCGCATAGCTATGTTACCTTTTGCCCTTATATTCGGTGAGCAAATAACACAATCTTGGCATAAACGATGATTTTCGGAATTGTCCTTCTTTGCCAATCACCACTTGTACGCGGATGCATGTACCGAGATTACGCGGGTTCCACGCTGCGCCTCGCGATTGAGGATTTCCTAGGTAGAGTTTCGATATATGGAACGAACACGCACGCAATTGAACCAAGTCTGTACGCCGGCGATAAATGACCAATTCAAATATTTTACTCCAGAGAGCCACTTAATACGCAGGCTGTGTGTCAGTGCACTATGTGGGGTGAAAAACTGATTGCGCAAGCGTTTGCGGCAGATTACTATATTCAAAATCAAAGTTTATGGGAGGTGGAGAGCATCCTAAAGTTGTGAATCTCCTAAAAGCCAACATTTGGGGAGCAATTTTTGAGCCCACAAAAGGAAAAAGATATTGGAAGAGGCCCGAGGTTGTTGATACATTGAATTGAGTGACTTGGATAGGGGCGATCAGGGTCAGCACGTGACGGTCACGCGGCTAACCGTCTCGTCCCCGCTACCCTGAAGGTATGAAAGGAGCTTACATTATCCAATCATGAGGGCTTTATCAGCGGAGAAACCCATGCCAAAGGATCGACGTCAAGGTTCGGAAAAGCAGGAAATCGAAAATCAGAAAATTTAAATTGTCAGTTAAGTACCCCTGCCGATGACAATGATCCCATGTACCCACACTGGCCCAGCTACATTATAGCAGCCGTAAGGAGTACAAAAACCTCTGGATGAGGAATAAGTTTGGATCTCATGAGAAACACAACACAATGCAAGCAATGGCAACTGCTCTTTTTGGAAAACTAGATTGAGGCAGCTATCGTGGTGTCAAGTTGTACAGTGGATCAGAAGAGGCGCGCGGGAATAAACGTAGATAAAGGGGTTTATTTTTTTTAGCATTTTCAACCACAGTGACGGGGACGGAGGTCCTTTCAGCATTACTGTACACTCAATCTAGCGTAGGGAGACGCCTGCGGCGACAATAGTGCAGATAGCGGCGACGGTGCCAACCACTGTATGCCAAGGAACACGAGCTATGACCATCAACACCGCCTGAGCAACTGCAGTCCGAGATAGAAATTAGTCCTGTATCCCTCACAAATACGAAGGAACGGAGAAAACTGAACAGAACAAACCTTGGCCTGTAGTTCCCGCTCTCTCAGAAGCAACCTGGGCCTCAGTATCGAAACGAGGATTCTCCGGTCGCCAATCAGCAGCGTGTGTTTCCGCATTCTCTGATATCGTCGACTCCGCACTATTTCGTTTTCCATAGTGATCCCTGCCGGCGCTTTCGCTCTGGTTCGTGGCGACGGTGTGTGTGGTCTCAACCTGTGTGATGTCCTGGATGTCCGGGTTAAGAGACTACCGCCAAAGAGCGTGAGAAATACACTCGTTCCTCACCATCTCAATTTCTCTTCCCGCTGTAGGGTGTGGGGTGGCTTCGTGACGATTAGGGATAATAGCTGGTTCTGTAAAAACTATCAGAAATGTGATTAAATGTTTCCGGTGAGGAGAGGTCCGAAATCACCATGTTCTTGAGGAAAGGCTGGAAATCTCTCAATTTGAAGGTCACTAGAAGTGCGTGTATTCATCATGACAAGCAACAGAGCGGCGGGTCGAACTTTGGAGTGGGGAGTTATATACGGGGGTGTAGCGTCAGCGGACTATAAGTGTGGCGGGAAGCCCTTCCAATAAACAGTAATGGCTATTAGGGTAGAAAAGCCTGACCGAGAAGTGGTCAGCATGCGAATGCGCACATGGCGCGGCTGCCTGAAACAATGGCATTACGGACAAACGAGATGAGATCGTTTTGATGGCGATTCAAGGATCTCCAAATTTCAAATACGAGAGAGAGTTCACAGGGGCGGCCGCTCTTTTGGGCCATAATATCTACTCATATTTTTACCGTGGGACGCAGCCTAGGGACCGGAGATATGCACCCGGTTCGCACGGGCTGGCGGACAATTCGATGAACATCGATGAGGGTAATTTTGCGGGACTGGTTGCATATTGTGTGTATACGCGCAGCTTGTTCTGTTCTTCAAACTGCTCAGTATGCTGTGTTGGTGGATCGTAGTTTATAGTATAGTAGGAGTACCAGTAGTAGTCGGGCCGGCGACGGCCCATGTCCCAATTCCCCGGCTCATCTGACTACATCGGGCGGAGTCGTCAGGAGTCTGGCCATGTTCTATGGTACTGTGTCGATGGTGGTCTCAATGCGGTGGAGATGTGAGGGGAGCATACTAGTACGGCGCAAAGGAACGGCTTCATCGCTCTGCAGGTAGAACTTCGGTTCAGGCTCCCCCTCTGTTGGTGTATGAACATTGGTGGCGTAACTTCTCCTAGGCAGTCATAGCGTGAATGATTATACCGAGCAAAACTATGACACTCTCGAAACAAACCAGGTCAAGTTAGAAAATGCGGGTGCCTCTTACTGTCTCACTCGTCTTCGGGGGCGGAACATGCAGGGAATCTCGGGCTCTGTCCTATGGTCTCGTTCGCTTTGTCTGGTCCAGCCATGTCACCGTGTTGAATATATTTCCTTGCCAAGAGGTGGGGGGCTTGCCTTCGTGGTGACGTTCAAGTTGGACTGGTTGTTGCATGGCTTGTGCTCCGGCGGCGCGTATGGACATCTTATGGCAAGAGCAACAATGCCTGGGGAGAGGCGCAACATCGGCTGTGACCTGACGCTCGTTAAATACGTCTATGACTGTATTGCACGTATGAAACTCACATCTGATTGAAGAATCCCCACACATGGCTCCAGATCTCCAGAAAGCAGCCACACGACTGCAAAAGAGAACTCTGTTCCTCCTCCCGGTCGACTCTCGTAATGGCAAACACTGGGACTTCGGCAACACACTGTTCACATAGCCAACGGGGCACTCTTGGCTGTGGGGTCGTGGAATGGGAAGACCACCGAGTGGCACCGACTGCAGCAACTCAACATAGCAACAAAGCAGTCTTAGGCAGCAAGAGGGTAAGTGGTATATTAACAAATGCGACGGCAGCAATCAAGACTGAGAAACACGTGCAGGCCAAGCATGTTGTAGAACTAGCAGGCAGCAATGAGAAAGCCTGTGTGAACGAGCGCCTGTGTGACAGCAACGCAACTGTCACGAAGGAAGCCACATACATTACGTAACATACTAACAATCACGCATGTATAATTTTTCCCCCGTATTGAATCTGGTATCCCCCGCGGCCATCTTTCTCCCCTCGGCCGACTTAAAGTCCCCAAAACACTTTTATTTTTCCCCCATTCTTGGTTATATTTATCCCCCT
>Ga0307508_10001150_pt1 | contig 30441 bp, 44 predicted proteins | sample 9_EM_MG_FD_203089 | JGI IMG/M metagenome (GOLD analysis project Ga0307508, IMG submission 203089) | Populus trichocarpa ectomycorrhiza microbial communities from riparian zone in the Pacific Northwest, United States - 9_EM | ecosystem: Host-associated > Plants > Roots > Unclassified | place...
TCCCCTTTTTTTTTTTTTTTGCTACTGTACCTGTGTACCTACATATATCTATATGAAGTATGTATGGAGACATAAGGCAGCCGTTCGTCTGCGCGTCTATCTACGCATGTATCTAGAGTGCTCTGGGAGCGGGGCGCATGTCATACAATATATCTATTCAGACTATATCTGCACACAACATCCAAATCTATCCATCCCATCCCATCCATCCACCACCTGCTCTGCGTATGCACGTGTATGTATGCAGACGCGCCCCGCCGGAAATTATCCCCACACGTTGCGGCCGTCCTGGGGCTGGGGCTGGGGCTGGGCTGGGCGGACGGACGGACGGACGGACGTCACGGGGCGGCGGGCGGAGGCTAGACAGTCGCGATGTGGTATGTACGCACGTATAGTACCAGGGAGGGGGGGCGGCTGTCTTCGCCGTGTGTGTGTGTGTGTGACAGAGCATCTCTAGTAGTGAGGGCAGTATTGCAGCGCCTGAAGAAAACCGACAGAAAAAAAAAAGGGCGCAGACCGACGATCCAGCACGCCAGCACGCCAGCGGTCGTGGGCGTCTCGGACGCCGCACGGACTGCTCATCTGCGGATTGCGAACCCAGCGCGATGTCAGGAACAGAATACCTCCGAAGCAGCTGAGACACGGAATGAAACCCCGCCCCCCCGCCAAGAGCTCGAACAAACCCCCCCCTCCACCCAATATAATGTAGGTGTGTATACGAACAGAACGAACCTCCCCATGAAATTGTCATCGATAGATAATTAACCCCCCGGAAAGAAATGGCGCAAAGTTCCGTGAGCTGCAGCAAGGACGACAGTCTCGCGTGGTAGACGAAGAGAGAAGAAAAATCACGATACGAAAGAACAAACACGGTCAATGTCAAAAGAATTAGAAATCTGCATGGCCGTTGTGACGTCTCGCCGAACACTTCTCCCCACACGTGCACGCCATCCATCCAACCATACCCTGCCATATCCTCCCGCCGTGCACATCCATCGGATCGCAGCTTTTTCTTCTTTTTTGGGGGGGTGTTGAGGGGCTTGCCTATTGGCCGGGAGGCGGCTGCGCTCCGCCCTGCTGCTGCTGGAAGCCGGGATACGGCTGCTGCTGCTGCTGGAACATGGAAAACGGGAACCCCGCACCGAATCCTGGCGTCGGGGGCGCTACGCCAACATTGTCGCGTCCGCCCGGGGCTCCCTGCGCTGCTCGCTGGCCGGGATCCTGGCCGCCCTTGTGGTGGTCGTCCTTCCTCTTGCTGCCTCTGTGGGACGCGCCTCCACCGCCGCCGCCGCCGCCGCCGCCACCCCCGTGAGAATCGTGGGTCGATCTCGGCCCCTTGTTGCCACCGGAGTCGGTAGGGAACCTCTTGCTGATGGCTGTGCGAGTAGATCTCGTTAGCTCCGGCCCGTACGCAGGCACAAGTGCGATGGCGGATTGGATTCGCGCAGGGAGGGGGAGGGGCCTGTCTTACGCACCTTTAGATGAGACTCCCTGTCCGATCTCGATGTCAGGCTCCTCGACGCACATGCCCCCTTGGAGAGGCGCCCCCCCGGTGCCGCCGTACTCCGCCGAGACCATCCAGCGCTGGTCGGCTTCTGTGAGTCTTTCGATGGGGATGACGCTGACGCCCGTTTGGTAGTCGCTGCAGTCCCGCGGTCCGAAGCCGACACCCCAGCGTGTCTGGGCGGTCCGCCAATCAGATCGGACCAACCACGGGGGTTTCGGAGCACTTACCCGAAGCGTCATATGCTCGGTCCTGTAGGTCTCCATGCCGGCCTTGGCCTTCACGGCGTCCTCGCGAGTGAGCATTTTGATGAACGCGTGTCGCTTGTCTTGGTTGACAATGCATGATTGAACCAGGCCGAAGCTCTCGAATAGCTGGCGCAGCTCGTCGTCTCCGATCCTGTCTCGAATGTCAGTCCTGCGAGGTCGACCGATGGCAGCCGGGAGACGTAGGCACTCACGTCACGCCTCCGACGAACAGGGTCCGGCTGAGAACTATATTGCGAGACGAGTCAGCGGCCGTGCTGGGACAAAGGGCATTCTAGCAGCCAAGCCATCCTTACCTCTCACGCAGTGGGGAGGAATGTCCTCGGCGAATTGGACGTTCCTCGCAACCTTAGGAAGCTCTCTCGGCGGGGGAGACGACTGCGAGCCTCCAGCCTGCGAGCCGCCGGCCCTACCCTGGGGACTCCTGTCCTTGCGTCTGGGAGAACCACCTTTGCGCCCACGATTCCGTCCTCCACGTACGCCGCGCTCGTTCGTCCCGCCCATGCCTCTTCCAGGATCAATGTTGTTCCCTTCATACTCGCCGTACACAGGACTGCGGCGGCGGAACGAAGGAGGTGAGCGAGCCTCTTCACGGCCAGCAAACCTCGAAGGGGATCGCGACCTGGTGCGACCGCGTCTGGCGGCTCCATATCGGGGCGGAGACCGGGAAGGAGGCGAATAGCCCCGATCTCGGCCACGCTGCTCGTTGCTGAAATTATCTGTCGCACGCAGTGCTTCGGCTTGGGGAAGTACCGGCGGCTGCTGCATGCCCATGGACTGTCCCCAGAACTGCTGCTGCTGCTGCTGCATCGGATCACCCACGCTAGGCATCGGGAAGCCCTGTCCACTGACCGCTCCGCCCAGCAGAGCCTGCAAGGTAGGAGCCAGGTGGGCGGCATTCTGCTGCAGTCCTGGCTGCTGAAGAAGCAGATGCAAGAGCGCGAGCTGCTGCTCCATGCCGATCTGGGGCTGCTGCGGCTGGGGAGCGTTGAAGGGGAACACGGCCTGCTGCTGCTGGGGTTGGCCCTGCGGGTATCCAGTCGGCTGCTGGCTCTGGGGATACGCGGCCTGCTGCTGCGGTTGACTTGGATATTGTGGCTGGGACTGGCCGTACAGCTGTTGGTAGGGTCCAGCCAGCTGGTTTTGGAAAGCGGGATGGCCATTCGCGCTGGGCGGTGTCGACGTATAGGGCATCGATACGGCGGCAGCCGTGGGCAGCGAGGCTGGCGGGCTCAGGATGGGGTTGTGGCCGTTAGTCTGGGGACCAACAAGCCCGTACTGGGGCACCGGAGCCGGCGCGGGTTCTAGGACGGCGGCAGGATTCTGGTTCTGTTTCGCCATCTGGGCAATAGCCTGGAGCATGGAAGCGACATCAGTAGAGGCGCCGGCAGCCTGCAGCGGTGGACGTTCGCTGTGCCGCGCGTCCGGTCTGGGCTGAGGACGTGGCGGTGATCCCGGTGGCGTCGACGAGCGATTTGGGCCGTGGTCTACGCAGCGCAAAATGAAGCATCGATTAGTTACGGTTCAAAAAAACCCGTGAAGTGACAGCGCGGCGTATGCAGGTACGTCGTTCGTTGCCGAGCAGGGATGCGCGCATATGATGGAGACGATTGTGACGACAGAGTGGCTTACTCGGCTGGAACATTGAACTTGTGTTCATCTTCCTCTTGACGTCTGCAAGAACTTCTGGAGGAAACGTGGAACTTCGCTCCCAGATAGCATACAGCTTTTCTATTTTGTCCTAGAAGCAACCGAAACGGTGTAAGTGGTAGTCTCTACAAGTGTCGGTATGGTGTCCACCAAGGAAAGAGGTTTGGAAGAGGGAAGGGTTTCATGAGAGTGAGCGAAGGGTATGGAGAGGATCGACGCAACGGCTGCTGGCTGTCGGGACTGCCGCGGCTGCTGGATCTGGCATTGGCAGCGACAGCCCAGCTGCTACAGCAGTGCGAGCATCCATCCTTATGGACCTATCATCGACGACCGCTTCTCGCTTCCCAGCATCCCGTCCCCGTCCTCCGTGCTCTCACCGCATCCATCTGCTAGCAAAGTTGGTAAGCGTACCTTGTTCTCTTCCGGCGGAGCATGCTGAAGAATATCATTCATCAAGAGGGGCAGCAGATTGGTGATTCTAAAGACCCCCGCGGCAAAAGTGCCGTCCGGTGCTGCGGACGAGACCTCTTGATGGTTCTTCTTGGCCTGGTCTAAGTACTTGCGAGCGATAGAGTCTACAACGTAGAGGGGGCCTAGTTTATGTGTTCCGGGACATTTCTTGAAGTGTGTGTACAGTTTCTGGATGATGACCGACTCGGACTACACAGACGATGGGGGTCAGCTTCTATTCGTTGCAGTACATCGCGATGCGTGCGCTGGCTGGATTGAGCCGTGCGTGGGAGTATGTACCTGCACATTGTTGACGCTCAGCTCAGTGATGAAGGTGATTTTTGTCCCCGATACTCCCGGCGGTTTGGTATTCTGCATCGCCTGCAGAGCGGCTTCTAGCTCTGTCACCACCGACGACATGGTGATGTGGGGGGGAGGGGGTGTATGTGGGCGGGTAAGGAAAGGTGGAGGGTCCGCGATTGATGGGCCCAAGGCAGACTACCCGCGAACTCGGAAACTTTTACGGCCCGTGAAGCGCGTTGCGTAGTCTGGTCTGGAGGATGGCCCTACGCACAGCCTGGGGATTGTCGAGTACGGAGGTCGTTTCAGACACTTCTATTGGAGCGCTCCTTCCGCTTCTTCTTCTTTCGCTTATCGCTCCTTCTTCTTCCGCTTCCTTTACGGTATACGATCCTTTGAGAGCTGCGCTGTACCGCGGAGTTCAGGCAGAGCCGGAAAGGGAGAGGCTGATCAAATTGGCTCTTTTCTTTTTTATGTACGGGTACGTGGTAGACGCGTGACAAGAGCGCCGACAACAATCTAGGGATCGGAGCAACGCCAGTAGCACAGCGAACAGCTTCAGAGAGTGTCTCCTACGCGCGCCGGCTGGAGAGAAGCTGGATCCAGAGGGATGGAGTACGCGAAGCCGACGGATTGGTGAGGACGGTGCTCGCAGTTGGGATTGCCGAGTAGAAAGATCGTGGTGGTGAATTATACACTTGTGTGGAAACTGTGGTGGCGATGATGGGGATTAGTGGTCGAGGGGTAGAGGTGGCGAGAGGGGGGTTGTGGTGACGGCGGTTGTGGAGGCGGTGGTTGTGGTGGCGGTCGCTACCGCTCGACGTGTTGCGAGCGAGGAGTTGTTGAAGTGAGGTCGCAGCGCTTCGGTTGGTAAGATGGGGGAGGGAAGGGTTGGAGGAGCAGCACGAGAGAACGAACTTAAGGGATTCCCAACAGCAGTCATATTCTGTTCCGTTTCGACTGCGAATGGACTGCCAAGCCAGCCCGAACATGATATGAGAGCTTGGCCGGGCAAAGTGTGTCTTTGAAATGCATGAAAGCGGCATCCAAGACAGGGAGAGCGCATTTGTGTACCTTACACGTCGTGTCTATCGAATCCGATACATTTGTTCGTGCAGCCATAGGGGAGCGAGAGGGGCTCGCTTGCACGGGACATCACTCGGAAAGGGCTACTAGAGCCCCAGGAAGCGCTCGCCTTCCGAACACAGGCTGGGTTTGGATTGACGCCTGCCCTTGGTCTGTTCGCCGGAGCGATAGGTGCCATTGAAACCCGAGAACATGGGGTGGATACCGTACACAGGTCCCGAAGGCCACTGATGTCTAGCATCTAACGCGTAGCTAACAAACTCCGAGCGAAAAGAACCCCCCAACGTGGCTCCACAGTCACGGTGATAAATAGACACGTTCGCACTATGGTATTAGGCTTGTCGGCTCCGGCTGGACGGAGCTGGAGGGGCGGGGATGAGGGTGTGACTGCCTCTCTCCGGATGCAAGCCCTCTTGTCTCCCGAAGGCTGCAGTGCGGGCACACAGCTCTTGTCGAGCCCCAGATCGATTCATGACCCCGCGAAGGCTGTCGATCCAACAGCAACCCGAGTGACTCCTCGTGACGGGACCGGATCGGGCTGCTCCCATGTTCCAGGTATACCGCTGTGGATGGTTTCCAGGCGGTGAGCATAACAGGTACACTTCTGCTCTGTATCGCATCGCCGCCAGCACTGTGTGCACGTACAGCGTGTTCGGACCGTGTCGCGGCTCATATCGTCATCGAGGACGTTGGTGCAAGTACCAGCCAGCGGCCGTGATGTGCCCGGGGGCGAACAGAGACGACTTGCTCGGATGATGTTGCCTAGGGAGGCGAGTTTACACTTCAAACTACGATCAACTTGGGTGTTCAGGTGAGCAAGTGGACGCTGATTCCAGAGCACCCTCCGCCAGTCCAGCGCGTATGTGTGCATTATCGCGACGCAAACACGGCCGGGAGGATGTCCCTTACATGTGGACATGGGGATTCTGTGGTAGCTATGTACTTGTCTGTCCATCGGCGTGCGCACCGCACTGCATCGGGACACTGCAGCAAGCGGCAAACGCCACACTGTGGCTTCCATCACCAGCCTCGTTTCGCCGCTCGGCCCAGCTTGCCTGCCTGTAGAGTGTGCTCTGTTGCCAGTGCCCACTTGAGCTCTCTCCTCCTTTCGCTTGACCCCCTCCTCCCTCTTCTCCTCCTCTTCTTCTCCTCCTCTTCTTCTCCTCCTCTTCTCCTCCTCTTCTCTTCTTCTCTTACTCCACATTATCGCAATCACCAGCCCTATCGTGTCATCGTTGCTCATCTGTCGGTGACTGAGTACCACCCCTCACAGCCCCCCCTTCTCCCCCCCTAGTCCACGGGACGAGAGCTTCGCCTGCTTTCTTCTTCCAGCTCAGCTGACCAAACCTGCCCGTTTAAAAGCGCACACTCCCCCCCACCTTCTCTGCCCAGCGTCATCTACTTCAACTCCGTTACCCCCACAACTACAGCTCCACCATCACAAACCACAACCAGAAGAAACCTTATCCACCGAATTAATCCAACACCGTCAAAATGCGCAGGTGAGTGCCTCTCGTTGCTGCTGCTCTCCCTTGACGGCGAGCAGATAAGCGAAAGACAGCTATGCTGATACCTTCTCCAGCAAGTTCAAGGACGAGCACACATTCGAGAAGCGCAAGGCCGAGGCCGAGCGCATCCGCCAGAAATACGCCGACCGCATTCCAGTACGCTCCTCCTCCCCCCTCTCCTCTGCGTGCGGACGAGGGCATCGTCGTCTCGCTTTCCACGGAGCTCGTCGGCTAATCTCGTCTTATCGCCGCTCGAATAGGTTATCTGCGAGAAGGTCGAGAAGTCGGATATCGCTACCATCGATAAGAAAAAATACTTGGTCCCCGCGGACTTGACAGTCGGTCAGTTCGTCTACGTTATCCGCAAGCGGATCAAGCTTTCTCCCGAGAAGGCGATCTTCATCTTCGTCGACGAGGTGCTGCCACCTACCGCGGCTTTGATGAGCTCTATCTACGAGGAGCACAAAGACGAGGATGGCTTCCTCTACATCACGTATGTGTCCTCCCTCCTGCTACTGGCTTCGGGATCTGCTCCTGACACGAGGTAAACAGTTATTCTGGAGAGAACACCTTTGGCGGCGAGCTCTTGTAATCTGTTTTCTTGTGTTTTCTTTCTTTCCTTCTCTCTCACTTGGTCTTGCGTTTTTACGGATGTGCACACTCTAAACTACTTGTTTCGCTGTCCTCCCGGGTCTATTGCCGGTCCCGTTCGTGTGCTTGTTCATTTGTGTGTTCGTTCCTGGCAGGCGTTCTTGAGGGGGAATGAGAAGGCGCTGGTACAGCACACAGAACGCGAGCAGTCGGACTGGAGCTTCATCTTGGGTTGTCAGCTACCCTCGCAGCTTTGTGGGTGTTCGTTGTTTGTATAGAAAGGCTCTGAAACGCTCCTTTTGCTCGCTGGAACAGGATGTTTCACGTGCTTTGGAGGGGTTTGCCTATGGGTTTGCTGTTACTGCTGTGTCTGTATGTCATCTGCGCGCGCGAATTGCGATGATCTCGGTGCTTTTTACCTCGCGTGTGAGCGGTGTGGAACCCGTGTTTAACTCACGGGGATGAACAAGCCCTAAGCCCGAGCCTTGCCAACTTATCCGGTGACGTGTATAAGCATGTAGCCTCACCGACATCACGGTATGTATGTCACTATCATACTCTAAGTTTTGGGGCGAACAGGTAAAGTCGTCGATCGGTCGGATCGTAACATGCAGCAGCCCCACCATCCTCCTCCTCGGCCAGTTCCACCTTCTCCCGCCGCCGCCGGCCATCCAGATCACAGTCCGAAATAATACCCCGCCCGCCGTCGCAGGGCTTCTAGCGCCGTCCCGGCGCGGCCGGCCTCAGCCTCTTCGCGGCGGATCCGGAGGCTGGCGGCCGAGATGCCGATGAACAGCGCAAACAGCGGGTCCGCGGCTCTGCGTGACATCAGCTTTGGGACGGCTGGGACGGCTGGGACGGCTGGGAGGGGAGAGGAGGGGACAATGTGGGGGAGTAAGTACCGTGAGATCAGGTACTGTGCCATCGTTTCGGGGGTTGGTGGGTAACAGTGTTGCAGGTGGTAGGCAGAGTAGTGCGTTTTGGTTGGACGATACGAGTATCATACACAGTAACTACTGTAGTTGCTTACATACATTCTACCTTCATAGTTTGAGAGAGTTGTTATATCTATGACGTGGTTGGTTGGTGGGTTTCTATTAGATATTTTTTTTTGATTTTTCTTCTGGCATGGGCACGACAACGCCAAAGCAAGAAATAAAACCCTACTACACATCCGTATGTCCATGTAGATAGGTGTATATTTCCCTCCTCCTCGGAGCAGGAGAATTACTTCTTCTTATGCGTCGACCTCTCGGGCTTGACGCGGACCTTCTTCGGCGCGCCCTTACCCCTCACTTTAGCCCTGTGCGATTATTCGCGATCAGCCCTCCCCCCCATCCTGCATCCTCCTCCCCCTCGTTCGAGGCCAAACAGACATACCTCTCGACGGCGTTGATGCGGGCGTCCTCGTGCTCGTCGCTGATGGCGAGGCCGGGGAACAGGCGTCGCAGGTCGCGCACCGTCGCGACGCGCGGAGGGTAGTAGTCCAGCAGCGCGGCGCCCTTGAGCCGCTGCCGCAGCACCTTGTTGCCCGTGCGGATGTTGTTCGGGTTGAAGGTCGTGTTGAAGATCGAGGCGCTCAGCTGTCGGCCGGCCGGTCGGGCCCGGAAAGGTCAGCACGATGGATGCCCGAATGACGACGACGACGACGACTACGGAGGTGGGGTGGGCGGGGAAACTTTGTAGAGCGTTTGGAGACGTGATAACGACATCTCTGGCGGCGGCGGCGGTGGGTAGAAATGTGGGGCGTCGTGGGCGTGGACGCGTGTGGTGGGTGGATGGGTACGTAGTTGGGGGGGGGATAGTGGGAATGAGGCTCTGCTGTCTATTTTTCGGAGCCGTCATGCAGAAGCACTCGAGAATCTTGCATCTCGGGCGAGCTTTGCTCAGCCACTTCCCCATGTCAAGGGCTCAGAAAAGAAAAGAGAAACCATCACGAGCTCTAATATGTACCGGATTATTCCACTCGGTCAGAAGCGCTCTATCATAAACTAGAAGTGAAGTAGAGTACCTGCAGCCAGACGCTCCCCTCCACCGTGAGACAAACCTCCCACGTTCACCGCAACCAACCGCACCTTGCAGGATCGGAACTGCAAAAGTTAACTACAGAAAATCCCATCCTGTTCGGACGATTACCCGCACCGTCCCGCCCCCCGCCAATCGCATTCCAATTCACCAACATGGCTCTGACAGACGTGTCGTCACCGAAGATAATAGAGTGAGATTCTTCCGAGATTTTGTGCCTCGTACATAATACATGTTTAAAGAGTAAGAAAAAATTGAAAATGGAAATTCTATCCCCGCAAGCAAAAGAAAGCCCCAGCCAGCCAACAAAGAAATGATAAACCGGGCTGCCGGTGATTTTTCCTGACCCCTTCGATACCACCTGCCTCAATCACCAAAACAAAATCTTACACGCCTACAGGATGCGAATACACCACACACCACTACCAATGCAGTGTCTCGCAACGGCTAATAACGACAACCATAGTTTTCGGGACCTACAGCGTGGCACCGACAAGCTCGGCATACTTCTCAGTGCTGAAAGATTTGGGACGCTCAATGGGGGCACTGAGTGCGCGGTCGATGATGAGCTGAGGAAGAACACCGAGCGCGCGCGAAACACCGAAGAGAACAGTGTAGTAGTTAGCCTCGGTGAGACCGTAGTACTGGAGGAGAACACCCGAGTGCTGGGGGCGAGGGTTAGTATTGCAGCATGGACAGTTGGGAACGCGAAGAACTTACAGCATCGACGTTGGGCCAGGGGTTCTTGGTCTTTCCGTGCTCAGTGAGAACACCAGGGGCGATCTTGTAGACCTGGCTGACAAGCTTGAAGAGAGGGTCGTTGGGAAGTTTCTTGAGGGCGAACTCGCGCTGGGAGGTGTAGCGGGGGTCGGTCTTGCGGAGAACAGCGTGTCCGTATCCGGGAACGACACGACCAGAGTCCAGGGTCGACCAGAGGTACTTCTTGATATTCTCATCCGACAGATCGTCGCCGACGGACTTCTTCATCTCGGTGAGCCAGTTAAGAACTTCCTGGTTGGCCAGTCCATGGAGAGGACCGGCAAGCCCGTTAAGACCGGCAGCCAGGGAGAGCATGGGAGAGGAGAGGGCGGATCCGACCAAGTGGGTGGTGTGGGCGGAGACGTTACCACCCTCCTGCAAGGGAAATTAGCAATCGCAAGCAAAGGTAGTGCCTTGGGGGGGGGGGGGCGTACGTGGTCAGAATGAATGGTGAGGTACAGACGCATCAGGTCAACGAAATCCTTGTTTCCGCCGAAACCGAGCTGGTTGGCCAAGTTGAAACCGTAGTCCTTGTCGGCCTGGATGGGGGCGACCTTTCCGTCCTTGTAGATGTTGCGGTAGATCTTGGAGGCAATGGTGGGGAGCTTCGCGATGAGGTCCATGGAGTCCTCAAAGGTGTAGCTCCAGTAGTCCTTCTTGTTGATACCCTTTGCGTACGCCTGGGCGAACTGGGACTCGTGCTCGAGAGCGGTAACAGCAATCGAGAGCTGGGCCATTGGGTGGAGGGTGTTGGGGCAACGATCGATGAGCTCCTCGACGAACTTGGGGACCCCGGCGCGGGCAGCCCATTCGGCGGAGAGAGCGCGGACCTGCTCCTCAGTGGGGATCTCTCCGGTCAAGAGAAGCCAGAAAAGACCCTCGGGCAGAGGCTCCTCTCCTCCAGGAGCCTTGGGGAGAAGGGCCTGGCATTCAGGAATCTAGAAAGTACAGCCTCCTCAGTCCGCTGTCGCTAATACCGATCGGGGAGCGCGGGTCGTGCTTACGGTCTTGCCTCTGAAGCGAATACCCTCGTCGGAGTCGAGGACGGAACCCTCCCACACAAGGGACTTGACACCACGGGCACCACCGTAGACCTGGTCAAGAGTGACCTCTCCGATGACCTTGGAACCGTGCTCCCTGTGGTAGCGAACGCCGGTTCGTCAGAACAGCCAAACCTCGCCCGAGAGAGCATCGGATTGAATGGCATCGACTTACGTGCGGAGCTTCTTGATCTTCTCAATCTCACCGGGGATCTTCGCAGCGAAGGTTTCCTTGAGGGTCTGCGATCACCGATGGGGCTACGTCAGTATAGTGTTGCAGCCACACCGGAGCGGGCGAATTGAGTGAACGACCGACCTTGGGCTTGACCGCAGAGTAGTAGCGATAACCAGCTCTCTTGACCGCGAAAGAGGTGGAGGGGGTCAGACTCGACCTGAAAGCGGTCGAAGCAAGGGTGGAGACTCTGATAGCGGAGGACATCTTCAATCGACTGTTGATGAAGAGGAGAGTTGCGGACGAGAGAGGTATTGAAGGAGGGAGGGAATGTGAGAGGATGAAGAAGAGGAAGAAGTTGGAAGATGAAGGGCTTCAGAAGAGAAGAGTGACATCCCGAGCCCAGGAAACAGGGTTATGTAAAAAAAAGTTGTTGGGCAGGGGTCTTATTCTTTGGATGGGCCATACCGGCACTGGATGCTCTATCTATCTAGTTGGAAGCGACGACTTGCCACTTGTCTTTCTTTCTTTCACTCTGCACCCGCCAGCAGCAGCTACGGTAACTGCCTCATACCTGGCTCCCACATAACTGTTACCCGCTGCGGGCGTAGCTAGAGTACTTCTCCGGATGCCCGACGATACCTCGAATTCTTCTGCCCATCCACCAAACCGAGGAACCCTGCTGGTAGCTAACATGGAGTGGGCAGCGTAGATATCTAGCCTGTGCGTAGATGTGAACTCCAGGCCCAGACAACCGAAACATGCCCCTTGCGGGTTAAGGAAAGGATGGAAGAAGGTCTCTATGTCCACTACTTATGTAGTCGTATTCAACCCACGTACGATATACTTCTGAACACCGCATTTGTTGACCCACCACAAGTCCAGCCGCTTCTGGGCTTGTCCCTCTTCGCTCAAGGGATCCCAACGGATGCGGGCAAGCCTTAGCGTGACCTGATATCGTCGGTAACTAAGTACACCTTTAGTATGTGCCAATTCTGCAACTGTTCGTACGAGCACTCCAACTCGAGATCGCCATCGTGTCATCCTACGAACAACCCATGGCGCGGTTACGTACTGACGCCATCGGTGCATGCACAAGCATCTATGTACTTCGTCGCTGCTACATACACACGCGACCGACGAGACAAGAAGCAACCCGAGAGGTCTCCAGAGCTACTTGCAGTTCAGTCCTCTCCCTACTTCGTTACTGGAGTATTCAAGTAACTGCCCATCCAACTACCGGGCGGCGACGACGATGCCCTCCTATCCCTCCTTCCCCAGACCCCCAGTAGATACCCATCGGAATGTACGACCCGTATCTGTGCTCCGGCACACGATTCTCTGTGCGTATATACGCAGCTCTTCAGTGAGTCCCTTCGGTTTTCGTTTCTATCCGCGAATTGCAAAAGAGAGAGGCACACACAGAAGCACAGACATCGGGCGAGCGGTCATGGGCATCATTGCCAAACGAGAAACCCATATTGCCTACCGAGGGCAGGTTGAAAATGAGTTCATCGTAAGAACACGGGTCCCCGTGACTGCAGGCCGAAAAAAAAAAGGCTCTGGGCAGGTATACCCCCCTCTCTGCCGCCGCTGCTCCCCGCTTCCATGGAGGGGAAAAGGAGCCAGTGGACGTGATTCGCGTTGGTTGAAGGGAGAGAGATCAGAGCAAACTCGGAGGTAACTAGAGTGCACGCTACTATAGGCAGGGTAAGTGGTGTAGAGTTCGAGTGCATCGGGCGTCACTCGGACTTAGGACTCATGGAGACCGAGTCCGCCAGTGGGGTGATATTATTCTGCCTCGCCGTATCGCTCAAACTTGAGAACTCCTCTAGAAGATATCTGCTCGACCAGATTGTCCTCTGCTGGAGCTTGGGACCGAAGGAAGTCGTAAAGACGTGTCAATTCCAAGTGGAGTTCAAAGAAGCAGCTACTACTAGTACTGCTCCAACGTAGATACTCCACCACCATGCTCGTAACGAAACAGCAACATAGAACGTAAACATTTCCAAGCGAATCCGGTTCCACCGTCTAAAGTGACAAAAGGCAAAGAAAAGGGAAAATAAAGTTGAGTGAATATAAAACAAAGCACCTTCGCTCCGAAGAAACAGACCCCCAGAATGCGCGCAAAACAAGAAGCGAAAAATCCCGGCGTGTATACTCTGTCCATTAACAAGTGCATTCGAGCTTATCCCCCAAAAGCAGCCTGCGCCTCCCTACAATGCGTTCCCTCTGACCCTTCACTGGCTACGCACACCGCACACGCATCGACTACGTTGGTGAGACACCCTTCGGTCGCACCGATGATAGCCCATCCGATGCACCCGGCAATGAGGCCGACGAGATATCCGTACAGGCTACCACCGTTGACGTGTCTTGCCGCGGCGATCCACGCGCCGATGCCGAGACAGGTCGCGGTGACGGAGCGGGCGGCGGTGAGCAGCATCTTACTGAGACGGTAGGCAACGCGCGGATGGCGCTGCGGGCCGTAGCCAGCTGTGTCCATGAACTTCAGGTTTGCAGTGGCTTTGGAAGCAACGAGAATCGGCAGCGAGTGGATCGCAGAGTAGGTGAGGGTCAGCGGGTCAATTATGGCGGCGATGGGCGAGGGGACGAAGGCGTAGCAGCACATGTGGATGATGCGAGCGACGTAACGGGGGGCCACGAAGAGTGGAAGCCGGACCATCAGGGCGAGAAGGGAGGATAGGCAGATACTGCCGAAGAGGGTGGAGGTACTGTGCTGGAAGGCGGCGGCCATGATGGCGCGGGAGGAGGGTTTCGGGATGGCATGCCTGTGGAAATACCATTGGGAAACTGTAGCTGCAGACGTCGCCCTAAAACGATGTCAGTTGACAGGGAGCCTGGCATGGTAGAATCTACATACCTGTGGATACTGGAAGCGACACCCAGCGTCCAAAGATACATGATGATGTAGTAGATGCCCAGGGCAACCGTCCTGCCCCTCAGCTTCCAGCTGATCACGTTCCGGACCGTCGAGTTTCCCGTCAGAAAGACTCTCGTGAACATTCCCACCCAGACCCACGAAAATACGCATGTTCCCACCAGCGTCCCAAAGCTCAACATTACCAGTGCCGGGTTGCCTTGGATGATCCGGCACGCAAGTTGGACGATGTCCACCGACCGTGCCATGGCGTATCTATTTCTCCACGCCGAATACGCCCAGGCCACAGACATTATCGCCGGGATTATGCTCCCCCACCGCATTACTGTACCTTGCCCACCGTAGCTCTTTTCGGGCACTTTGAACGACATAACGAATGGATATATACTGAAGGCGACCAGCACCACCGGCACAGATACCATGATGAAGTATATCAGCGGTCGCGCGAACGACTTCAGCAGAAACATCCATCCCAGCGCAACGGCGATCGCGACGAGGGTATCGATAGTGAGGAGGTGCAACGAACCATGGAGCGTGTTGTATATGGTGTCCCTTGGGTTGTTGGTCTCCTCCGTGTGAAGCCAAACTACAAAAGATGTCGTGAACATGCCTGCCATCAGAAAAATATACAGGCTACCCCATAATTTATCGTGTGTTGGAGGCTCTAATGACGGATGATACACTTGTTGCGGTATCTGTCCCGGCTTAGTCAGACTAGAAACCCCCACTTTTCTTTGGGTGAGTGCCATACCGTGCTCTGTTGTTGCTCAGGTCGCTCAGACTCCCGTGGCATAGACGGTGCCCGGCCCGCCGTCCCCTCGTCTTCGTGTTCCAAGTGTGGTACAAACGCAAGTGACGCGGAAGGCGAACTCTCCCTCCGAGGCCGCTGGAATTGTTGGAACGGTGGCGGAGACTCATCTCGGGACATGTCGATGGCGATATCACTTGGCGGACCCTATTCCATTATCAGCGATGCCGCTCGACACGAACAACAACGTCGATTGACCCACCCGGTCGAAGTCTTCCATCAGGGAGCGGTCATTAGGATCGTCCAACCGCACGTCTACCATCTTCCCTTTCGCGCTCGCGGCACCCGTTTCCGCCCCGTGGCTGCGTGCCAGCCCAGACAAAGAGCCCTTGACCGTCCCGGACTGATCCGCCCTCCACGAGCTCATAATGGTACCGAAGCGCCCCTTCCCTCTGCTCCTCCGTAGCTCCTGTGTGCTATCCTCCTCCTCGGAGCATCCGACATCGTCGTCATCCTCTTCATCTTCTCCACCGGTAGCGCTCGAAGGAGCATATGCGCCGAAGTGTCGCCTGCTGCGCTCAAGGGCGAAGAGGTCCAGCCGGTCCTGCTCGTGCTCGGGGTCCTCTGGGAGAAATTCTGCGACGGAGTGGAACAGCGGCGCGGACATCTGGGTATGGTTTCGGCCATCTCGTATCGCGCTCATACGTGTCTGCGACTGTTGTAGGAATTTCGATGCATCTGCATGTCACGATGGAGGCTCTGTTAGTACCAAGCTATGCTAGCTATTTGCGAATCAGAGCAGAGATAGCAACCAACTTACATTCCGAGAACATTGCGGCGACGGCAACCGCCAGAAACCAGGGGCCGCGGGAGATGAATAGGTTGGTCTGGAGGAGCGATCGATACAGCTGTAGCCAGACTTTTTTTTTTTCGATGGATAGACAGGTGGATGGATTGGGGTGGAGAATGTGGTGTGGAGGTGGTGGGTGGAAGTGTGAATGGGGGAGTGGATGGTCGTTGTCGTTGCCGCAGCAATATAAAAAACTTCTCGGCAACAGCACCCACAGCAGCTCCGAGCTATGTATGCACAGTGAGTCGAGTGAGTGAGCAATGCGTGTGGGCGTGCGAGGATTTGAGGATGTGAGGATGAGCGTGCGAACGACCGATCAGTTGTCGCGTGCGTAGCTCTGCCTCTTCTGCGTGCAAGAACAAACAGCGGGTGATAGTGTATTCTGCTCCTGTTGCTGCCTTGGGTCCGGTGGAGATGGCTAGGAGTCCTTGAGTCAGACAACGGCTTTCAATATGCTGCTGATGCTAGCTCAGATGAAGCTGTAGATGAAAACGATACTGCAGCGGAGAGGGGAGAAGGATGATAGCTTTGTGGAGATAAGTGCGGAACTTCAAAGGAGGACAAAAGTACGGTTAGAGTTCCTGGTGACATTCGCTCATGACAACAACGGTGTGGATAACCGGAGGCTAGAACACGGCGGAGAAGGAAATGGTGATGCATCGGCTCCTTCATAGCCTCTTTCCTTCTTTCCCTCAAGCTCGTGAAGCTCCTCTTTCCCCTCATCCCCTTCGTCTTTTCCATCTTCTCGTTGGCTATTAAAGTCCCCACCGGCCCGAAGCTATTCTACTTCCCACCGTAGTCCTCGAGCTAATCGCATCTCCAAGCCCTCGACTCCACATGGCAGGTATCTAGACCCGCTCGTGACCAGAATGGGTGCTCCACTTGCCCGCGATCCATTTTTTACTCAGCACGACAAGACTGCCTCCTCGGGCGCCAGTCGATATCATCTGGCGTCACCGGGTCCAGCCCTTTTAATCTCCTCCTCCCCCTCCCCTCTTGCGCTGCATCCGCCGCAAACAAGCATCCCAGTCCAGCAAATGCGATCAACTCTGTGTTGTCCTCGCATCATCGTGAATAGATAAAAAAAACCGCAGGCCCTACATTCTACAGGTAGAGCCAAATTCCAGAGACTCGAAATCCAACGTCGCACAGCACTGATCGACTGACAGCGGACGGACGCGTGAAGAGAGACACGAACGACACCAGGACACTTCACCTTTGTTTCCGAGTCACTCCCAGCCGCAGCCGCTACCGGCGCCGCGCTCTCCGCCACCAACAAACACCGAACCCTATGTACTACATCAGCAACTGAGCTCCTCAACTCGAATAGACTTTAAGCAGCCACCGCCACCACCGCCGACTACTAATCGTCCATCACCAACTCTCGGCCACCTCGTTCCAGCACTACATAAATCAGCGTCAGTCTGCAACCGGTGCATCCATCTACTCACCATGCCTCAACCCTGGGACTATATAGCGGTGCGCCACCCTTCGTCCCCCCCAATCACATTCTGCGCCAGCCGCGCAGTTACTGACAAGTCCCAGAAAGTCGTCAATATTGGTGACAGCGGTTGTGGCAAATCCAGTCTCACGATTCGGCTGTGCGAGGGCCGCTTCAACCCGCAGCACGATGTAACGATCGGCGTCGAATTCGGCAGTCGCATAATCCCGGTGTCGGCGGAAAAGAAGATCAAGCTCCAGGTCTGGGACACCGCCGGCCAGGAGAGTTTTCGCGCCATCACCAAATCCTACTTCCGCGGCGCGACCGGCGCACTCCTGGTGTATGACATCACGCGGCGCGAAACGTTCGAACACGTCCAGGAATGGCTCGATGAACTGCGTGCGGCCGCGGATCAGAATATCTCTATCATACTGGTCGGGAACAAGTGCGACCTCGCGGAGGCCGATCCGAGCAAAAGGAAGGTTACCGTTGAGGAGGCGAGGGAGTGGGCGGAGACTCACGGACTGAAGGCTGCGGTGGAGACGAGCGCGAAGACGGGGGAGAGCGTTGAGGAGGCGTTCGTGGACTGTGCTAAGGAGATCTATAAGAACATCGTGGGAGGGGTCTACGACCTCAACGATAAGAGCCATGGGATCAAGGCGAACACGGCGAAGACGAGCATCGGGATCGAAGAGCAGGCGAGGCCGAAGGGTGGGTGCTGCTGAGATGGGAGAGCCAGACTATTATTGACCAACGGACAACCCTGCGGCTGTTTCTCTTTTTTTTTTCTTTCCTTCGCCCTTCATCCTCCTTGTAGAGGGGTGTGTTTTTCTCCGTTCTGTTTCGCTAGAGATTGCTAGCTGGTTTTCTGCATCACACACATCCACAGGCGTTTTTTTTTCCCCTTACTCTATCCTGGTTTGGTTGTTTAGGGTCCTGCACGATAACGCGGTTGGGGATCTTTACCTCTTTCCACTTATCTTTCTCTTTTCGCCTTTGGCTTGTTGCTCTTGGGGTGTGTACATTATGATGGCGAAAATGAAGGAGGAGGCACAGAGGGTCTCTTTGCTTTCTCACATCTGCGTCACATGCGAGAAAAAGTGTCTGCAGCTGATAACGCCCCGCGGCCGGGAGAGGGGGAGTCTCGTGACTACCGTGGAAGATATGACCCGACGCATCACACGGTACATAATGCAGGCCAGCCCATTAGGCCCCGACCAAATACAGCGGAAGAAACCGTCCGGCCGCCCCGACACTGCTGTAGTAGGAGTTCATGCCTTTTTCGAGGAAAACAACACAATTGCTCACTCGCTGCGAGTGATATTGTATGTCTGCTTCCATGATTCCGCTTGGGGGAGCCGTACCGGACTGAGACCGAAAGGAATCAGGGCGGACAGCGTATGAGGGCCACACCTCCGTGGCCAAGAATGCAGCAATGGCGGGGGGAAAACAGCCCTGGTTCCACAGTCATCCCGCAGCAGATCCTCTGCTCGGAGGGTTGGGGGGGGCGGTATGGAGTCCACATCCAGACCGTCCCAGAGCACTCAAAATTTTTATTTATTTAACCGTTAATCGCATGCGACCTATGATATATAGATCATGGCGTCCAGGTTCCCGTCCACTGTCCAGCCCGTAAGCGGCCCGTTGACGTTGTGGCTCTCCGACAATGTAGAAAAAGCGCCGAAGGAAAAAGACAAAAACAAATGAAAGGACAAATGAAACCGCCTCTTTTTCAGCCTCGGCCTCCATCTCCTCAGCCTCCAGCCTCCTCTCCTCCCTACTCTCTTCCCGCTCTCTGAGATCCCGCTCCGATGCCTCGCTTTGGGCATCTTCCTCAGCCGCGCCCGGTATCCGCCGCCCCACGTCAGTGATGGCGGGGGAGTCCAGAATCGCCTGGCTGCACCGCTCGTCGGCAAAGAGGTCACGGTTCTTGAAGCGATCCTTGCCCCTCACCGTCTCTCCTGCTGGCGCTTCCACTGCGGGCAGTTCCTAAAGAGATGCTCCCGCGTCTGGGTCCTGTACCGACATCACCAGCACTTGGTGGTGGGCTGGCTCTTCGTCCACTCGAGGTTACTAGTCAGTGAGACAGTGACCCGTGCAGGTGCACTTAAAGTTGGTGTGATGATTGCGGCGGCGGTGGTGATATCGCATGATCTCGCAATCTATTAACACTACCCACAGGTAGGTGCTTACTTACTTACATACTTCTTAGTAGCACCCATTCCCATCCTTCATCCATCTATACAGCAGGACAATAGTAATCTACAACTTTCTAAGTTACATAGATACAGCTACAAGCATTGCTATGGCGATATAACCAAATCCGCAAAGCATGGTGTATCACGCAAATAGAGACAGACAGCGATCCGCATACACATCTCTCCCACCATAAAGCTCAAAAAAAAAGAAAGAAAGAAAAAAAGACAAACCAAATGGGTATACGAAAAAATTATGTTCAAGAACTATCCCACGTTGCTCCCGCATTAAAAAAAAAAGAATCCACCCACCGAGCCAAAAAAGACAACAAAAAAACAGCGAGAAAAACGCCTCACATTAACATCATTATGCACACTACCTACTGAGCAATCAAGCATACGCGTGCTCAGTAGTACCTCCCACATTGGATGGTAACGGCGTACTGCCGGTGGCAAAGTTATCCTCCGGCCACTCGTCCTCGGTGATACTGCTCCAAAAGAACCATAGCGTGATTACAGCAAGGAGGACGAAGAGCGTCTCAAACATTGCACCGTCGATCTTTCCGCTTGTGGCATTGCACAGGTGTACGCTGATCACGAAGTTGAAGATCTGGCCGATGATGAAAAGAAGGGCGGAGATCGAGAGGAGAACTGTTCCTGTCAGTGATGTGGGGGAAGGGTGGGACAAGGGAGGGAGGAGGGGGGGTGTCATACCCATTGGCCGAGTCTCGCGCAACACTCCCAGTACCAACACGCTCTCAAGGATGATGAACGCGACTATCAACAGCAGCGGGAACAACAAGTACAGAACGTAGAGTGCGTAGTGCCGGAGATTATCGTTGTCCAATTCGAAACTGTCCGAGTAGTTGAATCCCGTATCAACGGCGACGTATGCGACAGCGACGAACACGACGAGACCCGAGCCCGCGGTAAGGCCGTTACTCAGCGGAGTCCCATCGTCCATCAATTGGTACCCGACGATCGCGTTGATGAGGAGGATCCAGCACGTGGCTGCTATGGCGCCTATGTGGATGGCCGAGAACCACTGCCCGCACATCAACACTCCACTCCCTTCTCCTGCCCCATACGCACGGAGGAACGTACCACAAGCCTGGCCCTATCCGTCAGGAAGCCGCCGACACTGAATATCTCCGCGATGGAGACGATGGTGTACGCCACGAGGAAGATCTGCATCTCCCGCCGTCCGACCGCCGCCTTCTTCCGCTCGGACATCCAAATCAATAGCGCGGTGACTATCACAGCAATGGCGCAGGCGAGTATCGACCCCAAGTTTCTAACCCTTCCGCCACCAGCCGCGATGCCGACCAGCGCGCATGACTTTTCTATTCCGCCGCTGTACTGCGAGCCGGAGCGTTGGAGAAACAACTGAGTTTACGCGGTGAGCGACGGCGATGGAGGGAGGACGATATGGGAGGGAGAGGAGGGAACGTACGTTGCAGACCGGCAGCGTTGAGTCTCGACAGAAGCCCTGCGATCGCGTTAGTTTGCCTGTGACTATTCTCTGTTGTTCCGACGGAGAGCGAGGGTATTTACGTAGAAATTCCCGAATTGAGACATAATGATGTCGTATCAGCCGCGCGCTGCAGGTTGGATGAGTTGGTTGCCGCTAGAGCGCAAGTTCGTCGCAACCACCGGAGCTCGAGTCGAGAGTGGACGCTGGAGGGGAAGGCAGCCGTTGAGTGAGTGTATGTACTGCACGTTCAATGTGAGTTGTGGGGGGGGAGGGGAGAGCGAGTGGCCGAGGTGGATCGTTGAGCGGGTGTTGGAACGGAGTAGCGAAATCACGGTACTCCACTGTACTACTGAAAGTACCCGAGCTTTGTTGCTGTTGGTTACCGATACGTAATTACTCGTAAGTGCTTCTTCGAACGGTTCTGCAAGTCGAGCGCAAAAGCCAACTCACGGGAGAAAAACAAGGCAAGTGAAGCAGAAGAACGAGGACCGAGCCGGAAGTGGCTGGGTTTCTCTCTCCCACGCAACTGGACAAGTTGCGCGCCCTCCTTGATTGGGAGCCGCGTCGCCATCAGCACCGGTTCCACAGGCACCTTGCCTAGATATCTGACTTCAGCTCGAGGAAAACAGCAGTTATAGGTACATATGATACGGAAATCGGGATCCAATTTCGACGCAGGTAGTGATCTGATTGGGGTGGGGCACCAAACGACCCGTCGAATTTGAAGGAGAAGGCGAGGCAAGGGTGTCTTGTTGTCTCACCCCTGTTCCAACGAGGAACAGGCTACCAGGCGGGATCCCATCTTGCGCAGATAGCCGCCGCAACATACACAGCGAACCTGCAGTGTGTGCGTACAAAGTAAAACAACCAACAATGCCCGGGCCGTTGGGAAACGTGCGCGAGAGCTGTGTGTGGTTCAGCCCGGCTGCTAGGTCTGTGTGGCGATGGGATGATCGTCTATGCCGGGTGAGATAAGACGGATCCGCTCCGTGTGTATGCACGCGTATGTACTATGTACATAGATACATAAGTGCTTCTGGGTATGTCGAGTGTCTACAAGTGCACCTGCTACGTACACAAGATAATTATGCATATGTAACTAAACAGCCTCCACCGTAGTATGAGATGCATAGATGCGGGCTGACAGTGGTTTGGGTAAGAATAAACACCGATGGGCAGCTCGGAGCGTGGTGGAACAGCTGCTGTGCGGATCCGTACCGAGGTTTCGACTGCACTAGGCCTGACAGGATAGGTATGCAGAGTGCCCAAGGCCCCCATATTCTTCACGAGGGCGTTTGTCCGTAGGAGGGCTGGCTGAATCATGGGCAGTCGCTCACGTGCACTCTCCCTGCTGGTGCTGGCCAGTGAAATGACGTCGAACGCGCAAAGTAGATTCCAGCAAACACCGTCCTGAATATCCACACTGCATCCCCAAAGGCCAAAAGAAAATGTTGATATCCCCAGTCAAAGAAAAGAAGCAAAACACGCAGATCGGCCCGTACGAAATAAAACTAAAAAGTGGATATTCCAACAAAACGCGCTGGAGAGAAACCCCAAACAACGAAGGAGGCGGAAAGGAAGAAGCTCATTTAGGCACATCCTCATCCTCGTATATGTCCGGCGCACAGCCTTGCGCGAAAAACATCTTCGCAGGCGTGTCGTACTCGTTCTCGATACTGTACAGATTGCCTGGAGTTTTGTCAGTCACTCCTAATGCGGGGTTAGGCGGGTGATCGTGGATGAGTACCTCTGGGCACCATGAATTGTCCTCCCTTGCCGATGCGGAAATTGGTTTTAGCGATTGTGACTGCGACGCGTCCCTTGAGGATGTAAAAGACCAAATACATCTTCCCCGAGCTCTTGAACCTCTTCATACCCCCGGGCAGAATCTCGATGATCCCTGTGCCAAAGTGCTCGTCGGTGAAGGTCTTGACGAATTTGAACTCGCCGTTGGCGACACCAACAGTTATCATCCGGTGTTTGGAGAACGCGAGTTGTGCCTCCTCCGTCTGCGCCTCGTCGTCGTCATCCTCCATGGCTGGGTATGCACGTACTTTACCCTTCTTGACGCCTATCTCGTCGTCGTTGCCACTTCGCTCCCACACGTCGGGCTCACCAGGATCGGAATCATCATCACTGCCTTCGCCATCGAGGGTTCGTTTACGCTTTGCCCCAGCAGACGGGGCCTTTTTCTTGGGCGCGGGCGCTCTTCTCTTTGGCTTCTGCTCCTCGTCGCTCTCGATACGGACCACACCGACGAGTTGTGGCATGCGCATCGACTTCATCCGAGGGTTGTCCTGGTCGATGTCGGCGAGCGCATACTCGGCCTTCTCTCCCTTCCAGTATTGGAGGGGTGCGACGCGAGCACGAGCGGAACGACGGGTACCCTCTACGCCACCGGATTGCTGACCAGGTGCTAGGGGCGGCTTCTCGCGGATAACTCGTTGAGTTCCACGGGTTTCCTTAGCAATCGGTGGTCCGCTTGCTACGGTAGGCGCGGTCTTAGCAGGGGCCTTGCCTTTGCCCCTACCCTTTCGGGGCGGTGGCGCATCCACCTCCATCTCGTCCACATCCATCGGTGCCTGCTCATCTTTAGGGCCAGGGGCGGCTCTGCGGGCTGGAGCATGACCTCGTTTTCTGGGGGACACTCGACTAGGCATGGCTAACTTTGGCGCTTTCCCTCCAGACCGAGCTTTCTTCTTGGGCGGTTCCTCGTCATCCTGAGGAGTATCCTTTAGCTTCGCCTTCGCTGTCGATGGCCTCCCTGCTGGTTGAGAGGATGGCTCGCTGGGTTCGGGGTTCGGTGGGTTGGGTATCTTTCCTCTGCCCTTACTCTTCGTCGCAGGTTTCTTGAGCTCAGGCACGGGTTCTTCAGCGACCTTCTTCCCTTTGCCTCTTGCCGTTGTTGCGAGTTTCACAGGCTCAGGCTCAGGTTCGGGTTCTTCCTCGACAACCCTCGCCTTTCCTCGCCCTTTCCTTTTTGGCGCAGGCTTCACGGGCTCAAGCATCGGCTCATCGTCATCCTCCTCGAGCTCCGGTGTCGGCGCCTTCTTCGCAGCCTTTCCTCCGCGTTTCTTTGGCACCGGAGCAGGCTGTGCTTCCTCCTCCTCTTCCACCTCTGCATCCAACTCCAGCGCTGGCTGCGGCACATTCTTTTTGGTAGCGCGGGACGTCGTGTTCATCGTCAACTTCTTCCTTGGTTTACTCTGCTTCTTGGCCGGAGAAGCTTCTTTCTCCTCCTTCGTTTCCTCCTGTTCCGCCTCCGGCTCCATTTCGGCCTCCGGTATTGTTGCCGACTGTTTTCCTTTGCCAGGCGCAGATTTTCCATTGGGGTGTCTTATGGAAGCAGCCACTTCCTGCTCCTCTTCCTCGACTTCTGGCTCCGGCTCCGGCACGGGCACCACCTTCTTGGCAGGTGCGGTTTTGGCCGTTCTACTTTTGGACTCGCGGGCCACCGGCTTGTCCTGCACCTTGTCGTCGGTTTCCGCCTCGGGCCGCGGTTGTACCTTCTTTTCTTTCGCTGCCACGGGCTTCGTAGCCGACCGCTTCTGAAAATTGAACCTCTTGGGCTCCAAGTCGTCCTCGTCGATATCCTCTTCGTCTTCCTCTGCTGGTTCCGGTTCAGCTTTGGGCGCTACCTTGGCTTTGGCTGAAACCATCTTTTTGGCTGGGTGTGGCTTTTTCGCAGCTGGACGTTTCTGGGATGCCTTTGGCTCGAGCATATCCTGCGTGGCGTCATCACCACCCTCCTCGGGTGCCAGCTCGGGCGCAGACGTTGGTATTGTCTTCTTTTGCTCAGGCCGTTTTTTGCCCTGGAACTTGACGGGTTCCAACTCCTCTGTCTCGGCCTCGCTCTCGGGTTCGGACGTCGGCATCTTAGCGGATTTCGTGGGTTTCTTCGATTGTGGTTGGAGTTCGGGGGTGAGAGCCTTGCGGGTTTTTGCAGTTTGCTTGGTCCCCACCGGTGCTGGTGCCGGTAGTTCATCCATCTGAGGGTCCTCGCCAACGGGAGCATCGGGCATGACCACCTCCGCATTTCGCGACGACACTAGAGTGCTATCCAGAAGTTCTGATGCCGCTTCTTCCATGGCATCCCTCCCGTTCGTTATGTCTCCATTGGCCTTTGTGGTGTCATCCTGTTCCTCGTCCGTGTTGTTGTTGTCGAAGGTAATCGGTTTTGCTGCAGGTCTCGCAGAAACCAGTCCACGCTTCGTAGGCTTCTTCTTCTGGACCGGCGAAGATTGCGCGACTGCTGAATCATCCATCATCTCGTCCTCTTCAACGATTTTTCCCACCACCTGCGGCCACTTCACAGGTTGCAAATTCGTAGCCATCGGAGCTACTGGAGCCACCAGCTTTGTGGGTTCGTACTCCCTTGGTGGGTTGCTCATCTCACGTTCTCTTGGCCTGACTACATCCTGCTTCTCTGGTACCGCCGGGCCCACCGATGTAGCCCTCCCGTTCGCTTTTGTTGGTGCAATCGGCTTTCGTGTCGGCGAGCCTAGCACACTACTAACACTTTCCGCACGTTTCGCGATTCCAAAATCCAGCTTCTTATTAGGCGACGACGAGCGTATAGGCGAGCTATCTAGTTGTCGCGTTGGCGAACTTCTGGGGCCAATAGAAGATCCACGTATAGGAGAACCCGAAACCGTGAATTTCCCTGGCGTTCGTGAAGTGTTTGGTGGTAACGACGCCTGTCGCATCTGAAGAGCGCGCGCCTCCTGGGGCTCTACTCCGCTGCCTGCTAAAAATCAACAACCCGCAGCCACCAGAATCGAGTAAAAGAGGCTATACTCTCCGCAACTGCCATGGACCCATCCGTCGCCGTCTGGTTCACGCCTGTGGAAGAGGGGATTGCCGAGCTGCTACGCAAGACACCTCCTGCTGCTGGTGCCGGTTTCGGTGCTGCCGGTGGCGGTGGCTGGGGTACCTCTATTTTCTCCGGAGAGAAGAAGTTGTCCATTGGCTCGAAACCATGCTCATCGCGTTTTCCGGTGTCTTCAACTGTAATTCCCGTTCTCCTGCAGACGCGTCCGTCAGCGCCATTTCGCAGACGCGGGGCTGACTCGATGCACACATACCGTCCCTGGTGACCAACGTTGAAAAAAATAGTTTCGCGCGAACCACGGGTCCCGTTATCTGCCATTGTCGCGTGTGCACCTGGAGAAGTGTGCTTGTAGATGGGCGTGGGGAGGATGGAGACGCGTTGTGTGGTGTACTTGCGTTGTTTCGTGATGTTTTGTTAAATGTAACAGGAGGGGACGGTCTTTGCCAAGACCTTCTTCACGCGCCAAAAGTCGCAACGCGAGTTCTCAAGACAACATACGCACTCATTGACTCTCACTCATTGACCCACTGCACATAATTCTCAACGATAGCAGGCGAAGAAATCCAGCCCGAAGTCGACGCCAAGTCTCAGGTCGAGTCACATATGGAGCCACAGCGCGACATACCCATATCAGAAACCTTCGTTCCGCCCTCAATCATCATCCCAAAGCTTCTCTCCAGCCAATCCTACAGCTACAGTTCTCCCATCCCGTCCTTAGTCCTCGCCGACCCAAGCGTCCCCTGCGTCCTAGGCGTTGACGAAGCTGGCCGTGGCCCAGTCCTGGGTCCCATGGTGTACGCGGTCTCATATATGCCCATAACAGCCGCCGGCATATTGAAGAAGCACAAATTCGACGATTCGAAGAAACTCACCGCCAGCGTGCGCTCGGCGCTACTCAAAGCGAGCTGCACGCCTGGGACGGACCTTTTCGAATCGATGGGCTGGTCCGCGACGCTCATGTCGCCGCGGGACATTTCCGCAGGGATGCTCCGCGCCGCTGCGGCATACAACCTCAACGCGCAGGCGCACGACACCACCGCAGCGCTGATCCGGGGCGTGATAGACGCGGGCGTGAATGTGGCCGAGATCTATGTGGATACCGTGGGTCCGCCGGCTAGCTACCAGGCGAAGTTGGCGAAGCTGTTCCCGGGAGCGAGCGTGACGGTCAGCAAGAAGGCGGATTCGATCTACCCGATTGTGTCGGCGGCGAGTGTGTGTGCCAAGGTAACGCGCGATGCAGTGATTGAGGTGTTTGTGGAGAACGAGGGGGGTGATGCGGCTGCGTTGGGCTCGGGGTATCCTGGTGATGAGAAAACGAAGAAGTGGTTGCGCCAGACGGTGGATCCGGTGTTCGGTTGGGATGGGAGGGTGGCTAGGTTCTCGTGGAGAACCGTGAGGGATATGTTGGAAGGAAAGACGGCGATTGCGGCCACGGCGGATTGGCCGGACGATGAGGACGAGGAAGGGACACAGAAGATTACGGGATTCTTTGGAGCTGGGAGCGAGACCGCGGGGGGCTCCGGATTGGCGGGATGGTATGGGAGACCGGTTCAGGGTGACTTTTGATGATTCATCGGTGTTTTAATACGTTAGTGACATTCGGAGTCGATTTTTGAATAACGGTTGTAGAGTGTAATCAAATGCAATAGACAAGAGGACGGAGTTGCTCCATGTACGTGCAAAAGACAGCCTATCCTACACACGGTCACAAGTTATGGTACAGCGTCGTCCAAAGAAAAGACTATCCCAAAACACCAGCAGAGCAATGCAAAATGAAAAGTGCCATTAATCGATGTCCATGGGTTCCCCCGCCGCCATGACACCAATATCCTCACCGTTAACTCTAGCCTCTCCGTCCGCTGGTGTTGTGGCTGGTTTCTTCTTCCTCCTCCTCATCGCAGCCAACTTCGTGCTATCAGATAGACTCTGGCAGCCGGGACAATTGTACAGAGTTTCGTGGCAGAACACATCGCAATCGACACAGAAGTGCTGAGCGCATTCGGGACACCTGTAGCGCGAGCTGACGCTTGTATTGTGTTGAGTTTTGGCCGGCGTATTCCTGCCCTCATCCGGAGGCACCGGGAAAGCTGTCTGACAGCTGAAGCAGTTCGTACTCTTCCTTGCCTCCACCCAGTTTACCTCACGCCAGTTGCGTAACGGGAAGAGGTGGTGATACGACCGCGCCAGATGGGTGGACAGGATCAGCGTGAGACCACAACATGGACACTCGCAGGGTAGTTGGCACACTTTCGTGTTGCAACGCGAACAGAGGTAGCCACCCTTCGTTGGGTTTGAATGGCAGGCACAGAGCGATGCCGTACGTTCCACCACACGCGAAGGGAACCCCATCATCAACAGACCGTTTGCGGTCATTTTTTGGGACCGAGTGACGGGAGGGGTGGTTGCTTCCAGCAGCTTCTCGCGGAAATGGACTTCATGAAGCGCCACCGCATAGTTGCTGGTATCGCCCGCGTTCGTGAGCTTGACCAGCTCCTTACAGATTGACACCTGCGCCGCAAGACCGACGATTGCGACTCGGATCTTGTCGGCGACCAACAATCGCATGGTATCATGGATATCACCAGGATCCGCGGACCACAAGGCGCCGTAGACGATGACGATCTCTCGAGTACCGTGCGACGGCGTGTGGAAGAGTGCGCCACGTGCCATTTCTAGCGCATTCTGCAGCGACGGAGAGCCCAACGGGTCGTCGAGTCGTAGTTTCTCAATCGCATCGATGTGGTAGACCGGGTTCCCCGACATGTCGGACAGGCGCAACGCAAGGCCGTCGCGCATGCCCACCACCGCCATCTGTGAGATTGGATTCTGCTCGAAGTACTCGCGGACAAAATCGCACGCATACCGGATCGTGAGGAGGTATCGAGTAGGTCGTAGATCCTTCTCCGCCATAGCAATCGACAAGTCCAAGATCAGAACAAGGTGTCGGATGATACCTCGCTGCAGCGGTGTTTCGTCCTTAAGGAGACTGAGCTCGGAGTTTAGTGGCAGAGCCTGCTACATTATGGAAAGGAGGGGGTACCGCCGCTTCTTGCCCGCTTCCAACAGCCCCGCCACCGTCGACTCGATATCTTCGCCGAGTCCCACGTCCCAAGCTCGCTGAACCTCTTCCCATCGCTCGCGTGGCTTCTCACGCGGTTTGCCATTCTCGCCTATGCGGCCATCGCGTCCTTTCTTAGAGGAGGAAGCGCCACCTTCGTTGCCAGAGGAGCCGATGTAATCGGAGTCGGAGTCAGCCATGGTCGTCAGGGTGTGGAGGGAGTCGTGTCGCGACTCTTTGTGAAGACCAAGCTCTGGGTCAACTATAATCCACATACGGCCTAGCGCAACATGAGCCCTGTAGTCTCTGTTAGCGCGTTCGACTATCTAATCTCATCTAAACTAGCAATCGCACAGCAGTCACGGTTGTTCCCCACGCCACTGTCTTCAAAGTTCCAGGCCTCAATCAAGTCCTACGAAAATCGCCGCACGACTAAACTCTCGTACGTATATCGCATCACCACGTCTGCGGCCGGCCAGAAGTACTGATCCTCCGAAACTTATAGCTTTGAACCTCACCACCCGACCAAAACCTTTCTCTCGGAAAAACCGCTACAATGGAGAACGAGAAGGGAGAGATTGTCGACCTGTACGGAATCCCCTCCACTCCCCTCCGCACACCCCACACACCGCACGCAAACTCCAGCTGCCTAGCTAGCCCAACTTCACGAAGCTGACACGGAGTTCTTGGGTCGTGTCAATAGCTACGTGCCGCGCAAGTGCAGCGCCACCAACCGCATCATCAAGGCCAAGGACCACGCGTCTGTCCAGATCTCGGTCGGAAAGGTTGATGAGAACGGACGCTACATCGGTGAGAGCATCAACTACGCCCTCTGCGGTTTCGTCCGTTCGATGGGTGAGAGTGATGACTCGTTGAACCGCCTCGCTCAGCGTGATGGTCTGCTCAAGAATGTCTGGTCCGCTTCCCGACAGCATTAGGTCTGTTCTATCCTAGTGCCGGCACGGAGACGGGAAGGGATGGAAGGAGCTGATAGTCATGGGCAATTAGGGAATGGCATGGAGTTCTTGGGGGTTCTTTCTGGCTTTCTTTTTCCTGCCAAAACAACGGCTAATTAAAATCTGAGCGTCGTTGAATCTGCTGCTGTTTGGCTTCCTACGTCCGTAAGGCTCTATCAGAACTAACCCCTTAACACTCCACCGTGCTATTTGTATCTTTGGTAAGTAATGATGTGAGGAGCCAGCACTGTGTTTTACGTACCTGCTCGCTGCCTCTCAAATACGTGCCTACCTAGTTGAGATTCATGGTATAGATGTCTCCTCGTCTGCTTAGTCTATCGTAGTTTTGTCAAACGCCCATTTCCCTAAGTACTACCGTGCTCATTTTTTCACAAGGTCGAATCGCCTCCAGTTTGTGAACGGCGGTGATGACAGTGGACAGGTGAATAGGGATGAACCTAATTTTCGCAACCAAATTTCCAAACCCTCTCCAACCCCAACGTGGCAACTTGAGCCACAACATAATATCACTATAAGGAGACCCACGAGGAAAACAAAATCCTACACAAGAAAAATACAAAATGCCAAAACGAACCCGGTAGTTAAACCCGTATAGGCGATTCAGCAAGAAACCG
>Ga0307508_10001152_pt1 | contig 30387 bp, 40 predicted proteins | sample 9_EM_MG_FD_203089 | JGI IMG/M metagenome (GOLD analysis project Ga0307508, IMG submission 203089) | Populus trichocarpa ectomycorrhiza microbial communities from riparian zone in the Pacific Northwest, United States - 9_EM | ecosystem: Host-associated > Plants > Roots > Unclassified | place...
GCCCCTGGGGGGGGGGTTTTTTCGGGGTGGGGGGGGGGGGGGGGGGGGGGGCGGGGCGTGGGGGGGGGCGGGGAGCAGCAACGGCACGAGGTGCGTGTCGTGCCGTCACCAAGCAGGGAGGGGCGAGGGCGAGGGGGAGGACAAGGGAGAGGGAGAGGGCGGGGCGGAGACCAGGGTGGGCGAGGGCGAGAACAGCGATGGCACTCGTCGAGCAGGGGGGGATGAGGTGCGTTCGCGTTCGTGCTTGCACACGAGCGCGGGTGAGGGCGAGGGCGAGGGCGAGGGCGAAGGTGAGACGAGGGTGCTGAGACAAGGGTGAGGGCGTTCGCGTTTCCACGCGAGCGCGGGGGAAGGCGAGGGTGAGGCGAGGGCGAGGGTGAGGCAAGGGGCGTTGGGGCGAGGGTGTCGAGACGAGGGCGAGGGCGCTAAGACGAGGGCGAGGGTGGGGGAGTGGGCGAGGGAGTGGGTAAGAGCATGACGCTCACGTGCAAACGCAAACGCAAACGCATTATCTGCGTTCGCGTTCGTGCTTGCACACGAGCGCGGGCGAAGGAGAGGGTGGGGAGAGGCGAGAGGGCGTTGAGGCGGGTGGTGGTGGTGATGGGTACTGCAGGTACGGGTACGGGTTTGTCACGGGTCACAAAATCGTGACCCGTACCCGTACCCGCGCGGGTGAGGGTGTGCGGGTTACCCATACCCGTGCAGTTCCCTAATGCCAACCGCTCAGCTTTTCTCCATACGGTGCAATCACCAAACAAGCACAACCTAATCTGACATTGCAGGAGTGACTGCTGCGTGTTGGAGGTCTATACTAGTCAGGACCGGCGTTTACAATCCACGTCAGGGACCGCCAAGCCACCGCCCAGGGCCGAGAAAGTGGAGCAAGCTGCACAATCTGGGCAATGGAGCAGTTTCAGCTGTAAGCAAGAGGCAGCGATGAACGCGGAATCTGTCCAGGGTCTGAAAGGTTTAGGCAGGATGGATTTTGAGTTGGGGGTCTGGCCGCATCAGCCTGCCGGGTATTATCAGGTTAACTCAAACGTAACCCACGGTGGCCATGGCTGCCAGCATGCCTCTGATCAATATGGTCCTTATTCTCAGGAGGCCCATCAGACCTGTATTTGGTCTTGACTGTTACTTGTTCAAATAACCGCTGGTTTCAATTTCCTACCTGTATCCGGGACATGATATGTAGTATATGCGCATAGGATCAAAACTGGTCAAGTATTTCAGTGGGACTATTTTCGGAAGCCGAAGGGACATGATAGCCACCAACGCAGGCACCCGCAGTGTGGATCTGTGCGTATGACTGAACCAATCAACTCATCCGGATCAACATAAAATGATATCTAAGCTGTATCTCATGAGAATATTTGTATGAATGTATGAAGGTCAAGGCAGAAGGGGAGGGCTGTGATGGCACTCTAAAGGTTCGCCTCGGAGAACCCACGAGCCTGGGTGCGATGAAGCAAATAGCCTTGGTCAATGAGTTCGACCCTTGGCCTGAGTAGATGTCGTCTCAACTCCCAGGGCTGATTGAACTGGACCGAAGCCCACACTGTGACAAAGTAACTGGTCCCACATTTGTGTACGGCAGGCATGAGTGTCAGAGTGGCTTACAATACACACCAGCGGCATCATGCATTAAGGTTTGTATCAGAAAACGGGGTTCGGGTGGTGCAGGACACTGTGACTCAATTAAAAGACACAGATCTGGGTCAGGCGATTACCTCGCTTACGTGCCAAGTAGTTCATGAAGCTTAGCCTGACTCGGAGATTGCCGGTGTCTTGTGGCACGGCGCCGTCCAGCAAAAGTGAAGTCAGGGGTGTCCGCGCCGACACGGATCATGATCAATCTTACCTCAAGGCCACATGGAGCGAAGGTATAGTAAGAAGGACCAGGCCCCGAGAATTTGAGAATCCCACATGTACGGGCCTGTTCTCAACGCATCGCTCAACACAAATTTCATTCCCGAGGCAGAAAATATTCCTGCCTTTCCGCCCGTCTCCATCGCCGGGAGCCAGAAAAATCCACCACAGACCTCCACCGAGGGGTTTGATATTGTCTTGCCTGTTCCTCCACAGGTCGGGGGGATAGTCGCAACCGGTAGGGGTTAGTGTTCACCGACGCTGTCTTGTTGACTCTCCCGTCAGAGAGCACACATGAATCCTTTTATGGAAGTAATGCCTTGGAGGTCATACCCCCCCATGAAGTGGTGATGGAAGACTTTCCTGCTGTGCAAGCACCCACATGTGGACTTGCTGGTGGCTTGCATTGCACCCTGCCGCTCGGTGGTTCAATCGAGTCCATCAGGTTTCACCTTTGTATGCATGGCCATAGTCACCCGCAGCGACAGGTCGTCCAATGCCCGTGGGTGGGGTGTTCCGATACCTTGCGGTGGATGAATATTCCAAGGCACATCCGGTCTATCCATCTTGGTGTCCGATTCAGGTGTCTCAATTGCGGCAAAGCATACACGCGGCCCAGAGGTTTAGCAATGCATACCGCATCGCTGGAGTGTTACGGTCAGTGTCTGTTCTGCATTGAGAAACAAACTCATCAAATATCCTTTAGTCACTACACACGGGTGGCAGTAGAAGATCGAGGGGAACCCACGCACACGGTACCTGGATTAGGCTCTCTTTTCCTGTTATCTGTTGCCATTATGATGTATATATGCGTACGCTGAGATGAATTGTTACTCCGAGTGCTCACGCTAATGATAGCGGATAACGAACACACCGTAAACGACTGCACACAGAAACAACTCAAACTGTAGACAACATGATACTTACCATGGGATTTTGCACCCACCTCACCCTTGAGAGGCTTGCCACGGAAGAAAAAAAGTCAGATTAATGCAAAAAGTCTTCGGATTGGACTTTCTGAACATCCGAGTTGTCCGAAGTGTCCAAACGTCCGAATGTCTCTTTACATAATCAAGAGATCCCTGGTAGCGAGACACATAGCAAGAGAACGAAGAAGGGGGGATGGAAGCAGTAACTCATGAACTGGCTAGTGAGGAGTAATGCGTCGGAGAGTTGTCGGTACGGCTTTACCTGTGTTAATGCTAGTATCCATGAAGGTTCGTTATTCCGGTATTCCACCTACTCTCGGTTCAGCAAAGAGGGACAAGTAAATGTGAGAAAGAAAAGAAGGGACCTTTGTTTGATGATAGCCGTGCTGGTGCACAGGGTAAAGAAAAAAAGAAATCAAACGTCCGTTATTTCGGGATTACATACATTTTTTGGGGGACAAGAAAACGAGGAGATTCAGATTGATGGTAGCCACGCTGCGCCCGGCGTAAAGACTCTGCCCATTCTTGGTTCACCAAAGGGGGATACGAGAAAGACGAGGTCATCCTGACCTGCGCTAGATGCCATGCTGTGCACGAGGTCAATAATTATGTTCTCACCTGCCATGCTTCAAGTTATGAGGTGTCGGCGCTAGCCACGCCGTTCACGACCCTGGCCACAATGAAGCAAGCACTGGCCCTGATCAATAGGTTCGATCCTCGGCCTCAGGGAGCTCGGCCAACAGGGCCAATGATTGACATGTTATACATGTGGCATGTTTATTTCGTGGCCCTCCGGTTACCAGTTTGCTTCATATTATGATGGGTGTTCGTTTGATGCTGACGATACCGCCACGCGGGCCCGGCCAACGTTGAACGTATGTAGCACCACATGGCGAACCGTTCAGAGGACAAATCATATGTGTGGTTGTATTTGTTTGGTGATGAGTTCGGACCTCAGTAATAAACACAACCTTAATTTTCACAAGTTGTCGGGCAGGACGCTGGGGCGCTGGAGGCTGGAGCCCAAACGACACTTGCAGGCAAGGTGATGGGAAATGTTGGAGTGTGAGGTAAACAGAAGCGACCCAAGAAGACAACACTATACACCGAAATAGAGAAGAAAAAGACGACGCGTACGCGCCATTGTCCAGACATGCAAGCTGGCATTCGCGCCTTAACATAGAGATATATTAGATAGATACAATTCGTCGCTATTTTCTCCCTCTCCGTTTGCTGGGAGTCTTTTGACCATTGATAGCGGTGGTCTTTGCCTCTGTTCTCGGTGCAACGTTTGGTGGCGTGGTGGGTTGTTTCGGAACACCCTTTGGCTTCACTTTCGACCGGTCTTGGGCCGCTGGCTTGTGGAAGAAGTTTATGAGGAATGTCGCCACACCTCCGCTCATCATATACATCAGCCACTTGGGAACCCGAACGAGGTAACCGTAGATGGTTGTCAAAACCAGTGCAAAGTAATCAAGGACCCATTCTCTGTCAGGCAGGTCAGTCCGTGGATGATTCATGTACTGGAGATCATGCTAACCTGTCTCCCCCAGGGCCATAAATGGACACCCAAGGCTCTTTGTGGCGCCACCCCTCTTCCTTGAGAAATTGGTACAACACCTCGGCACTGAGTCGAATTTGGCCAGCTCTATAGAATCGGAGGGTCTTTCCTCGATCTTTTAGCACAACAAGTGTGGGTGGACTGAAGAAATGATTGAGCGATACGGAGCAGTGATCAGACACAGATACGTACGACCACACCGCCCATTTGGTGGTAATTGCGGTGACATCCAGGTAGTCAATCCTTCCAAATCGAACATGCTCCAAGTCGCCTTTCTCCAGGGTATAGTTATATGCTGCATCAAAGGACTCGTCCACAAATTTGGAGATCCCCTCTGGTTGCCCAGCGGTAGAAGTTCTGTAGCGACGCTCTCGATGTCGGCATAAAATGGGTGAGGAAACTGACTTACATTATGATAAACCACACTCGTTCCTCCTCTTCCTCTGCTGTCATTTTCTCGTTTATAATTAGGTTTGCATAGTTGGCGTCCGTGATGAGAGGAATCTGTTCGTCCCAGGCCACGTGGGGCGTGCCAGTGATGTTAAGGCCAAAGGCCGAAGAAAGCGCCGAAAGAGGACCGCCGGTCACTAAATTGTCGAGGAACGAAGGTTTTGGTGGGGTTATTCCATGTTTTTCAGCTGTGTCGGTAGACTTGGGGGCCTGAGACTCTGCATGGGTAAGCAAAGTTGGTACCAGCTGTCCAGGGGTCCACCCCGCCGAGAAATATTGGGCGTTGGCAAGGCCGGAGGCCAGGAACAGGCTCGATACTAGAGCTAGTGGTTTCATGAGTAGTTGTCGACGCTGTGAAGGCGATCAGAAAAGTACAATTTGAGAAACCAGCACAGGTCCAAGCTTGACGTGTCGGACGTTCGTGCCTGAAAGGTTTCAAGTTTCAAGTTACACGCTGTTACACGGTTGGTCTGGTGACTTTCACGGTAGCCTGAGTAGTTGGCCATAAATCATCGATGTGCATCAACCGTTCCCTCAACTGAAAGCAATGCAATTCTGTAGCGACGATTGGATTGGGTGCGGCGCTTTGCATAGCCGGATTGTCCAAGTCGCAGTTCATTAAAGACACATCAAACTCAGCCACCGTCACCAGCATCGCCCTGTACAGTGGGCCAGGCAAATATCTCCAGCACTGACCACTCGAAAGCCAAACCTACGAGTGAAATGCCTACTAGAGTGTTTTGCCGGCCGGCCTGGTCATACCTATTGTTTCTGCCTCTAATAACGCTCCAGGCTTCGGCGGTACCCACAGAGAGTGAGTAATATCGATGATCACGAGGTCGAGACACTCATGTTACATGCGGCTGTAGTTCCTTCAGCAGCCTCCTTCCACGTCCCGAGCCTCCCAGGACTACACCAAGACCCCACCCGCCCGTTACACATATACGCTGGACACATCCTCTCCGACCCGAATGCGCCCTCTGCAAGTGACCTCGACGTGCTTGCGCATCTGTTTTTCGTGATGGTGAAAGCGCGGCGAGCAGCTGATAAAGAGAGACTGATGTTCTGGTTCAATGTGAGTTTGTGCAGCGCTAACGGGTCATCACCGACACTATGAATCGTATTGCAACTAGGGTGGGCCAGGGTGCTCGTCCTTCGATGGGCTTATGATGGAGGTGGGCCCATGGAGGGTAGATGGAAACGGCGGCTTGAAAACTGTCGAAGGAGGTTGGGAAGAGTACACCACTATGGTCTACGGTGCGGGATCACGCTCCCTTGTTTCGTTATACCCAAGCCTCACAATCTGACAGTCGATCAACCCGCGGGGACCGGATTGTCATACACTAGCACAAATCACTACATACATACCCTACAGGAGGTATGCTTTCTGTTTGGACCTGCTGTCCTCGCCAGCCCCTGACAGCTCTTTGGCAGGCTGCAGATCACGTAATTAAGTTTCTCAGGACTTTTTATCGGGTTTTTCCAGAATATCTATCGGTGGATGTCAGTTTTCCTGTCTTTGTGTTGTTCTCAGTCACTCACGACTGGCAGACCTATCTCGGCGGTGAAAGTTTTGCAGGACAATATATCCCTTATTTTGGTACGACGATTTGTCCAGGATTAATCTCCACCTTTCAGTGCTGACACGTACGCAGCGGATGCTATTCTCGATTCAGGTCTCAACATTCCGTTACGTGGTGCCGCTATCGGGAATGGCTGGATAGATGGCCGTAACCAATACCCCGCATATCTCGAATATGCAGCAACCCACGGTATCATTGATACGCAGTCACAGGTAAATCTGAGTTTATTACTCTCACATGCGGGCATATAAAAACAGATCACTTGAAAGGACTACAGAGATAACAAACGGGCCACGGACGTATGTCTTACCCAATTCGACGGTCAGACTTTAGAACCAGTAAATATCGATGACTGCGAGAAGCTCGTATCCTCTGTTCTCGAGTCGAAGATACGGACGTAGGTGCAGATTCTAGTCTATTCCAACATACCCCTGATGATACCCAGCGTAAATGGAGAGAAGAAATGCGTAAATATTTACGATGTGCGATTAGAGGACGACTTCCCAGCTTGTGGTATGAATTGGCCGCCGGACCTCAGGGACGTAACTTCTTACCTTGCTGTACGTTCTCGGTATTCGAACCTTCCTGCATCGCTGTTGAACTGCACTAACTCGTTGACACTTGTAGCGTGAGGACGTTGTCAGAGCTCTACACGCCACTAGCAAATCCGAGAACTGGGTCGAATGTCACGGCCGTGTCGGCACTGAGATGCGCTCCAAGCTCTCAGCATCCTCAATCACACTTCTTCCCAGCGTCATCGAACGGATCCCTGTATTATTATTCGCAGGTGACCGGGATTACATATGTAACTACATGGGTATCGAGAAAATGATCGATTCCATGACGTGGAACGGCGAAAAGGGTCTCGGTGTGAGTCTATCCTCTATGGGTGTCTCTCTTCTCTTTCCCCACCATTTCATGCATACCCTCTTGTACGAACCCGGGTCGGCTGCTGACGGTTTCTGAAAGCAGACGGCACAGACCGAGCCATGGACTGTCGCTGGGACACCAGCCGGGACATGGGTTTCTTCACGAAACCTCACGTACGTCAAGGTACGGACTCACCGTTTACAACGCATCGTTGATGATCGACGTTCCTCGTGCGCAGGTTTTCAATGCATCGCACATGGTCCCATACGACGTCCCAGACGTCGCCCATGATATGATCCTCCGTTTCATGGGCGTGGACTTTTCGGCTATCCTCGAGGGCTCAGCGCGCATACCGAGCAGCGTCGGCGACGACGTCAAGCCCATCTTCATGGACGACGAAAACCCCGTTTCATCCAAACCGCCTGGAACAACGCCTGCACAGACAAAAGCACAATGGGATGGTGAGCGTCATTTGTTTTATGTGATGGTCGTTCGGTTTGGGAATGACGTGCGAAGCATATTACAATACAGGGACGGCCGCGCTGGTCTTTTTACTCGTCGTCATCGGACTAGGCGTTTGTTTATGGTGTCGACTCCGCAAAAAACGCGTCCGGCTCTCTCGAAGTGCTGATGATACGGAAGAGAACATACCCCTTAGGAGTGCTTCCGATGGGGACGGGGACGAGTTGGACTTTGAGCAAACTCAGCGAAAGAGGAAAGGAAAGGACCGGGCAGCTATGGATGAGGATGAGGGAACGCCTATTTTTGATGTGGGCGAAGTTGATGAGGATTAACGCGAAGTCATGGTGGTCAGGATGTCCACTCGTTTCTCCTAACTGGTCCTGTTGTGACTGTACGATAGGACTGCATGATCATCAAAGAAGGGACTACATTACATCCGAGGAAAATTGATTTCAGACCGAAGCTATTCTACGCTTGAATTTCACCGATGATGACGGTGTCCACCCATTCTCCAGCTTGCAGTTGTAATGGGCCTCCGGATTGGGGGCATGGGGGTAACTGCACTAGGGCATTGGCCCCACACAAGCTCGCCACCCGGCTCGACCTCTGACCCCCAGTACTGTACGCCTTGAGGCCATCTGGCGTCGCTTTTACAACGACACGGTGGAACTCCACTCGAAGATCCAGGCGCATTTGGTTTTGAATCTATCCACGATGTGAGTCGTTTACTCAAGACGGCACCATCGACAGAACACCAGCAGGACTCACCTGTACTTTGACACGTGGGAGCTGACACCTCTCCAGTGGCCATCCGCCCAATCTCCTCAGCGCAGGTGCCACAAAGACGTGAAACGCCACGAGCGCCGATGCTGGGTTACCAGGAAGAGCAAATAGGAACTTGCGTTCGCCTTTTTTGTCTGGGACAGGTATGCTCGCAAACGTCGTCGGCTTCCCGGGCTTCATGGACACACGACCAAAGTGAATCGTCCCCTCGAATCGTCGCTCGATAACGGGTTTGAGAAGGTCGCTGGCACCCATCGAAGTACCCCCCGTGGTGAGAAGTAAGTCTGATTCTTGGAGACCTTTGGCGATGGCTTGGACGTGTGCGTCGACGCTAGGATATTTCCTTCAATCGTGTCTCTTCTAGTTGAAAGGAAAAGGCCTCACTCGTCGGGTACTATCCCGAGGTCGACGACCGTGTATCCCATGCCTTCGAGTGTGGCTTGCAACGAGGGGCGGTTGGTATCATATATCCCACCCCAGCCGTCGCTGGGAAGTGGATTTGGAGATTGCAGGTCCAAAATTTCGTTACCCGTGCTCAAAAGAGCTATAACAGGTTTTCGTCGGACCTTGACCTATGCGCACATCGTCTCGTCATTCAATGTGACGAACAGACAAAGGAAGTGCAACCCAACTGACCTCTTTCCGTCCGACGAACGATAATGTACCGATTTCGCCTCCCAAACTCGTGATCACATCGTCTTTCTGTAACACCAAATCCCCAGTGCGTACGTCTGAACCAGGCTGCCTCGTGTTTTCCCCCGCGGAGACCTGAACGAGCGTCTTCACCTGACTCTCTTCCAGGTTTCCGCCGTTGGCGTCTTTGACGGTAGACACGAGCTCAGTATCTTCTACCATGATAACGGTGTCCGTCCCAGCGGGGAGCGGCCCGCCTGTGTTGACACGGAATATAGATCCTGGTGGGACATCCTCTGTGGACGCGTGTGTCTTCCATGTCAACACATTGTAGACTCCAGGAGGATCAGAAGCTGTCAGGCCAGAGGGTCAAGCCATGAATTCTGAACTGAGTTGCATGAGCATCTTACATCGAAGTGCGTAGCCATCTACGTTGGTGGTTTGCGAAGACGGCACGTTCTGTGGGGCGTATACGTCTTCGGCGAGTACGTGCCCAGCGAGGGCTGGGACGACCTATATAGGGCATTAGCTTGTATGATGTGTATCTCTAGCGGTGATCAGACCGGCAGATCGAGGGTCTCTAAAGGTTGGATCTCGGTCAAGATGAGCTGGAGCGCTGCTTCAAGACTGATCTGCGGGTATGGTGATATGCGATGGCGACCTGAAACTGTAGACACGTCTGCGACACCTATTCATGTGACAATCCTTGCTCACTTACCAGGTGCAGATGGGTCATGGGAGAGCGCTGTCCTGGGTTGATGGGCTTCGTGTCCCTCATGATGGTGATGATGATGGTGATGATGATGATGATGATCAGACGTATTCGAAGCCTGCCACGGGGTGTGACTCGTCCCCAATGTGGCATGTACTTGCCTACCGCTACCTCCTTTGATGAGGTCGATCGCATGGGCAACAATGCCGTTGGAGAGAAGCGTCTCCATGTTCTCCCTCACAGCCTTGACACTCCCGGGAAGTGTCACGACGAGGGTGTTTTTGACCGTCCCTGCGATTGGTCTGGACAAGGCCGCGAGCGGCGTGTGCTTGATCGACGCAGAGAGCAAGAGATGCACGATCCCTGGCGCATGCCGCTCGATCAGAGGTGATATTGCCTAACAAAAATCCCGCGTTATTTATCCAGCGCGGGAACGTGGAACGCGGTGGGTATGGTACCTCGGGCGTTCCATCTCTCACACCGAATCCAGTGCCGCCCGTGGTGATGATCCAGTCTATCTCACCGCGCTCGGACTGATCCTGCACGGTCCGACGGATCTGAGCTCCGTCGTCTGGGAGAATGGCGGTGGATATTTCTTGATAACCATGACGTCGGAGGATCTGTTGTATTTCGGGGCCAGACAGGTCTTGGCTGTTACCCGAAGATGCGCTGTCGCTAACTGGGTGTTCGATGAGCCCCTTGCGCCTGGCAGGAGAGCAGAGGTAACCATACCTGTGATGATCAGTACCTTGATGGAGCTCATGAGTGATGGTGCTGGGGAAGGCAGCCGTGAAGTTGAACGAGTCGCACTGGCAAGTACTGTGATCAAGCCACCGGCGCCTAGATTGCAAGCTCCTCTAGTCTATACAATCCAACACTTAGACTCGCCTGTTCCTCAAGCTGCTTTCTCCGTTTCCTCCACTCCGCTGGACTCTCTTTGGATGCACTCGTCTTTTCCTTCAACAACTGAGCCTTCACAAACGGTGCCAACACCCCACGCAGCGGCTCCATGCTATCTATAAACGTAATCTCCGGCTCTATATAGGAGATAATTCGACGCAGTGGATCGTGCGAGGGCTGATACTGGAGAAGAGCAACAAACGATGCATCGAGCAAGGCTTGCAGGAACGTGATGACCTGAGAACGGGTAAACGCTACGCTACGAAACAAGCGCGGCTGAAATACCTTGGGATATGGGGGGGAATCAGCCTTGCTTGACGACGTCTTCGTGTTCGTGGCCAGCGACTTGAGCAGAGCCTCCATCTCATGTTCAGTTCCTCCCTGTATCCAATTCTCCAGTATCTCCAGTATCACGACCAAATCCTGCGCATCGGGAAGGTGTTTCCGGATAGCGAGACGCAATGGGGCCGCTGAGAATGGATATGACACACAGGCGAAAAGATAAGTCCAAAGAGGTGGTACATAACCCTCTGATGCATCGACGACCATTGCGTTTTCGCTCCTGCGCTGTCTGTCGATAAGGAATTTGGCGGAAGCCATAAGCTCGTCCTCGGATATGTCCACGACCGTCGTCAAAGCAAACATCACATTTTCCTGAATGACTCGTGAGATCTGAGAAGTCCGAGAACCGCGCAGGGGTAGAATCCTTACCCAGTCGCCTCGTTGGCGCAGCATTGTGATAAGGCGACCATCGAGCATGATAGTACTGACGACGGCATTTTCAAGAAGACAGCGGGTGATGCGGGGTGTGTACGGTAGCTCGGGAACCAGGACGATGTTGAGGATTTTCTTGACGAATTCGTAGCCGAGAGCGGCCTCTTTTGACTGTCCTGCCATTAGTGACAAAGATCGCTTGAGGGTGATGGAGTCCTTACGCTATGTTTGTCAACCCACTTCAAGAAAGCCTGCTCAGCCTTTTGTGCATTGTTCTTCTTTAAGAAGTTTCGAATATCGGAAATTATCTTGGCTGATTCGTCGTCCTCCTGGGCACCTGATGTCTCGGGGATTACCCACTCAGCTGTCAGAGCAGTTTTTCCGAGCGCAAAGGCGAGGTTCGATTTGAGTCGTGGGTCCACGGGCACAATGTATATCGAGGAATGCTTAGGGGCAGCTACTTTTTCGCGAGTCGATGAAGGTGACACAGTCAAAAGTACTTGTCCTTGGTTGGCGACAGTGAGGCCCAGATGAGCATTTGGAATTGCGGATGGTACGGGCATCGATTGTGCGGCTAGAAGGATACCATAAGACAGGTCCCATATTTGAAGAGTCAGATCCAGGGTTCCTTCCACCAGTGCAGCGAGAAAGACGAGAGAAGTGCCCAAGGATACGGCGGAAAGGGCGTTCCTCGCCGATAGTTTTCCGTTTCTGAGCCTGGAAAAACGTTGGAGGCGAAGGTTTTCGGAAATGGGGGTCGATACGAGGGATGAATTCAGCGATACGAGTTGATATGCAGCCCATATTCCACGCGTATCTGTAACTTGATATACCAACGTGCCATACCTATGAGCATGGAAGACTCACAAATGAAACTGAGAACCCCTGATGGACTGCAAGTCAAGCAACATATAGTGGTATCGGAATCGCTGGTCGAGCTTGCGACCGGTATCTCGCAAGTTCCGATTGGAACAATGTCTTCTCCCAAGAGCACAATTCGTACATGCAAGATCATGCTGGTCTGACAGCAAACGATGGCAACACGGCTACATGAGTCCGCGTCGTCCGGCAAGAAGCTACACGATTTGCGAGGGAAGACAAAGGTTTCCAGGTGTTCGCGTTCGCCGGGCCAATCCAACTGTTTTTTTATATCCACCTGTGCGTCCACGAGAAACAGACTCCCATTTCCCGAAACGAATAATAGCGGTACCGTGTCGTGACCCGTACCACATATTCGGACAGGTGGGACATCAACCTAGGATGGTGTCGGAGAGGGTCATTGGATCTCGAGGGTAAGAAGAGCGTACAACCACAGCAGTCCTCTCGCATGTTGCAACTCTTGAACCGGAAAGGTTTTGTCGTATCACCCAGATAGTCCGCCCACGATGTTCTTTGAGGAGGGCCGGGCCATGTCTTAAGAGTGCGTAGCTGATAACCGACTTGTTCCCGTCCTCCGTGACATGCAAACAGAAGACAGGTATTGCGAAAGTGACATGCTTGCCGACAGAATACGATGCTACAGCATGGAGGTTGTGGAGCTACACTTGCATCAGACCTGATCACAGCTAGAATAAAATGACATTGTACTGACGTCCCAGACGTGAATACCGTCTGCTTGTGCGGTCACCGTGGCATAACCGGGAAAGTCACTGTTGTGAGTGGTGTAAATAGCCTCGTGGTCTAGGGTCTTTTGCGAGGCGGTAGTGCTGAGATACAGCTGGAATGGCTCGCCGATGATGGTGCTCATCGAGGTCGACGCTGCCATCAGACTATTGGGCGTGGGAGTGTCGATCGCCCACCCGGGCACCGGACACGTCCTAACTTGCAACCACCACCGTCCTCAACGTCGGGCTCGGGTTCACAAGATGGCCGAACCACCAGCAAGACAAGGTGCCCAGCCGGCTCAGCAGGGGGACAATGGCACCTTCCGCAAAGTATTGGGCGCCGTCCAGGTATGACATCTCAACGTGCACTTTCAGTCCAGCCCTCATGCTACATTGTGGTACAGCAAGTGTTTCTGATATGGGCCTTTTCGCAACTTGGTGAGTGCGGAAAAACGTGGGCTTTGGTCAAAACTGAGCTCTTTGCAGCGATGAAGCTTCTTGCCCCTACGAAGCCTCAGACAACTCCGGTTCCCTCTCCCGGAGGCGAAGCACCCCCTTCCGTCGGTCAAGTCAACCCCTTCCTCCTCCCACCACAACAAGCCTACCTTGCATGGACGCTTGGGCAGCCGCTCTCCATGCATGTACACTTTTCGACATCTCCCAACGGCGACGTGTTTTCGCGTCAATGGACCTCTGGATGGAGAGAAGACCAGGATAAGGGTCTGCCTTCTTTCGTATGGTCCAACATTACGTTTGGAGATTGGAACGAACATAGAACTGAATACTTTGATATTACCCTACCCGAGGTATGGCCACATTGTCGTGCGTGTACAGCGTCTCACCCAAATCAGGCTGTTCAACGGAATGCGTCTCTCTGGGCGGATATCTTCCTTACGAAGGAGGGGGCAAGTCCGGACCCATCTAATCCATCGTTTGACGCCCAGTCCGTACACCACATTCGCAAGCGTTGGTTAATTTCTGCAAATCTTCCGATAGTGGCTATCTTACCTAGTTTTGTTTTGTGACCCAGTTTTGACTATGTATCTACCCAAGGCCAAGATACGCAAAGAGAAAAACCTTCTGGGTAGTTCCGAAGATGCGCAGGGACAGGAGGAAGAGGTATCTCCTTGGATTGTTGCCTGGTCCATCTCTCTAATTTGACTTCGCAAGGTCATTGAGGAAGACGTGGTTGTTTCACATTGGTATAGGGTGCGCCACCTGCCGCTGACTACGCAACCAGGGGTTGATATCTAGCACAGAACTTAACCTTGGCTCTCATCTCCGATGGGACCGTCATTGCATTCGACAAACTACCTCCGGTTACGTCTGAACGTGAGTATTTCTTATTGTAGACCGGGCGATGCTTATGCCGCAAAAGATGTCCACTTGGTTCCTGGCGCGAGGGACGCAACTGGAACCAAAGGCTTTTACAAACCAGTTGTCTTCCCAAATGATTTTTGGTTGTTGCGGTCCCACCTCACGGAGATTAATACCACAACCCCTAACCTGCCATTGCAAATAACGTTCCAGCCAATGTCGTATATGAAATTTCAACTCTTCGCGTCAATGACACATGGCTTCGATGAAGCGATAAAGCAGCAGGGCGGTGGCACCGGCGCAGAGCTGGACGAAGTGAAGAGAATGTTACTCGAGACAAATCCATGGTTCCTCGCCTTAACCGGCCTTGTCAGTATCCTGCACACGGTGTGAGTTCGGCCGAGATCTGTGTCGGCTAGCTTGGCTGACCAGTACAGATTTGAGATGCTCGCATTCAAGTCTGACGTGTCACATTGGCGTCAACGGAAGGAACTCGTGGGGGTGTCCGTCAGGTAAGCGTGTGGGGCATTGTATTGTGCTCAAACCTCTAATTGTACTTGCCGACCCTGCAGAACGGTATGCCCCTCGCTTACAGGGGATGGACTCACGCTGATGCTACCCATCTGATATATTTCCAGATTATAACCAACGTGTTTGTCCAGACCGTGATTCTCCTCTATCTCATCGACAACAATACAGACACGAGTTGGATGATTCTTCTCGGCTCTGGAATGGGTGTCGTTATCGAAGCTTGGAAGGCAAGCACGTTTGTGACTGATTACCTCGCTTGTGCTAACCATACTACGAGTCAGATTACAAAAGCAGTTGATATCCGGATTGTGCCTTCGCTTGGCGGATCGATGTTCCCCTATTCGTTGAGTATTAAAGGTGCGACCTCGAACACGTTTTGATGCTTGGCATGCTACAGATAACATGTTCAGATAAGCACGTCCTCAGCGAGGACGAGAAAAGGACACAGGAGTAAGTGGACCGAAAATGTCGAGTGGAACTCTAGCGCTGACGGGGATCTCCAGATACGACAAACTCGCATTCCGATATGTCTCTTATGTGGCCATCCCGCTTCTCGCGGCATATAGTATCTATTCGCTTGTTTATGAGACCCACAGGGGCTGGTACAGTTACATCATCTCGACATTGACCTCTTTTGTGTACATGTTTGGATTTGTAAGTGTATCGGGCGACTCTGTTGGCATTGGCAACGTCCCCTGACGACGATTGTGCAGGCACAACTAATACCCCAGCTCATCATCAACTATAAGCTAAAGGTCCGTCGTTGCCATGTCTGCCGATTGCGGCTTCTTATGGGCGAACTCCGGCAGAGTGTGGCTCACATGCCAATGAAAGCAATGATTTATAAAACACTGTCGACCGTGGTAGATGACCTGTTTGCGTAAGATCACAAACCGTCACTATGCGATCACATGGTTCACGCGACTACTGTGCAGGTTTTGTATCAAGATGCCAACGCTCCATCGGCTCGCTTGCTTCCGGGACGACCTTGTGTTTTTGGTATTCTTGTACCAGGTGGGCGCCCGTGCTATCTATGGTGCGCAGCACCGGTCTAACATATTGTCCGTGTCGACACTCAGCGGTGGATATATCGCATCGATCCCAAACGAGTGAATGAATATGGTCAAGTGATGGCCGAAGATGCCGTCAAGACTGACGGAAACGGAGAGACGAAGAAGGACAGGTAACCAAAACGTCCAAGCGGAATGACGGGTGCATTACAGAATGCAGAAGGTGGTGCAAGGCCTCGCGGTGGTAGCACCTGCACCCGAACAATCTTAATGCGATTTATCAGTCGCAGTAACTCCCGTACCCCTGTGGTGGATATGCTTATTGTAGGGCGATGTTTCCGCTACCAGTGCTGCTGACTGGTGACCGAAAAATAGAGATCTCTTGTTGTTTGTGTGAAAAAGGGAATCCTAAAAACGTCGAAAACTGCGGCCAATTTATTTCGGATCTATGAATTCCGGGCGAGAGTGTGACCGTGGAAAAACAATGCCCTCATATCTCCTTTTTTGGATTGCGAAACATGCATGTACACGGCACCGGTCATATTCATCTAATCCGTTGGTGGAACCCGCCTGCACCGCTAACCGCTGGTTGTCCCATCTTCCCATTTTCCCTCCACCAGTGCAACCGTCACAGATGGCGGAGGTGCCCCAGATTCAGCCTTCAATGGCCTGCAAATGTCTCAATGTTCGCATATGGCCACAGCTTCACCCGGAGAAACTCCCCGATTTTCTCATGGCTGCCGCTGCCGACTCGGGCTATACACCGACGTACGTCGGTGACAAGGGCATCTCCATTGTAGGTCGCAGCAAGACTCGCCCTTTCTCTATTCTTTTCAACTGATCTTTTTTCCCCTTGAGGTTCATCCACAAGTCACTATGAGGACGAGGAAAATCGGCCCACCCATCGCGGACTCCTCTCGATGTATCCGATTCACGACGCTCACTTGTCTCCTCTGTCAGACGGTGGCATATCGTGTCCAGCAGCTTGTGGCATCCGATGTGGATATCCAGGAAGGCCCGTTGCTCCCCTCTCCCGACTGGGTAGAACAGGAAACCCTCCTAAGTAGTTGTGGGTGGATTGAAGTGCACAAGGACTGTCTCGTGAGTGCTTATCTGGTTCCACCCCCCCTTTTCCACCCCGCCGGCTGAAGCAATGTCAACAATTACTTTGGTTTCATTTGTCTCGTTTGTCATCTTGGCGCGTGACCGAGTTCTACTTTGTCTGCCAACACAGCATGTCTCTCTTGGGACGTTCACTATTACTCTATGATGTTGACTCGTCATTATTTTAGCTTGCGGAGGACGTTACACGACTGTTGTCTTCGTCTGCGTATTCGTCTACCTTTGGCATCGCTTTACCTCAGAATACGATTCCATCGGCGACACCGACACAGCCAGCTCACGAGAGTAATCAACAGTCTCCTGTGCAAGACGCCTCCCCTGTTGAACCTTTCTTGTACAATTTGAAGCCACTCTTTCTTCCGGCACCTTTCGTACCCTCGCACCCCGTTTTTGCTCATCTATCGTCGATCGCTGCGAAGGCTTCCGAGCATCTCAGATCGCTAGCAGAGGAGCAAATAGCGGCGATCGTTCGAGATAAGTATGCAGAACTGGAGCAAGAGGATGATAGGCTACGACACGATGTGGAGGCTCTTTGGCGAAAGTTCGTTGAGACTATGGGTGAGGTGGAGAAGCAGTTAGGATCCAGAGCCGATGAGACGAGGAGGCGAGACAGTTCACGCGGCGTTTCATTGTCAACATCTGGAGTCTCAGGGACGCCTCTGGTCTCCATTCGGAATTTTGTGCCGACCCCAAGCAGAACGCCAAGAATGATGTCCCCATCATCCTCGCGTTCCAGGATTTCCTCTCTTTCTACATCATTAGCGACCTCGGCATTCCATCATGCCCGCATGGCCCAGGGACCAACTGAGCCGCGTGACCGATCTCCAAGCGGCAGTCCCCGATCACCACCTCCGTACTCGTCTCACCCATCTTCGCTTGGCTCCGCGGAGGGTCCGGTATCGTCATCGCTCGAATCTTCCCCTGAATTATCCCTGCGCATGAATTCAGACAGCATCGTGCAACCTTTCAAACGAAGCATGGACGAAGCGAGGGACACAGCCGTCAGCTTTAGATACTTTACGATCTTGGAAGCTGATGTGGCTCGTACACGTCCGCTGCAGGGTGCCTCCCAGCCAGACGCCAGAAGCGAAGGCGCTCCCAAGGCTGGTGAATCAGCTAAAGAGACTGGAGATTCAAACGCCGCGAAAGAAACCACGCCAGACAGGCAGGCCAAAGAAGCACATCCACCGGAGAGCTCTGATCGGAACACGATACCGCCTGCGGATGAGACACGGCGAAGGAGGAAGGTCAAATTCGACATCAAAGCGGAATTCGTTACAGGGGATGGAGTAAGCCCGACGGTCAATGCTGAATCTCGGGAGAACGAGGGTAAGTAAAGGTTGTGGTCCTCGTCTGTTTTCCGGGAACTGATAACACCCGTAGAGCTGATATTTGACTTGGAAGATGCGAGCAGCGGTCTTGAGTCTTCAGATGCCGCTCCCACCCTTCCATTCGCTGAGAATGCACAGGCACGATGTCGAGGACGTTCCCGTATTGCGAGCCTTGGGGCGTTGCCAGCGTTGCTGTCTTCTCTCCGGCCGACGTCACTCCCGCCTTATTCCATCCTTCACTCCAAAGGCACCGAAGAACCCACGACTAGCGCATCAAATAGTAGTGCCTTACATACAATCCCACCCGCTCTACTATTACAGGAAGCTCGATCCGAATACCCTGAACAACCCGATCCACAAGAAGAAGAGATATTGAAATTGGTCGCAGCAAATACCCCGAGTCATAGAAGCGCGTGGAAACGAAATAGTAAGGCATGGAAACTGTTCGTGAGCAGACGGCGGAATGGCGTCCCTGGAGCCTTGATACCAGAGGAGACTGAGGATGGGTCTGGACAGGTGGCAGACACCACGGATGACAGTGACTGGGGTAGTTCGAGGGGTAAGCTTTGCCCCTTGACGTTGATGATTGTAGCTCATGGAACAGACATACGGTGGTCTTTGGGAGACGCCGGATTCCCCGCTTCGTTACCTATCGATATTGGCCCATTAGCTTGTCAGAGGGAGCCACTGTCGCTGGCGTCGTATCAGCCCCAAACATCGCTTTCAGGTCGAGCAGGCGGTCGACGACATACTTCGTCAGCCACCCTGCGCAGGGCTTCTTATGCGGAACGAGATCGTTCCAGAGCTATAGATCCCGGTGCCCTCGACTTTATCGCTGGGGATGGGGAGGAAGCGGAGGATGACGAGAGTGACGAAGAGCCTAGCAAAGCGAACGTCGCGGACGAAGGACGGGGGAGACAGCGCGCGTTCAAGATTCTCCAGGCTCGAAGTAAGATTCCTGAGGCGGGCATGTGGATGAGTCTTGCATGAACCCCAATTACTGTCCCTGCTTGCAGTCTGGTGTGTGTTGATGTGGCTTAGGTTGTGGCTTGGCGTGTAAACGTTTCTTTTTTCTCTTTTTTGCTTTCGTTACATTATTCTATCATTAATACCGTACGTAGCTTTGCTTCATGTAGCATCGTCGTTGCAATTGTTGAGTATTACCCGTGCACTTCCCTGCAATTTTGCAAATCCAGCCCCTGATTTCGTCAGAAAATTTATAACAGATTCCTTGATTGACGCTAAAATTTTCATCCTTTTCGCACACTTCTAGTTTGTAACCCGCGTGAACGTGCACTCCAGGTTGATTGCAGGACCTTCCACTTGACCAATCATGCATGACGGATTCCAGAAGATCCAGACCCCAGGACACCCAGCAGGGCTAATTCAGCCTTCTGGCAGCAATGATCCCTACGGTACACAAATGTGTTTAGAGATCATCTCTAATCGATCTGCATCACTGGTTAAAGTCATACGAGTTCAAAGAGAATACGACAGGAGTCACTTCATGTCACGGTGTTTCACTCGAACGGCTACTAGGGGCAAGTTGGGAACCTACATCCTTGCTGATAGCCTGATGCGGGTTAGTGCCAGAGTTCTTTGTCCGGGATGACGGCAGAAAAGGAGTTGAAATGGTACGCAAATGCACCCTACATCGAGACTGGCGCCCCTTTGTATTCAAATTCAGATTGATCTGGGGTCGCCCGTTGTGCGTATTCACGTGCCCGGTGCATCTACACGTGTCTGGCCTCGTGGTCCTTCCAGATAACGTGGATGAGGAGATATGACACAGCCGTGGGTACCATCTATCTCCGTATCCTTTTTGGCGCTACGTGCGTGGTATTGGCTCTCCAGGAATGGGTGAGGTGGCTTTTGCAACTGATGTGATCTCTTCTTTGATATCAGATCGGACGCTGAAGCGAAACAACGATGGAGCGACGCGCCTTACTAGGATATATGTGATATGATCTCCAGTTTCAGCAGGCCGAGATGGACCCATTCGGGGTGGAAGAAGGAACAACGGTTCGGCATTCCCGTTCCAGGAATGTTTTACGCCAGTCCGTTGACACGCGCAACGCAGACTTGAGTCGGCCTACATTTGATGGTTCGATCGTCCCCAGTCTCGAGGTGATCAACCATCGTTGAGGTGAGCTCGACGACCCATCTCCTTGCAAAACATCCCATGTTGTTGTGCACTTTCATAGAACCCTTAACGTCTTTACCCCTGATAAACGACATTCATTCTCGGAAAAACACGAGGAACCCCAAAACACCTGTTTCAGGATGGTTTCACCGAAGAGGATGCACTCTGGACGTAGTTGAAGGGGGTAGGAGGGTGTGGGATGTAATATTCGACGATGACAAGGACCAAGGTGTGCACCGATCTTGTGTTTACCTGATATCACATGGCATGGAGGATTCTTCGGAGCACTCTCGAATTTTATAAAGCACCGCTCCTTGAGTTTGAGTCTCCCAGTTGGAGGTAAGTCTCAGCTCTTGTCGATTAGCACACTTGATTGCGAAGCCCAGGTAGCTTGTTGTCGCTTGCGTCCCGCAGGGGGATAACACTTTAGGACACCCGTCATCGTTCTCTTGAGGTTGCTCTCGCTCGCCCTATCTCAGGGCAATCCTTGCGTTCGCTCCTTCCCAATGTGATAACGTCAAGGTCAAGTGTGCAGGAAGTTATTCCCAAGTTAGCAAACGTTGGTAGGGAAATTAAATGTACTCCACCGTTGTATGAGGTTTGGGAGAAAAACGGCATCAGATCGGGGTTGTGGACCATCACTGCCAACTGACCTTACACAGGACAAGGAACGCAATAAATCGAGACAAGATTGTATCAGGTTTGTGATGGAGCACGCGGAAGCGGCTACAACGTGCCCCGCGGCTCTATATGAATGCCGAGCGCACTTTGTCCCGCATCAGGGCTGTGAGATACCGTTCGCTGTCGTTATTAATGTTGCGTGCTTGTTGTGAGAGCTGCATATGTATATTTCTTCCGCCGACCAGGATGTCGATCGTTTTCGAGGGGGTTTCGAGGGGCGGGCCTACCGTAGATCAGATCGATACAGGCCTCGAGATCTCATGCGTACCTTGCTTGAATCTCGGTTATAGTGATACTAGGGCTGGGCTATACCGCGCCATTTATGCGGTACGTTGTCCTGTGGCCGAGCCACTGCGTATTTCACGTATCCGCACGCCTCGGACTGCTTTGAAACCAAATAGTTCCGTACCCCGGCGTTGATGTATTCGCGCCCATACGTTCCTTCATATCTGGTGGATATTAGTGGGATGTACCTTGCAAATTGGGTGTACCCCTTAATAATTTGGCGCGCTTCTTGATTGAAAAAGCGGTCCTTGGATCGGATCACCGAGAGAGAGCATGCACAGCATGGTGCTGCGCTATAATGGGAATCCCGGATATGTTATGCCGCATGCGCTGTTCAAGAGACACATGCTCTAGCAAGGAAGACGTGCGAATGGATACGAACTTCATCTTTACATGGACTACCAGCGTGACAGCGCACAAGGATAGCATGAGATCCAAGGATGTTGTACAGAATGTCGTTATCCGGGCCACAACACCTTGACAACGAAAAGGAAAGTGGAGTAAGTCGTCGAATAGACTCCATGGAGGCATGTGGGACAGGAGTTGTAAGGACCCCGCCCGCGTGGGCTTGGTACCCTTCTATCGCCACTGTGCCACTAGGGTTGCTCGCCAAGTTCCATCTCCGGTTTCCACGGGACATAATGACATCCTCGAGCAGCTGACATCGGTCTAGTTCGGACGAAATGAAATCTCCCGTCCTTTGCCTCTTCAACGTTGCTGGTCAAGTTTGGTCGAGGGTTATCCCACTCGATCCGATATGATCGTGCGGCCGCTCCGCGAGGCTGTCCACAATTTCTCCAGATATGGCAGGCTTTTGTGGACTCCCGGACAAGGACGAGCGCAGGAAGTAACAGTGCTTTGGTTCCGCGTAGTATCTGAGGCATCGTTCCGAGATCCCCCCGCGACCCGTCGTGGACGCACTCGAAAATGGGGTCTGACTGTCTGGAGACTTTGTCCTGGCGAAACCGCGACTTCTAGGATCTGAGCGCCTGAGCCTTATTGATGTTGAAAGTGACGTGGACAACTTATTCTTCCCACGCTCTGGATGGATAGCTTTGAACTCGAACCTTAGAGGGTTAGCCTGTTGCCCATTTTAAAGTATTCCATCGATCAAGCTATCAAGTGCTGACATACATGGACATTGACTACAGCTTGTAATACTGATGGGAAGAGAGTTATCTCCACAGCGTAATGGTGGAACACGCTTATGACCTCGTCCGTCACTCCGATTTGGTCTTGATCTTTCTTACTGCCCGAGGGTGAAGAGTTGCTTGCAATTCGGGTTTCCCAGGTCAGGTAGAACGTGACCAAAATGGGCTTGATCGCAGCCTCTAGTTAGGGAACCGGGTTGGGATACAGCTGAGCGGTCGCGCTGGCCCGTCTCTGGCACACATAGCACAGCTGAGAGGAGCCCAGAGTCCTCTGTATTTACTACCACATTATTGGCCACGCCGACCAAGTCGAATATCTTGTCAAGCATTCGCCATCTGGTTGCTCACGACGAAGGCGAGAGGGACGGTCGTTTCGGAATATGCAGCCAGGTCGCGGAGGCTATCGAACGAAAAGGTCGGCTTGCGTGCGATGGAGTCGTTGGTGCGGAGGCCCCTTTGCAGTACGGTATGCAGATTCAACAGTGATGAGCCCAACTCAGACGAGGTTGACAACATATTTGAGCTGTGAAGGGGATGGGGAATATACATAGATATGGATGATAGCTTGTACCTACCACTGTAGTCGTTACCGAAATAATAGTCTCCACGAGTGGTGCTGGCATCACCTAGAGTTGAGAGTCGACAACAGCGAGAGTAGGCCAATCGGCTGCAATTGTGTTTGCACCGATGGTCATTCCCTCTGACATACCGCATAATTGATGAACGCAGCCAAATACCCCCAATTTTAAACCTGCGGGTTTCAGATTGAAGTCTTGATGAGTATCTGTGTGCCATGATCTACATACCTTCTCGGGCAAATCGTGTCACTGGGATCTCTGGCCACTTATTCCGTCAGGGTGTTCAATCCCAGGCAGGGACCGCGAATGTTACCTGACCGATCAGGCTGGTATGGGTGGACCGTGTCGTACACCGACTTTTCGGACGTGTCCTTGATGAGAGGTGGGAGAGGTTGTGCACCGGGTGTGCTACTAAAAGTTCGCACCACAGCTCGGATTTTTTCGATAAGCCTGCAAGCCAACGATATTCGGGAGTTCGCCAGGGGAACTCTGGTCCATATGGGACAGGCACAACTAGTGTCGCGAGGCTCTGCAATTTCATCCAGACCACGATCAAGGAGTCATGAGCAGAACACATAGACAAATCAACCACCGAAGTTCCCTATGTGTCCAGGGTGGCAGATTAGTTTGGGGCAGCGGTCGCACCAAGCTTCCACTACAAAGTGAATCGAGTATTCTCGTCTTGAACTAGCCAACTTCGGCGGCGTATTCTGTGTGTGTATCAGTCTAACACCACCTCCATAGTTTAAAAACAAAGTCTCGCTGGCAATTGTGTCCACCCCCGGGCGTGGTGTTTCGTCGTCATGCTGTTGATTCTGGATCGCCCGTCGCAATTGAACGATTGGTTTTTTCTCCTGTTCTTCTCTTCGATGCCGCGGTTTCATGCATCCTCTCTGATCAGCGCTTTCGTCGGCGTCGCTGGCGCCCAGTAACCAGAGACTTTGTCTGCTTGAGAGAGCCGGCCCGGGGGTCCAGTGCCAGTGGGAAACGGGAGGGTGCAAATATTTATGATGATCGATTTGGGCAACTTGAACGCTGCCAGTGGCCTAGTTCCCTGCGCAAGTTAGACTGGTGAGGCAAGCCGTCGATAGCCACCACATCAATGCATCACGCACTCCACATAGAAGAGATCCTTCTCAGTATCTTCAGTTACTGCTACTCTGATCGGTCCTATTCCTCACGATGGAGTCGGCGCCGGTATGCAAATGCTCATCTCGCCGCGCTGGCGAGGACATGCAAAACGTTCAAAGAGCCGGCATTAGATATGATCTGGACCGAATTGGACGACCTGACACCTCTGGTACGATGTCTCCCCGAAGCATCATGGGTGATATCAGAGGGTGTAAGGCAACCCAGGTCTTATATGTCATGATGGATGCCGACTAAATTTCATGCAGGTCCACTCACTCCAAAAATGCCTCGAACAGACAGACTGGGACATCATTTTGGGTTATACGCATCGCGTACGAGCTCTCCCTCTACTGTGTGGTTCATCGGGATTGGCAACGGATTGTATTGAAGCACTCTCCAACTCGCCATCCTCTACTGAATCCATTTTCCCCAATCTTCGGAGTGTCGGGCTACAGGCACCCACCGCGAAAATCGCTCTCTTGGTGCGACACCTCGCAAATCCCAAGCTGACAAGGATCTCCTGTCAGTTTACGGCGTTGAACCTTGGCACTGCTATCGCTACTTTTGGAGAGAGATGTCCATATGTGACGGACTTCCATGTGTTAGAGTGGACTCACGCTGACACAGCCTCGGGCCTCATATGTTGCTGGCAAAATCTCTGTTCCGTGCGGTGTTTCAACGTCGGTCTAAACGCCGACGCCCTCCTTCATCTCTCGCGCTTGCATTACTTGCGTTATGTGGTCTTCAAGGTGCATGATTCGGTTATCGATCGAATTCACACCACCCTATCCCCTGCCTCTACGCTAACCTTCCCGACGCTCAATGTTCTTCGCCTTAATTCGGACTATTTGACCCCTATCCGGAGGCTCTTCCGTCATTTCCACACTCCAGAGGTTCATGACCTTTCTGTTAGTTTGGATGCTCGTCCCACTGCGCCCGACCTCATGTCGTTTTTCGTGTCTCTTCAAGAAGCCTGTACCCACACCTCCCTAAATAAGCTCTCACTCAATGTCTACCCATATGGCAACAACGAACCAAACGGCATTCCTTTATCTCCGTACTACGTCACCTTCGATCTTCTTCGTCCTTTAGCAATCTTTGTGAACATCAAAGATATCAAGCTCAACATTCCTTGCAGCATGGATTTGAACGAACGCGAATTGCTGCTCTTAGCATCTTCATGGCCCCATTTGGAAAAGTTCAAGGTGGGCAAGGACCATGGCTGGCTAGCATCGAGCGCCATCACTCCCGGGGGATTCCTGCAGTTGTTGGAAATATGCAGGTCGCTCAAAGTGCTCTCCTTCATGTTTGACTGCCGTGGCTACACAGAAATTCCTCAAGGGCATCCGTGGCGCGGTCTTTCCATGCCAAAAGACGCATACATTCACCTCCTCGATTCCCCCATCGAGGAAGAGTCTATCGAGGCTCTCAGTGTTTTCTTTCATGTTGCTCCCTACCCGGATTTTAGCCTGATTACCAATTTCCGACACAGCGAACGACCTAAGGAGCTTTGTGATCTGTATTCCGATCGGTGGGAGCAGGTTCGCTCACTTAGCTTTGATCTTTGGAAGAAGAAGAGGAACTTGAAACGCTCCCTGGAGACGCGGTCCTCGCGGTGATCAGGGTTTACATTACCAGTTGCCAGTGATCCTCTGATGAGATGGTGACTTCACTACTATTCGTCCTCGTCTGACAAAAAATTTACGAACTGTACTATTACGCCAACTGGTCCAGATATGACGATGGAAGGTTGATATTTATTGTGTCAGAATATATTGCTCCGGACTCCGGTAGTTCATCCGCCCTCGGCAAGCGATAGCGAACCTGATCATCGTTTACCTACGGTCACTGAGTGCCCAATTCCACATTGGAAAATATGTATGTACACTTGAATTATTCAATTCGATTCTCTAGCTCACCCATGGTACCTTGTAGACCGCTCTCTGGACAGGTCCCCTGATGTCTATTCCGCCCTGCCCGCCAGCCCCGCTCTTGCTGCGCTCCGAAATCTGACGATCGACGATGCAGCTTCGACCATGGTGGCCCAGTATTTGCCCTTAGCATTCGGGTTTGAGACGCTACTCGAGGTTTGGTAAAGTATCTGAAAGATGTTCCCTCGTAGATCTAGCAGTGGCGGCAAGGAACAGAATGCACTTGGCACGGGAGACATTATTATGATAGCAATTCGATTTATGCACCGACCAGTGCTCGTATACTCTCCGGCCGCACGGCTACGGCCACCACGAAGGAATGTTGGAGATCGCGACGAAACATGTGAACGGGCAAATATCGGGAGAAATTTGCCTGCTGACTCGTTCATTCTAAACCGTGTGTAACAATATTGAGATATATTTAACCCCGAGATAGGGACTGGATCACTCGATTTTTATGCTTGCGCGCCAGGCCATGCATCATGATGGTTAAGAACTGTGTAAGATGAGAGCGGGCATGCAAGGACTTGAGTCAGCGTCAACCCCAACCTCAAGCAGGACTACTCTAATATTTGATCTAGCAATTACACATATCCGCACGAGCACTTGTTAGGTGGAAATGATCTTCCTCTTTGGTGGTCTGCCTCAGGCTGTTGGTGCCAGTGAGAGCTTCCACTCGGACCACTCCGGGTCCTTACATAATCACGTCATACTTATCCATCATGGGTCTCATTCGGGGTCTGTGGACCTACCCGGGTCCCATCACAGGATGGCCGCTCTCGCCAAGCTCCAGCCACTTGTATTGCCTGGAGATACTCGTGTTTCTCTTTATCTGAACGATCCGTGATCGTCCCCTCCAGTCCAGACCGTCCAGTGCTACGCCGAAGAGTTGGAACGAAAACAGTCCACAAGATATGGGGACACGCCGTTACACTGTTCGTACAGATCAGTTCTGACGCAGACCAACTGATATCGATGGCCCACTGACATCTTTGCATCAGAGCATACGGGGATTCTTCCTTCAAGACGATCCCGAATCACAAGAGGATGCTGTACGTATACTCGTTCAGCACGTGAGCGTAGACGATCGTTGATCCGATCTCCCGGCACCACAGGCCGTAAGCGCTCAAGCATTGTCACTCGAGCCCCAAGTTGTCGAGGACTCGATCCTGTTCTAGATACCCCCCCGTTTCGGGCTCAAGGACGACAGTGACAGTCGCTGGGTGAAATTCAAAGAGGAGATCGAACGACTCAATGCGAACGCTCCATCGGGGACGCAGCACAAGGCCGTCTTTGTTGGGAGGCATGGTGAAGGATACCGTGCGTCCCCACCCAAATTGTTTGGTCTCAGAGTAGACGATTACCGTCAGATAACGTGGCGATGGACAAGTATACCGCAGAGGTACGTCACAACTGCCACGCTTGTGACTAATTACTGACGCGATTCCACAGGAGTGGTTAAGGCAAGCTTGATCATTGGTCGGTCGTACAGCGCTCTCATGTCCACGACACCGCGCCAGCTGGACAAGGCTAAATGGCGACGGAGAGCTTGTGTGGGGGCGTAAGTAGCACCGCACGAGTTGTATCACATCCGAACTTTAGTCACTGATCACAGCCGATCCTGAGCTCACTGAGCTGGGTATAGAGCAAGCGAAAAACGCCCACAGAGCGTGGAAGACAGAACTCGAGTACAGCATCCCTCTTCCAGAGAAACTGTACAGCAGCCCCATGCGCCGCGCAATCAGGACCCACCAGGTCACCTTCGCGAGTTTGCTCAGGCCGGATCTCAAGACCACTATCGTAGAGGTAGGTCGCTCGTTCAGATCTGAGTGAGGTTTGCACGTTCAGCCTGTAATTCCAGAATATCCGCGAGAAGAATTGCGTGTCTACATGCGATAAGAGACGCAAAAGGTCGGAGATCGTGAATGACTTTCCTGATTATTCGTTCGAGGAAGGATTGACTGAAGAGGACGAAACCTGGGACCCCGAGGTCCGAGAAACATATGAAGAGGTTGATATCCGTGCCAAGAAAGTACTGGATATGATATTTGACAATGACGAGGAACAATGTATGTTCAGGGCGTTACCAGTGGTGTCACACACAGAAGGATGACTGCTCTAGTTATTTCCATCACATCGCACCATGCTTTCATCGATGCTTTCCTGCGGGTCTGCGGTCACCGTCCTTGGGCACTTCCAACCGGAGGCGAGTACTCATCAACGCTAGTCTGAAGAAGCACTGATCTGTCGACTAGGTGTTGTACCGATTGTTATAAGAGCTGAGCAACTATCATTGAAATGAAAGCATATTACATGATGTGTGGGGTGAAGTTGTGTACTAGTACAAAAAAAGATATCGAGAAGAGACCCTTCTATTTCAGCTTGCCATATGTTCCACTGAACTTGAATTCTCCGCTTTCGGACCAGCGAACATTGACATGCGACCCGGTGATATACAGGTAGTCATATCTGTCGGTAGCAAGTGAGAAATAGCGCAGAGCTGATAGGGAGGGAACTGACCTGACAGAAGCTTGGATTCCTCCAAACAGGTCAGTGAACTCGTCGACAGGTATCCTGTGCGCCTTGAAGTTGGGGGGACCGCCTAGCCCCAGGAGGGTCCCAAAGACCCGCGGATCAGTGCACACGCCGTCATAGACCCACTTGGCAGACCCGGTCTTGCACGAAGGCTTCCACTGATGTATTACGGCACGATGGGTCAGATGCCATTGTCCGTCCAAATGCGGAAGCGACCCACCGCCATCTGCTTCGTGATGCCACTGCTGGCAGCCTTGCGGAGTTTCGCGACAGCGGCCTCGAGTGCCTCTGGTGTCATCGTCTTTGGCGCTGGACCAGCTTGGGAAGCAGACTCCAGGGCCTCTTCGAGATCCCTCGCGTACTGCGCGAGTTTGACCAGATTCCGACGCACGGCCTCGTCATCGTCTACTATCGGATACGTATCTGGTTTGGCGAGGATTGCCCCGACAAGCGATTGGGCGTCGCTAGTACGTGGTTTTTTGGAGCTGGACGCGCCATCGTGGGTGTCTGTGGCTTTGCGCTTCTTTGCCACCATGACGCCGCGTGAGAGTTTGTGTAAGAAATGGAAAGCGGAAGAATCGGTTCCGGGCGACTTATAGCGTGACGGAGCGCGTCGTCACGCGTCACAAACACAAATACGCGTCGTGGTCACGCGATGTTCAATATTGTTGTGGGGCCACTGAGGAGCGTGGCTATGGTACATGCACCAGACGTAACCGCTGGCCCCACACAGAATATATTGGGGTGAGGCGAAGTCCCCTTGACGTAGCTGAAGAAAGGCAGTATGGTTGGTTATACTCACCCGCAGAGCGGAGGAACTGAACCAGGAACACCGGATATTCCACAGCACAAGGCTGAGCGCTGAGCCTTGGCCATTCCATTCCAATGGAGTCGACGGATCGGTGTCCAAACCATACCGGCAGGTTACTTTACGTGGGTGCAGCCACCCAAGGCGAGAACAAGCCAAGACCATGATAATGGTTTTACGAGGCCAATGAGCTAATATGGCTATATGGCTGGCCCTTCCCTCGATTCTGAGGACGGAAATTATGAAGACCCCTCCAGCTGGATCTATATTTATGTGGTGGTCCGTGTTGCCAACGACACGAGAATTTAGCTCAACCACTGAGCCGGAATCCGGATTGCCCGCACGGAACATAACGGACCATGTTTTGTTCGGTGAAACAAAGGCAATTGATGATTTGAACCTGGGGAAACTGTATTCGGTACTAGCTGTCACTGCTGCAGAGTCTAGATTAGCCATCAGAGAAGCGGTTGCTCACATCAACTTGAGACACTCCCTGTTATAACTAATTGTCCGAAGGCGGATACAGGGTAGCGCAGTTCAGGCTGAGAATCTGAAATGCGAATCCCTTGTCTCACCGGGGTCTATGGGGGCTGAGGGGAAACGGGGACCATGCCAACAAGGCTGAAGAATTACCAAGGAAGTCGACCATCCCTCTAATGAAGCGCAGCCTTCCCTTGGTCTGACTCGGCGTGCAGCTAGAAATGGGTTTCTCTCCAGCGTCCACAGACACTGCATGCGCCACAGAGGCAGTGTGGACAATGAG
>Ga0307508_10001153_pt1 | contig 30369 bp, 29 predicted proteins | sample 9_EM_MG_FD_203089 | JGI IMG/M metagenome (GOLD analysis project Ga0307508, IMG submission 203089) | Populus trichocarpa ectomycorrhiza microbial communities from riparian zone in the Pacific Northwest, United States - 9_EM | ecosystem: Host-associated > Plants > Roots > Unclassified | place...
GCACAACACCTCGACCAGGGTGCCCGAAGGCAGCCGCGCCATGGCCGGCATCGGCTGCCACTTCATGGCGCTGTGGATGAACCGCTCGACCGAGACCTTCACCCATATGGGTGGCGAGGGCGTGCCCTGGGTCGGCATTGCGCCCTTCACCGACGAGCGGCACATCTTCGCCAACCTCGGCGATGGCACCTACTTCCACTCCGGCATCCTCGCCATCCGCCAGGCGATCGCCTCCAAGGCCAACATCACCTACAAGATCCTCTACAACGACGCGGTGGCGATGACCGGCGGCCAGCGCCACGACGGCGATCTCTCGCCGCAGCAGATCACCTTCCAGCTTCATGCCGAGGGCATCCGCGAGATCTACCTGGTCTCGGAAAACCCCGACGCCTATCCGCGCGACAGCATTGCCCCCGGCGTCAAGACCGCGCATCGCGACGACCTCGATGCCGTGATGAAGACCCTGCGCGAGACCAAGGGCGCGTCGGCGATCGTGTTCGTGCAGACCTGCGCCGCCGAGAAGCGCCGCCGCCGCAAGCGCGGCACCATGGAGGATCCGGCGCGCCGCCTGGTGATCAATCCGGCGGTCTGCGAGGGCTGCGGCGACTGCTCGGTGCAGTCGAACTGCATCTCGGTCGAGCCATTGGAAACGGAGTTGGGGCGCAAGCGGGCCATCAACCAGTCCACCTGCAACAAGGATTACTCCTGCGTGAAGGGTTTTTGCCCGTCCTTCGTCACCATCGACGGCGGGGGCCTGCGCCATCGTGCGCCGACGGCGCTCGGCGACATCGGCGACCTGCCGGAGCCCGATGAAAAGCCCGCACTGGAGCGGCCCTACAACATCGCGGTGGGCGGGGTCGGCGGCACCGGCGTGCTCACGATCGGCGCGCTGCTCGGCATGGCCGCCCATATCGAGGGCAAGGCCTCGATGATCCTCGACATGTCGGGGCTGGCACAGAAGGGCGGCGCTGTCTTGAGTCATGTAAGGCTCTCCGAGCACACCGCCGATGTCACCTGCTCGCGCATCGTCACCGGCACCGCGGATCTCGTGCTCGCCGCCGACGAAGTGGTGGCGGCGGCCAAGGAAACCATCTCGCTCTGCGAATCCGGCCGCACCCTTGGCGTCATCAACAGCCACATCATTCCGACCGCCGATTTCATCCTCAACCGCGATTTCAATTTCCAGAACCGCAAGGTCGCAAGCGTCCTTGAAACCGCATTGCGCAAGGACTCCGCCTTCTTCGATTTCACCAAGCCCGCCGAAGCGCTGCTCGGCGATTCCATCGCCACCAACATGATGATGCTGGGCTACGCCTATCAGAAGGGAGCGTTGCCGCTGTCGGCGGAGGCGATCGAACAGGCGATCGAGATCAACGGCGTCGCGGTCAAGATGAACACCGAGGCGTTCCGGCTTGGACGTCTCGCCGTGGTCAACCCGGAGCGGCTGGCCATCATGCTGGAGGGGAAGGACGCGCCGGTCGTGGCGAAGACGCAGGAGGCGATGTCGCTCGACGAGGTCATCGCCCATCGCGGCGCGCTGTTGAAGGATTACCAGAGCGAGCGGCTGGCGCGGCGCTATCGCAAGCTGGTCGGCGACGTGCGCGCGGCGGCGACCGCCGGCGGCTATGGCGAGGCGCTGCCGCGCACCGTCGCGATCAACTACGCCAAGCTGCTCGCCTACAAGGACGAATACGAAGTGGCGCGGCTCTTTAGCGACGGCAAATTTGAAGCGCAGCTGCGCGAGCAGTTCGAGGGCGACTACAAGATCAGCTTCAATCTGGCGCCGCCGATCCTGTTTCGCGGCGTCGATGCGCTGGGACGGCCGAAGAAGCGCGTCTTCGGCCCCTCGATGATGAAGGCGTTCCGCCAGCTCGCAAAACTGCGTTTCCTGCGCGGCACGCCGCTGGATATCTTCGGGTACAGCGCCGACCGCAAGCTCGAGCGCAACCTGATCGCGGGCTACGAGAAGGACGTCGCCACCGTGCTTGGGCTATTGTCGCCGGCCAATGTCGATACCGCGGTCGAATTGTTGTCGCTGCCGGATCGCATCCGCGGTTTTGGGCCGGTGAAGGAGAAGGCAGTCAGCGACGCCAAGACGCGCTACGCTCAGCTCGCCGCCGATCTCGCCAACCCGCCGCCCGCGCCAAGGCAGCTCGCCGCGGAATAGGCCGCAGTCACCCTCCCCTGGAGGGGAGGGTAAAAACCAGGGTCTAACCACCCTCTAGGGGAGGCGAAGCAACTCGGCCGTGTCACGCGGCCGCGACGAGGCTCGGCACGGCGCCCTTGCCCCGCACTTCCGCCTCCTCGAACTCGGCGGCGGCAATGGCCCGGTCGAGCGCGGCGCGCAGCTCCTTGGCGCTCTCCAAGGTCAGCTCGATCCCGGCCCGCGCGCCGGGATCGAGACGGGTGTTGATGAAGTCGAGTGTGATGACGTCGCCGAGCGGTGCATGGCGCGCGTGGTCGTAGGCGACCACGGCCAGCGACAGCGGGAACCATTCGTCCCCGCGCTTTGCCATGCCCTCGGCAGGTGCGATCTCGATGATGGACGTGCACATGTTCGAACCTCCTACTTCGCCAGATGCTTGCCGAAGAAGGCGAGCACCTTGCTCCAGCCGTCCATGGCCTGCTCCGGCCGGTACAGTGGCCGGTGCCAATACCAGATGCCGTGGCCGGCGCCGTCGTAGCGGTAGAACTCGTGGACCTTGCCGTGCTTCTTCAGGTCGGCCTCGTGCTGGTTGACCTGCTCGGGGCTCGGCGCGCGGTCGTCGTTGCCGAAAATGCCGATCAGCGGGCAGCAGAGGTCCTTGGTCATCTCGATCGGCGCCACCGGCGTCTTGGCATTGAGCTCCTCCTTGCCCATCACCACGCGGCCGCCCCAGAGCTCGGCACAGGCGTCGACGTCTTTCCTCTGGCAGGCATAGATGAAGGCATGCCGGCCACCGGAACATGAGCCGAAAATGCCGACCTTGCCGTTGAGACTGGACTGCGCGCGCATCCATTTCACAGCGGCCTCGGTATCGCCGACCATCTGGGCGTCGGGAATGCCGCCGTCGGCGCGCACTTTCGCGGCGACGTCGTCCGGGTTGCCCTCGCCCGCACGCTCATAGAGGTTGGCGCAGATCGCGAGATACCCATGATGGGCAAAGCGACGCGTGGTCTCGATGTAGAACTCGCTCCAGCCCGGGAGATGGTGGACCAGCACCACGCCCGGAAACGGGCCAGGACCGGACGGCCTCGCCACATAGGCTGTAATCGGGGTTCCCTTGTCCCCATTGATGGTCACGTTCTCGCAGATCATGCCTCGGTAGAATGACATTGTTTTTCCTCTTGGGTGTCAGCCTTGGTGCGGTGAATTTGAGGTTGCTACCAGTTTCGCTGCGACGTCTTCGGAATCGGAGCACGCGTCGTTCGTCGGTGCATCGCAGCGCCGCCCGGTCATCGAAAACCGGCGCTGCTCGCTGTGCTGCCGGGGTCGTCGCGCGGCCATTATTCGACAATTACGTATCGGGCGCAACAAAGGGCAGCCAGGCCGCTCTCAAATCATCTGGAGCGTCATGACACGGTCTCGATGTTTGCCGCAGTTCGGGGCGCGGCGTTCGCCTGGGCTGTTCGGGTCGAATGGTCAAGCACCGCGTGCACGCGCGATTTTGAATGCAACCATGGGATGGCATTCAGGCCTAGAGCTGGCTAGTCTGGTTCAAATGTTGGGGCACGACGATGACTGAAACCGCTCAGACGCGCGCCTTCGCGCCGTTCGAATGGCTGCTATCGGTTCGCTATTTGAGGGCGCGGCGCAAGGAAGGATTCATATCGGTCATTGCCGGCTTCTCCTTCCTCGGAATCATGCTTGGTGTTGCGACGCTCATCATCGTGATGGCCGTCATGAACGGCTTCCGCAAGGAGTTGCTTGGCAAGATACTCGGCATCAATGGTCATATGCTGGTGCAAGCATTGGGCCCGCCACTGACCGACTGGAAGGACGTGGCCGATCGTGTCAATCAGGTGAAGGGCATCAGCCTGGTCGCGCCGATCGTCGACGGCATGGCACTGGCATCATCTTCGTCCAGCGCAGCCGGCATCATGGTCCGCGGCATCCGCGGCGAAGACCTGAGCAATCTTGCCGCGATCGCCCGCAATATCAAGCAGGGCACCCTGGAAGGGTTTGACGATGGTCAGGGCCTCGTGATCGGCCGAAGGCTATCCGGCCAGCTCGCGGCGCAAGCGGGCGATAGCGTAAGGCTGGTGGCGCCGCGCGGCGCAGCGACGCCGATGGGGACGACGCCACGGATCAAGGTCTACAAGGTTGCTGCGGTCTTTGAGACCGAAATGTCGGAATTCGACTCGCATATTGTCTTCATGCCGCTGACGGAGGCGCAGCCCTTCTTCAATCTTTCCGGGAATGTCACCGGAATCGAAGTCTATACCACCGATCCGGACCGGATCGACGAATTCCGCAAGGCCGTGACCGCATCAGCGGGACGCCCGATTTCCATGGTTGATTGGCGCGAGCGCAACTCGACGTTCCTCAACGCGCTCGATGTCGAACGGAACGTGATGTTCCTGATTTTGACGCTGATCGTGCTGGTTGCGGTGCTGAACATCATCTCCGGCCTGATCATGTTGGTAAAGGACAAGGAAAGCGATATCGCCATTCTGCGGACAATAGGTGCGTCCCAAGGTTCGATCATGCGCGTGTTCTTTATTACGGGCGCATCAATCGGAGTCGTCGGCACGTTGGTCGGGTTCCTGGTCGGCACGCTCGTCTGCCTCAACATCGAGTCGATCCGCCGCTTGCTGTCGTGGATGACAAGCACGGAGCTGTTTCCTTCCGACCTTTATTTCCTTTCCAAATTGCCGGCGGAGATGGATATCGGCGAAACGTTTGCCGTCGTTGTGATGGCGTTGACGCTGTCGTTCCTGGCCACCCTCTATCCGTCGTGGCGAGCCGCGCGCCTCGATCCCGTCGAAGCGTTACGGTATGCGTAAGATCGCGCGTTCGGATTGCGCCTATCGAAACGCCTAACGCAGGCCCGGCAGCCGATTTCAATCATTCACGGAAAGCACCATGATCGGATCGGCTATTTTCTCCGGCGCGATCTCCTGATCCAGCGGCAGCACGGCCGTGCCGATCGCAAAGAACTCGATCACATGGGTCTGCCAGCCATGGCTGCCCTCGTGGATGTCCACGCCCACGACGCCTTCCGCCTTGGCCGCCTCGGCCTCGTACTGCATCCGGTCGACCGCAATCTCCCGCGCCTCGTACAGGGCGGAGGTATAGTTTTCGAGTTCGACGTTTTGGCCGACGCTGGATAAGCCCGCGAGCATGCCGCGGTGCGCCACGTGATAGACGCAGCTTCCCATCACCATCTCGACCGGCCGATATCCCGAATGCAGCAGCGACCAGAAATCCTGGCCCGACAGATCGGAGGTGAAGGGACCGCCGTCATGGGCGCGGAATCCCTTATGTCCGTCGCCATGCACCACGCCGGTGCCGATGGCGATGAATTCCAGCAAATGCTCGTCCCATTCCAGCCGCTTGATGGTCAGCTTGACGCCGACGATCCCATCCGCCCCCATGGCCGTGGCTTCCGCCCGCATCCGGCTCATCGCCAGCTCGCGGGCGTGATACATGGCCTTGGAGAGCACATCGAGTTCCTGGTTCTTGCTCCAGCTGCGGTACTGAATTCCGACATGATACACGCAGGTGCCGACGCAGAGCCCGATCGGCTCGAATCCCGCCTTGCGCACCAGCAGAAATTCGTTGACGGAAAAATCCGACGTAAACACGCCGGTCGAATGTGCCGAACTGCGCAGCCCCTTGAGGCGGTCTCTGGCGTGAGCCGGGATCTCGTCGGTCATGTCAAATGGCTCCCTCGGATTCATTGGATTGATAGGACTGGTGATGTGGCGTGGTTCCGACCAGCGCCGTGGCGCCGGCGTGCATGTCCACGACCATTCGTATCTCATGCGGCAACCCGGTGCCTCGCTTGGCATCGACCGTCGTTGCCACCACGATATGGCGCGCCAGATATTGCTTGGCACTGCCCTGGCCCTCGCGCTCGAACATCTGGCTGAAGTTGAGATGGGCGAGCACCCCATTGCCCTGGGATCTTGCGTGTGTGCGCAAATCCTGATGGGCGCGCTGGCGGACCGTTTCCCACAGCTGACTCAATGTCTGGGACTCGATATTGCCCATCCAGGTCAGATTGGTGCTGCGTTGCCAATCGTTCAGCCATTCGTAGTGCGCGCCGATGGCAATTCCGGTGGGAACCACGTCGGCTTCCAGCAGCTTGACAAACTCGAGCGCCGGAACCGTCGCGACGATCGGTTCATCGCTTGGCGGCAGTCCTTCCATGCAGACCGCGGTGCCGCTCAGCGTGAAGTCCATGCTGTCGGCGATATCCAACGGGATCGTGCGCATCTTGACATCGAGGACCGCGTTGGCGCCGGCGGCGCGGGCTTCCTCGCGCAACCGGCGCAAGGCCATGCTCCAGCCTTCGGCATGGCCTTCGGTCCAGGACCAGCCGTAATGCAGCCAGCAGGTCGCCGAGACGGTCGCGATCGGCTTCAATCCATGGGAGCGCACGATCATCAGTTCGGCCGGGGTCAACGTTGCCGTCCAGGGCAACCTGCCGCTGCGCGCACCCTCCAGCCGCGTCTTGATAGCGGCCGGCACGTCGCCCTTGCGAAGGGAGGCTTGAATATCGGCCACCCGCGCGTCGTGCGCGGCGCGCCGGGCGACGGTCTCGGCGTCCGGTCCTTTGAAGATGTCGAATAGGCCCATGTCTGCCCCTGAAATGTCTGTCCGCCCTGAAATGTCAGCTCGCCATGAAATCGTTGAGCGACCCGCTCAGCGCGCGTGCATGGTCGCTGGCCTTTTTGGTTTCGTCGGCCAGAGTTGCGAACCAGTCGGCCGGATCGATGCTCTTGGTGTTGAGCACGACGCCATGCACGACCATGGCGATACTCGCCTTCAGCCTGCCGCCGTCGATTTCCAGATTATATCGCTTCTCGCCCAGCTCGACCGAGACCCCCTTGGTCCTGGCGTTGCGCGAAAACAGGCCACGGCTCTCGTGGACCGTCACCAACTCGGGCAGGGCTTCCTTGAGCCGGCGCGCAAAAGCGCCGAGATTGCTTTCGGCGTCCGACTTGAAACGGCGCAGCCACGCCGCCTGCATATCGAAATTGGTGTTCTCGCTCACCGCTGCACCGCCGCCGTATTGACGCCCTGCATCCCCAGCACCAGACGGTCGCGGATCGCCGTCAGCTTCGCCTCGCGCTCGCGGTCGCCCGCCGCCACCTCGCGCTCGATCTCGATCACTTCATGCATCGTCCTGATGGTTTCGTCCGCGACCTGCGCCAGCACGTCGATGTTGCGTTGGTCGCCGCCGAGGCTGCGCGCCGCGCTGGTTGCCGCATCGTGCGCGCCCTTTGACGCGAGCAGCGTGATCTGGCGGGCCGCTTCGTCCAGTTTCTCGGCTTCGCCGGCGGCTCTGGCGATATCGACCTGCACCACCGCCTGGCTTGCCACCGCCATCAGGCGAGGGATCACCACCAGCATGCCGTTCGATATCTTCATGATCCGGGTTTCGGCGGCCTTCTTGTTCTGTCCGATGATCGGGATCAGCATCGCCGACGCCACGAGATTTTCCCGCATCTCGGCGATCTTGCCGCGGAAGTTCGCGACCGCCGAACGAAACTCCATCACGTCGGCGGCATCCGCGGCCTCGCCGGTTGCAACAGCGTTTTGCCGCAGCGCCTCCAATTCCTGTTGGCCACGGTCGAGCGCGAGCTGGCCGCCCGCGATTTCGATCTTCAGGTCGTGCAGGCTTTGCCGGATCGCCATCGCCTGGCGGTCGAGCAGTTCGACCGAGACCGTCAGATCCGCCTTGGTCTTGCGCGCCTTGGCCTGTTCGGAATCCATCAGGTCGAGAAATTTCTTGCGGTTCTCCATGAACCCCTTGAAAGCCGTTTGGGCATCGGCCATGGCGCCGATCAGCTTGCCGATCAGCCCCTTGCGCGCCACCGGCCGCTCGCCCTTGGCTTCCGCCTGCAGATCCTGAATCCGCAGGATATTGACACCGTCGATCACGCTTGCGGCAATCCGCCCGACCTCGCCGGCATCCTCCAGCCGCACGCCCGTCAGCAATTGCCGCGACGACTGCGCGATCGCGGCAAGCGCGCCGTCGCCATGGGCCAGCAGCGTGTTGGTGTTGCGAAAATTCACTCTTGCAGCCGACATCTGCGCCGCCGCCAGATCCTCCGCAGCGAGATTGGCAATTTCGACCAGCCGCTCCGGCACCGGCTCCGGCGTCAGCCGCGGGTCCGCCGCCACCGGAACCTGCGCCGCCGGGGCGACTGCCGGCAGATGTCCGGGCGGGGGATCGAGATTGTCGAAGGCGGAGAGATCGAGGGGGGCAGTCGGCTTCGTGTCGGGCATGATCGGCTCCCACTGAATGCTCTATTTCCCCGGTCGGGCGAACGGAGCAGCCTTTTTTCCAGGCAACATAATCGGCTTGCGCGCACGCGTACAGCGCGCGCACAACACATATGTCACACGGTTCGGCGCGTGCGTTCAACGTGCTTGCTCATGAATTAACGCGCGCGGTGGATTTCGCGGCCGCGAACGACAGGTCTGGCGAAGCGTTCCGGCGCGATGGAACCGGTGGGGTTGCCCGATCGGGCCCCGCCGTCTCGTCTGTACCGCGCGGTTCTTTTGCGTCGCGGATTGTCGGAAACAGGACCACTGATCCGGTGGTCCCGGTCACGTAGATATGGCTCTCTTGGACTCAGAGTTGACTTCCGGTTTCGGGCATCCCGGACTTGGGCAGACTTGCCGCCGGCTCGAACTGTTCGCGAATGACCTAGCGGGACATCGATGGGGTAGCTTGTGTAAGTGACACGATATCGTCCGCTCTTCCGCTCGATATGCGTTGCACTTTGATTTGTATCAAATACACCGATAATCCCTTAGTCTATGATGAAGAATAAGCAAATCTGCGGATGCTGGGACCCTCTAGTAGGGGCAATCCCGTCCCTGGTTTTCGGTGTCAGTCTTCGCGGGTGAGAAACGCCCAGGAGACGTCCCATGAGTATATCAAACGAACATAACGAACATTCCGCCTATGGCAGCGGCGATGTCGTTCAATGGCTGATGATAGCGGCCATAGTACTGTCTGGAGTAGCGGTCACCGCAATCTGGCTCTATCTCCAATGGTAATCGATACGGCTCGGATAAACTAACAGGCCGCCTCTGACTCAGGCTGTGTGAAAACGCCAACCTTGAACTTTCCGTCGAACGAAGAAAAGATAGCGAACAATTCAGCGCATTCTCCGCGCGTGGCGTTTTTCACACAGCCTGGACCACTTCAGACACGGGACCTAGGGGATCTTGCTGATCGTGACCGGCATGCCGCGCTCCCACGCCCAAAGCTGAACGTAGTCTCGTCCTCCGCCTCGAAGATCATTTCTCGCACCACAATCTCGTCGATTCCATCGCCGTCGCGATCGCCGGTGGCGAGCACATAGAAGTAATCTGTGTTCTCACCGCTCGACCAGGATTCACGGGCCGCGAGGTGGAAGGGCTTCAATACGCCGTTCACCCGCGTGAACAGACCCCACGCCTCGTAGCCGACATAGTCGGGTTGCCGGGATTGGTCTCGACCCGCCAGTTGATCGACCAGATGTGCTCCTTGTGTCCGGGTGCCCTCAATGCAGCATCGAACTCCTGCTCTAGCACGACGGAGAACACCATCCTCTTTTTCACCGTCGTTCTCGCCGACCGTTCGAGCAATTTGCTGATCAAAGAAATTGATCGGCAAAGGAGGGGCGCTTTGCCCACCTTACGATCTTCCGCAGCAGCCACGCCGCGCCGAATACGACCGTTGCCGCAACGATTGCAGCACCGAACATCACCGCAAAAGCAAGAGATACCGCCCCGCCTGCGCCAACATCCCTATAGCAGTTGATACCAGCAAACCCTTCAAACCGATTTACCTCGGCTATCAAATAGACCTGAACCATCATGTGCAGGAACCATATGGACAGGCAAATGACGACATAAAGCGGGTTGCCGCGGAATATGAGTGATGTGCTTGCGGGAACGAGAAGTACGGCGGTGAACAGAAACCAGGTTGCCGGCACACTGTTCCCCGATTCAGAGCAGGCGGCAGCAAAATGGTACGAATACCAGGTCCAATATGCATCAAGCAGAATTCCCGACAGCACGAAGCAAGAGAATAGTATGAGTCGTTTGATCATCATTGGACGAAATCTCAACGGATAGTTTCGCGCCCTGGTGCGAACATCGTTGAATCGTCTTCCCGGCGTCGACCATTGACCGGCACAGCCTGCGGCATCTTCGCAATGCATGCACGTTAAAGTTTGGTGCAGTTTTCGTGCATTGGACTTCGCCAATGATTTTGCCCGACGGGCAATTCCCGCATGTCATGGTGAGGAGGTGCGAAGCACCGTCTCGAACCATGAGGCCCCGGAAACCGCGTTAAAGGTTGTGCTATCTCATCCCACGGAATATTTTCCGCGCTTGCCAAGCCCTCGCCAACAGGTCAGAAAAAACGCTGCAACAAGCGAGAAGAGAAACGCCAGCGGAGACCGAGTTGACCATCAAGGGCAAGGCCTACATTGCCGGGATCTACGAACATCCGACCCGGCACGCACCGGACAAATCCACCGCACAGCTCCACGCCGAAGTCGCAAAAGGCGCCATCGCGGACGCAGGGCTCACCAAGGCCGATATCGACGGCTATTTCTGCGCCGGCGACGCGCCCGGCGGGGTGATGAACATGGTCGATTATCTCGGCCTCAGGGTCCGCCACCTCGACTCCACCGACACCGGCGGCTGTTCCTATTTAATCCATCTCGGCCACGCCGCCGAAGCCATTGCCGCGGGAAAATGCCAGGTTGCGCTGATCACGCTCGCCGGCAAACCGCGCACCGGCGTGATGCCGCCGCGTGCGGCCGGCGCCGAGGCCGATTTCGAGGCGGCCTATGGGGCCACCACCCACAATGCCTACGGCATGTGTGCCATGCGCCATATGCACGACTACGGCACCACCAGCGAGCAGCTGGCCTGGATCAAGGTCGCGGCCTCCCATCATGCGCAATATAACCCGTACGCGATGTTGCGCGACGTCGTCACGGTCGAGGACGTGCTGAACTCGCCGATGATCTCCGATCCGCTGCACCGGCTCGACTGCTGCGTCATTACCGACGGCGGCGGCGCGCTGATCGTGACCACGCCGGAAATCGCCAGGAGCCTGAAAAAGCCGCTGGTGCGCCTGATCGGGCATGGCGAGGCGACCAAGGGCCCGCGCGGCGGCAAGGATCTCGATCTCACCCATTCCGCCGGATTGTGGTCCGGTCCGCGCGCCTTCGAGGAGGCCGGCGTGACGCCGCAGGACATCAAATATGCTTCCATCTATGACAGCTTCACCATCACGGTGTTGATGCAGATCGAGGACCTCGGCTTCTGCAGGAAAGGCGAGGGCGGCAAGTTCGTCGCCGACGGCAATTTGATTTCCGGCGTCGGCAAGCTGCCCTTCAACACCGATGGCGGCGGGCTCTGCAGCAATCATCCGGTCAACCGCGGCGGTATGACCAAGATCATCGAAGCGGTCAGGCAGTTGCGTGGTGAGGCGCATCCCAAGGTGCAGGTGCAAAACTGCGATCTCGCGATCGCGCACGGCACCGGTGGACTCTTGGGCGTGCGCCATGCCGCCTCGACCTGCATTCTGGAGCGCGTGTGATGACGGACGTGAAGAAATATCCGGCGCCGGTGACCAATCCTGAGACAGCGCCGTTCTGGGATGCGGCGAAGCAAGGCAAGTTCATGATCAAGCGCTGCACCGCCTGCGGCGAGCCGCATTACTTTCCGCGCTCGATCTGTCCGTTCTGCTTCTCCGACCAGACGGTGTGGGAGGAGAGTTCGGGCGAGGGCACCATCTACACCTTCAGCCTGATGCGCAAATCCGCGACCGGGCCTTACGCGATCGGCTACGTTACCTTGAAGGAAGGTCCGTCGCTGCAGACCAATTTCGTCGACTGCGAGCTTTCGAGCCTGAAGATCGGCCAGAAGGTCAAGGTGGTGTTCAAGCCGACCGACGGCGCACCGTTGCCGTTCTTCACGGTGGTGGGCTGAAAGGCATGGGCACTGCGCTCTCGACACGAGAGGTCGTCATCCCCGCTTTCGCGGGGGTGACAATCTGAAAAGTGTTGCAGCGACAAGAAAGTTTCGGAGAGGAAACGTCGCAATGCCGATCAACTACGACGCGCTGATGGCGCTGAAAAATCTCGGCCAGAAATACAGCTACGGCGATCGCGAGGTGATGCTCTATGCCTATGGCATCGGCATGGGCGCCGATCCCATGGACGAGGGCGAGCTGGCTTTCGTCAACGAGGCGGTTGCGATACCGCGTGCGCTGAAGGTGGTGCCGACCTTTGCCTCCGTCGCCGCCTGGGGCGCGGGCCCCGGCGAGATGAATCTCAATCGCCTGATGGTGGTCGATGGCGAGCGCGACATCACGTTTCACAGGCCGCTATCGACCGCAGCGCACATCACCGCGGATTCCAGCGTGCTGGACGTCTTCGACAAGGGCAAGGACAAGGGTGCGGTGATCCGGCATCAGACCATCCTGCGGGATGACAAGGGCGAGAAGCTCGCAACCCTGGTGGCCTCGCGTTTTGCCCGCGGCGACGGCGGCTTCGGCGGCCCCTCCGAGGGCCAGCCCGAGCCGCACCAGGTGCCGGCGCGCAGCCCCGACAAGAGCATCGATATCTCGACGCGGCCCGACCAGGCGCTGGTCTACCGGCTCTGCGGCGACCGCAATCCGTTGCACTCCGATCCCGAAACCGCCAGGCGCGCCGGCTTCCCCAAGCCGATCCTGCACGGCATGTGCACCTACGGCATCACCTGCCGCGGCATCCTGCAGACCTATGCCGATTACGATCCCACAGCCTTCAGGCAGCATGCCGCGCGGTTCTCCGCGCCGGTCTATCCCGGCGAGACCGTGACCATGGATCTGTGGAAGGACGGCAATGTCATTTCGTTCGAAGCGAGGGTGAAGGCGCGGGGCGCCACCGTGATCAGGAACGGCAGGACGGTGCTGCGATAAAGCGGCGAGGGCGGTGCGCTCCCTCGCCCCGCTTGCGGGGAGAGGGTCGGGGTGAGGGGGAGTCTCCACGAGTTGCGCTTGTGGAGAGTCCCCCTCACCCGACTTGCTCTGGACGATGCTTCGCATCGCCAGGAGCAAGTCGACCTCTCCCCGCAAGCGGGGAGAGGCAAAGAACAGAGCAACGGGAGAACAACACCATGGGACTACTCGACGGCAAGGTGGCGCTGATCACGGGCGCGGGGGGCGGGCTGGGTGAGGCCTATGCCAAACTGTTCGCGCGCGAGGGCGCGGCCATCGTGGTCAACGATCTCGGTGGCCCGCGCGACGGCTCCGGCGCCGACACCTCGATGGCGCAGCAGGTGGTCGATGCGATCAAGGCCGAGGGCGGCCGCGCGGTTGCCAACGGCGCCGACATTTCCACCCTGGCGGGCGGGCAGTCGGTGTTCGACGACGCCATCAAGCATTTCGGCCGCGCCGACATCCTGGTCAACAATGCCGGCATCCTGCGCGACCAGACCTTCGCCAAGGCCTCCGAAGCCGACTGGGACAGGGTGATCAAGGTGCATCTCAAGGGCACCTTCTGCTGCGCCCAGCCGGTGTTCCGCTGGATGCGCGACAATGGCGGCGGCGTCATCGTCAATACCTCGTCGACCTCGGGCCTGATCGGCAATTTCGGCCAGACCAATTATGCTGCGGCCAAGGGCGGCATCTGGGGCCTGTCCAACGTGCTCGCAATCGAGGGCCGCAAATACAACATCAGGGTCTGGACCTTGGCCCCCGGCGCGCTGACCCGCATGACCTCCGATCTGCCGCGCTACAAGGAAAATCCGAATGCTGCCCTGGGGCCGGACGGCATTGCACCGGCCGTGCTATACATGGTCAGCGATCTCTCCGGCGACCAGACCGGCAAGGTGCTCGGCGTCTCCGGCCCACGCGGCGTGCGGGAGATGCGGATGATGGAAATGGAAGGCTGGAAGCCCCCGTTCACGGGATGGAAAGCACAGGATATTCTCGACCATGCCAAGGACATCTTCTTCTCCGAAGAGCAGATCAAGATGGGCGCGCGGCGGTTTTGATATAGTCGTCATTCCGGGGCGCGCGTAGCGCGAACCCGGAATCTGGAGATAATGACATCGAGATTCTCCGATGTGCAATTGCACATCGTAGTTCGATGCTTCGCATCGCCCCGGAATGACGGAAGAGAGGATAACGACGCACATGACCAGACTCACCGCCGACGCCAAAGGCACCTTCGCAATTGCGCCGACGCCATTCCATGATGACGGCCGCATCGATGAGCGCTCGATCGACCGGTTGACCGACTTTTACGCCGAGGTCGGCTGCGACGGCGTGACCGTGCTCGGCATTCTCGGCGAGGCGCCCAAGCTCGACGCCGCGGAAGCCGAGCAAGTGGCGGTGCGCTTCGTCAAGCGGGCCAAAACAATGCAGGTCATTGTCGGCGTCTCTGCTCCGGGCTTTGCATCGATGCGGACGCTGGCGCTGAAATCGATGGATGCGGGCGCGGCCGGCGTGATGATCGCGCCGCCGCCGAATCTGCGCACCGACGACCAGATCACAGGCTATTTCAAACAGGCGCAGGAGGCGATCGGCGACGATATTCCCTGGGTGCTGCAGGATTACCCGCTGACCCTGACCGTGGTGTTCACCCCGGCCGTGATCCGCAAGATCGTGATGGACAGTCCGTCCTGCGTGATGCTCAAGCACGAGGACTGGCCGGGCCTGGAAAAGATCTCGACCTTGCGCTCATTCCAGAAGGACGGCTCGCTGCGGCCGTTGTCTATTCTCTGTGGCAATGGCGGGCTGTTCCTCGATTTCGAGATGGAGCGCGGCGCCGATGGCGCCATGACCGGCTACGCCTTCCCGGAACTCCTGATCGACGTGGTGCGGTTGTCGAAGGAAGGCAAGCGCGACGCGATGCATGACCTGTTCGATGCCCATCTGCCGCTGATCCGCTACGAGCAGCAGCCGGGCGCGGGGCTGGCGGTACGCAAATACGTGCTGCAGAAGCGCGGCATCATTGCATCCTCCGCGCAGCGCAAGCCCGGCGCCGGCATCAGCGCTGCAGCGAAGGCCGAAGTGGACTACTTGCTGTCGCGGGTGGCGCGGGTCGACCGCCGGGCCAATCTGCAGCCGCAGTCGAGCGCGGCGGGATAAATCCAATGGCCGAGATCGTCGCTCCACGTCCGGCGTCGACCATCCTCTTGTTGCGCGACAGCGCAACGAGCAACGAAATTGAAGTCTTCATGATGGTCCGCCATTATGAAATCGACTTCAACTCGGGCGCGCTGGTGTTCCCGGGCGGCAGCGTCGACAAGGGCGATCGCGAGATCATCGCAAGTGGCGATCTCTTTAGCGGCGGCGAGGGGCTCGATGCCGATGCCTTGAGCTTCCGGATCGCGGCGATCCGCGAGACTTTTGAGGAAAGCGGCATTCTGCTGGCACGGGCGAAGGGTTCGCCGGCGCTGATCGATGCGCAACGCGCCCGCGCGATCGAAGCCGGAAACCGCAAGGATCTCTGCGAAGGCAATGTCTCGTTCCTGAAGGTGCTCTCCGACAACGAGCTGGTCCTGGCGCTCGACGAACTCATTCCTTACGCGCACTGGATCACGCCGGAGGGCATGCCGAAGCGCTTCGATACCTGGTTCTTCCTTGCGGCCGCGCCGCCGGACCAGCTCGGCGCCCATGACGGCAAGGAATCCACCGACTCGATCTGGGTGTCGCCGCGCGAGGCGCTCGCAGGCGGCGAGAGTGGGCGCTTCAAGCTGCCGTTCCCGACCACGCGTAACCTGATCAAGCTCGGCAAGCAGTCGCACGTCCGGGCTGCGCTCGAAGACGCCACGGGCAAGCCGATCGTCACCGTGATGCCGGTGATGACGCGGCTGAATGGCGGCCGCCAGCTCCGTATTCCCCGCGAGGCCGGCTATGATGGCGAGCTGTTCGAGGTCGGCGCGCTGGGATAGTTCGACGTATGACGAAGTATCGGTGCGGGCGGCTGTGTATGCTGCGTCTCGATCGCAATCGAGAACCGAACAACAGCCATGGACAATACCCCCAATTCGCATCGCAATTTGTCGCGCGAGCTGGCGCTGCTGCTGCTGCTCGCAACGCTGTGGGGCGCGTCCTACACCTTCATCAAGCTCGGCGTCGCCACCATCGCCCCGATCACGTTGATTGCGGCGCGCACGTCGATCGCGGGGATCTTGCTCGTGGCGATCATGCGCGGACGCGGGGTGAGGCTGCCGCGGGATGGCGCGACCTGGCGGCGGTTTCTGTTGCAGGCCTGTCTCAACAGCGTGATCCCGTGGACGCTGATCGCCTGGGCCGAGCGTTTCGTCGATGCGGGGCTCGCGACCATCCTCAATTCGGCGTCGCCAATCTTCACCTTTCTGTTCACGGTCGCGATCACGCGGCACGAGACCGCGACATCGCGGAAGCTGGTCGGTGTCGTCGCGGGGATGGCGGGGATCTGTCTGATTGTCGGCATCGAAGCCTTCCACGACATCGGCCGCGGACTCCTCGCCGAGATCGCGATCGTGGCTGCGACCATCTGCTATGCCTGCGCGGCGATCTTCAGCCGCGGCTTCAAGGGGCTCGACCCGATGGCGCCGGCGGCGGGCTCGCTGCTGGCGGGGGCCGCCGTGCTGATCCCGGTGAGCCTCGTCGTCGAGCGACCCTGGACGCTTGCGCCATCGGCGCTCTCGCTGCTGGCGCTGCTCGCGCTTGCCGTTTTCTCCACCGCGTTCGCCTTTGTGATCTATTTCCGGCTGATCCAGACCTTGGGTTCGGTCGGCACCACGGCGCAGGCGTATCTGCGGGTCCCGATCGGGGTCGCGATCGGCGTTCTGTTTCTCGGCGAGCAGCTCGCGCCGACCGCGTGGATCGGATTGGCTTGCGTGGTCGCAGGCGTCGCCGCGATGACGATCCCTGCGCGCAAGAACGCGATCCCCAAACCAGCGTGACGCCTGGAGGCCCGGCCCCGCTCGTCACCGGCGGACTCGGCGGTACGTGGATTGACGGGGTCCCCGCAGTTTGTTGGCATTTTCAGCACGCAAGGATTGTCTGGTTGTATCTACGCCCTCTTGGCGTGTGCGTCGGCCAGCGTGGTCGCCGGCGGCAGAGGAATCCGCTCTCGCCAGGCCCAAAAGACGCCGATCCGCGCGCAGCCGTACCTGCCGCCGCCTCCACCGGGTTCCCAGCCTGTTCTCCCTGATGCAGGATCCATCGTATACTCGTGTCGCCGCCATCAATGACGGCCTCGAAAGCCGGTGCTTCTGCAACCATGCGACAAGCGTTCACCGCGATCCTGCAACGGTTCCGATCGTACTCGCTTTCGATCGGGCAGCTGACTTTTGGCAGTTTTCTCCTGCTCCTGGCGCTGATTACGGCGACCAGCATGGCGAGCGTGATCGCGATCCGCCGCATCGATGCGACTTTCGTCGAGCTGCAGCGATTGCAGGATGTCGGTGACCTCGCCGAGGAGATCGACCGCCGCATGAACGAGCTGCGGCTCGCCGCGCGCGATTTCGTCACCGATCCCGGCGCGAGGCCCGATCGGGTCGGCACCGTGGCGAGCGAATTGAACGCGCTGCTGAAGAAGACGCGGCTCGAACTGGCGCCGGAACAGCAGGACATGATCGACGGGGTCACCCAGCGGCTCGCCAACTACCAGGACGGCATCGAGCGCGTCACGGTCTTGATTTCGCGCCGCGCCGAATTGCTGGCGGCGCTGCCACCGGCCCGGGACCGGCTCGAATCGGTGGTCGCCGATGTCGGGGACCGGACCAGCGCGACGACCCTGTTGCGAGCCCAGGATGAGATCACGTCGGCGTTGCTTGCGCACGATCCCGCCGGCGCCGAACAGGTGGCGCGACGCATGCGCGCGCTCGCCATCGACGATCCGACGCTGCGTTCGGCGGTCGACGGTTATGCCGATGCGGTGACGTCCACCGCCGGTACCGAAGGCGAGATCGCCAAACTCGACAAGGAGGTGCTGGGCACGGAAGGCCGCCTGATCGGGCGGGTGACGGAACTGCTCCGCGAACTCAGCGCACGGCGGGGGCGGGTGCTGTCGCACGTTTTCGCGCGGACGCTCGCGGAAGCGAAATGGCAAAGCATCGTGCTCGGCACGATAGGCGTCCTGATCGCGTTTTTCGCGGCCGCGTTCGTGGTCCGCCGCACCGTGCGTCCGCTGGCGTCGATCGCCGGTGCGATCCGGGCGCTTGCCGCCGGCCAGAAGGACATGTCGATTCCGGCAACCGACGTCAACAACGAGATCGGCGACATCGCCCGTGCCGCCGAAGTGTTCCGCCGCACGTTGGTCGATGCCGACGCCGCGCGCGAGGCCGCGGTACGCGCGCTTGCCGAGCAGCGGCTCGCCGAGGAGAGCTATCGCAAACTGTTCGAAGCCTCGGTCGACGGCATCTATGTCACGACGCCCGCAGGCGCGATCCTGAATGCCAATCCGGCGTTGGCTCGGATCATGGGCCACGACACGCCGGAGCAGTTGATCGCAAACACCGGCGATATAACACGGACGATCTATGTGCATCCGGCCGCGCGCGCGGAATACCAGCGCTTGATGCATAGCAACGGCGTGGTGCATGAGTTCGAATACCAGGTGCGGCGCAGGGACGGCGACGTGCGCTGGCTGTCCGACAGCGCCACCGTGGTGCGCGACGAGGCCGGCGAGGTGATCCGCTACGAGGGAACGGTGCGCGACATCACCGATCAGAAGCGTGCGGAAGACGCGATCGCCGAAGGCCGCAGACTTCTGCAGCAGGTGATCGACACGGTGCCTGCGGTGATCAACGTCAAGGACCAGAACCTGCGTTATGTCCTGATGAACCGCTACATGGCGGGCATTTTCGGGGTCGAGCCCGCCGATGCGCTCGGCCGCACCACGACCGATCTGATGTCGCGTTACGGTGCGCAGAAGACCGATGAGAACGACCGGCGGGTGCTGAAGCTGAAGGGCGGCTTGGGCTTCTATGAGGAAGAATATCAGGATTCGTCGGGGAACTTGCGGCAATGGCTGGTCAACAAGCTGCCGCTGCTCGATGCCGAGGGCGAGATCGAGAACATCGTGACGGTGGCGCTCGATATCGGCGAGCGCAAGCGCGGCGAGCAGGAGATGCGCAAGGCCAAGGAGGCGGCGGAAACCGCGCTGCGCAATCTGCGCGAGACCCAGGCCTCGCTGATCGAAGCGGAGAAGCTCGCCGCTCTCGGACGTCTGGTCGCCGGCGTCGCGCATGAGGTCAACAATCCCGTCGGCATCAGCCTCACGGTCGCCTCCGCGCTGGAACGCAAGACGGCAAACTTCGCGGCCGAGGTGGCGCGCGGCGATCTCCGGCGGTCGAGCCTCAACGATTTCCTGGAGACCAGCCGCGACGCGTCCTCGCAACTCGTCGCCAATCTCAATCGCGCAGCCGAACTGATCACCTCGTTCAAGCAGGTGGCCGCCGACCGCAACTATTCGGACAAGCGCGCCTTCGATCTCGCCGATCTGACGGAACAGGTGGTCATGAGCCTGCGGCCGGGCCTGCGCAAACACAATCTGACGCTGACCGTCGACTGCCAGCCCGATCTCATCATGAACAGCTATCCCGGACCTTATGGGCAGGTTCTGACCAATCTGTTTCTCAACGCAGTCGCGCATGCGTTTCCCGGCGGGCGGCCGGGCGCGATCGATATCAGGGCGCGGGAGTCCGGCAAGGACAATGTCGAGATCATCTTCTCCGACGATGGCTGCGGCATGAGCCTCGATGTCCGGCGCCGCGCATTCGATCCGTTTTTCACCACCCGCAGGGACCAGGGGGGAACCGGGCTTGGCCTGCACATCGTCTACAACATCGTGACGAATCGATTGGGGGGCCGTCTCGACCTCGATTCGGAACCCGGCGGGGGCACGCGAATTCAGATCGTCCTGCCGCGCATCGCGCCGATGGAACTGGCGGCGGAGTGATTCGATCCGACGCGAATCAGGAACATGAGTGCGCGATCACTTTGGACTGAGTCGTGCTCGACTCGATGGGATTGCTTGAGCAACATCCTGCCGTATTGCTTGCGCACGATCTTGCTTTCCGAGAAAACGGTTCCGTCGATATCGCGCGGGAAAGCGGTTCCATTTTTTTTCGTGCTCTCTTTGCCCGTGAATTGCGCACGCTGAATGCGAATCAGCCCGCTTTCACGCCGCATAACGTTCACGTGAGAAGTGGACCGTAGCGACCCGGAGTTGGCCCGCTTAATGCATCTGTCATCCTGCACTGGACAGGGGGTGCTGGAGCGAGAAGGACATGAGCAACTGGACCGAACATAGCGGCCTTGTGCCGCAGCGTCGTTCTGAATTTGTCACCGGTGAAGACCGGCGCAGTCGCGACACGAATCGCCGGCGAAGGTTACTGCGTATTGTCGGCGCCGTTGCGCTGATGACGGTGGCGTCTCACCTCGTTGAGGCCCGCGATCGCGGTCAATATGCCAACAGCAATCCGGAATTGAAGGCGTGGTTCGATAGCTTGAAGAGCGGCAAGGGACCATGCTGCTCGGATGCCGACGGCACTGCGCTCAGCGACGTGGACTGGGAATCGCACGACGGACACTACCGCGTGCGAATCGACAACGAATGGGTCGACGTGCCGGAGGAGGCCGTGATCACCGAACCCAATCGCATCGGTCGCACCATGGTCTGGCCTATCAGGGGTTATGTCGGTGTGACCATTCGCTGCTTCATGCCGGGCAGCATGACCTAGAGCCGATTCCGTTCCGATTGATTCGGAACGGCGGCTCCAGCCTTTTGTCTGGACAAGTCTAGCCGGTTATGACCCGGCCGGACTCCTATCACGCATATTTCTTGTCGCGTTCCAGAAGCTCAATGGAAATGCCTTGTGGGCCGCGGATGAAACAGATCCGTACGCCGGGCCGGATTGTCGTCGGCTCTCTGGTGAATTCGACGCCCTTGGCTTTGATCTCGGCGGCCACCGCATCGATGTCCTTCACCGTCAGCCCGAAGTGATCGAGCCCCTGATAGGGCGTCGCCGGCGGGGAATTGACGCCGTCCCCGGCTGTGACCGGTGCGATGAACACGTTGGCGCCGCCCAGCCTGACATCGATTCGCCCGGGGCCCCTGACGATCTCGCCGCCGAGAATGTTCTCGAGCCAGGCCGCGGTCGCCTCCGGATCGGGGCTGCGCAGGTGGATGTGATCCCAGGTAACGGTGGGCATTGCGTTTCCTCCTTGCTGCTTCGCAAGAGCCATTATTGATGTTGAGGGTGTTATTGATGTTGATGACGTTCGGTTGGCCGTGGCCATCGGCCTCGGGCCGTGGGATGTTAACGGTCGCGGGCGGACCTGGCCATCCCTGCAAGGCGCCGTCGTTCCTGCCACGCTCCAATTGTCTGGTTTTGGGTGGAACCAATTCGGCCCACCTGATTTATTGACGAGCGGTCGGATTCGCGTGGTGGGTTATGCTGCCATGACCATTGGACTCGATCATTTCGATGTGAGCCGCCTTTCCAGCGTCGGGCCGGGATTTTCGGCTTGGCCTGAACGGGCATCGTTCCGGCCTGCAAGGCGCTTTTCCTTGCTCCTGCCGATCATCCTGATAATCGCGGCAGCGATCTGGCTTGTGCTGCCGGCGTTCAACACCGACATGGCCGACGGCGATCCCGCGCCTGTCGTCACACCGGCGGCTGTTCAATCATCGTCGCCGCCCGCTGACGCCGACACGGGCGTTCGCTCCAATCCGCCTGCATCGGCTCCGCCCGTGGCGCCAACCGCATCGCTCGAGCCGCCGCCGGCCGTTGGTCTGGAAGCGCCGCCCGCGGCGGGATTGAGACTCTCCTCGCAATCCTGGCGTCGTGCCGGCCTTGGGTCGAACGCCCAAGTCACCTTCACGCTGCGCAACGATAATGCCTATGCGGTCAAGGACATTGAAATCGGCTGTGCCTTTGCCCGCCGCGACGGCAGCCACCTGACCGACCGCACCCGAACCCTCCCGGTCACCTTGGATCCGAAGGCCAGAAAGCGCTTCGCGCGCCTTCATGTCGGGTTCGTCAATATCTATGCTGACAAGATCAATTGCACCGCCGTCGCAGCGAACCGGGTTCAAACCGGTGCCGACGCGGCCGCGATCGGGTCGATCGGGAACTCTCGATAGCGAAAAAGTTATCGCTCAGGTTGAACCCCGCGACTGCTCCGGGAACCTATGTTCATATCGCCCGTTGGCTGGGTGGTCCCGCGCGCTGGCGCGGCTAGAGCGGTGCGGAAATGCCTTTATTGCGCTATTTTGTTTTTGTCGGTGGGGCTTTGCTCGCGCTGCTATTTGTCTCCGATGCCGTGCTGCCGAAACAGGAGCTTCCGAGCTTTCTGAACGTCGCCTCGTCCGACCTGCCGCTGATCAGGATCCATTCCGACCGGAAGTGGCCGGCACGCGTCGTGTTCGACACCAGCGTACCGACGGCGACGCCGGTAACCATCGTTCAAGCCGCCGTCGTACCACCGACCGAGGTCGCAGCGATTGCGCCGAAGGCGCGCATGCGCGAGGCCTTTGCGCAGCTTACCCCAGCCGAGCCCAAGATAGAGGCGGGGCAACAGGCCAAGTTCGAACCCAAGATCGAACCTAGGATCGAACCCAAGATCGGACCAATGGCCCCGAAGGCGACCGATGCGAGGCCGCAACCCAAGCGCAGGCTCGCCAAAGCGCGCGCCTCACATCCGCTGATGCTGGTGGCGCAGCAGCCGCATGTCGGCCTGTTCGATTCCACCTGGTAGGCTTGCGACCTGCGGTCGCGGCTACTCAACCGTGATCGTGATCTTTTCGCTCATGACCGGCGGATCGTGCGGCACGTGCGTCCAATTCCCCATCAAGAGCTGCAGCGTGTGCTGGCCGGGAGGCAGCGCAATGCGGGTCTCGGTCTGGCCGCCGCCGAAATGCTTGTGATTGTCGTCCACCGGGATCGGCTCGTCGAGCTTCGGCAGGTCGGTATCGATCAGGAGATGGTGATGGCCGGTGTTGTCCTTCTCGATTCCGGACGGCGCGACGCCCATTCCGGACAGGCCGAAGCGGACGGTGACGGGGCTGGAAACGGTTTCTCCGTTGAGCGGGCTGATGATGTAGACCCTCGCTTTGGGCGGGGCGTTCTCGGCAAAGGCGGTCGTGGTCAGGGAAATACCGGCAAGCAAAGCCAGAATGAAACGTCGATTCATAAGATCCTCCGGTAAGATTCGGCTCTTCGTCGCACCGGCGACGCCGAATACCAAAGTCGGCCCAATGGAGGGCCGACGACACCAAAGCCGATTGGGCCTTCTCAGCGGCCCGATTCGCAGCCTAGTCTGTCCGAAACAAGGCAGATCGTCACGTCCGTGATGACGTTATCTTTTGTCGCCAATCGGGACAGTTTTCATCATGCGGTCATGACGCCTCCATTCAAGGGGCGGGCCCGCGCCCCTTGCTCCCGGGAACGGAGGTGCGGACGCAGCACAACCTTTGAGGGAACCACGGAATACCCCTCGTCGTTGCACCGATAGGGATCGGCAACCGCGGATAAAAATTGTTGGTGCAAGATGCGTAGCTGTGTGCGCCTCCTTCATGATGCTGCCATTGTGTCCAGCCGATGTAAGGATGGGGAGCACAATTGCCAAAATTGCGGAAAGCGGGGGAGGCCAGCGTGGGCATGAGCAGTGGATGGATTTCGACCGAGTTGCCGCCCCGCACGTTCGGTAGGCAGGATTTCGCGCTCTGCTTCTGGTCGAGGCATGCCACGGCAATCTCCTGGACGCTCAGATTTGGCCTCTCGGCACTGGGATGCATCGTCGGTTACTGGATCAGCAGCTATTCCGATGGCTTGACCGAGGCGACCGTCCTGAAACTCATGACCGGCCAGCAGCTGCCGATGGTCGTCTATGTCGTGGCGAGATTGAGCCCGGAGTATTTCGACGGGCTGTTCGGTGCGTTCCTCGGCGCGCTGGTCGCGGAACTGCTGCTTTGGCGCGGATCGGGCTGGTCTCCGACCGGCGAGGTCGCGATCTGCTTTTGCATTGTGTATGTCGTTTTCCTGCCGTGGCTGAGGTATCCGATCTTCCTGCGCCCGTCGTCAGAAGGCTGTCGCGTGCTGGCGCCGTTCGTCTGCGTGTAAGCGGGCTTGGAAGACAGCCTTGGCGCCTTTCTCAGGGCGCTCGTTTCCGCCCGCCTTGATCTCGCGCAAAGTGCCGCCGGCGCGAAACACCTAGCCTTGAAAAGATGTTGAAGGGGCATAGCGCCCGTTCCTCAAGGAGGTAGCGCCGCATGCGCAGGATTCCGGAACTGTCGATATCGCCGGAAAAGCTGGTCTTCATCATTTCGAAGGCGCGACAATCCGACGTCGAGGCCGATGAGCCGGACCTGATCTCCGATCTCACCGACGACGATGGGGTGCAGGGGCACGGCGCCGGCCAGGGGACCGACCGCTCGGAGTTGTCCGGCTTCATTCGCGGCCTCAATGTCGATGAACAAATTGACCTCGTTGCCCTGATGTGGCTTGGCCGCGGCGACGGCGATATCAGCAATTGGCGCGAACTCCGCGCCCAGGCCGCGCAGGCCCACAACAACCGCACGGCATCCTACCTGATCGGCACGCCGATGCTTCCCGATTTGCTGGAAGAGGCGATGTCGGCGTTCGGCCTGTCCATCGAGGACTTCGAAGAGAATCTCTAGACGCTCGGCCAAGTCGCGGATGCCCCGCGCAGCTTTGGCCTTGCCAAGGTCATATGTTGGAGTTTTGCCATGGAAAAGATGAAGGTCGGCACGGGTGACTGGGTCGTCGTCTGCGATGGTCGCAAGGCGCTGATCCTCGAAAATCTCGGCGATCGCATGTTTCCGAATCTGCATATGCGGGAAGTGCGCGAGCACCCCGACCCACTGACGTCGGCGCAGGGCACCGACGCGCCCGGCAGGGTGCATCCATCGGTCGGCACGGCGCGAAGCGCCCTTGAGCAGGTGGATTGGCATGAGGAGTCCGAGCGCGCCTTCTTGAAGGAGCTTGCCGGACGGTTGCACCACGCTGTCACCTCGGGCGAAACCAAGGCGTTGACCGTGGTGGCCTCGCCGCGGGCGCTCGGCATGATCCGCGCCGACTATTCGGACGCCGTGCGCAAGGCGCTGCATGGCGAGGTGCACAAGGACCTCGTCAAGCTGTCGGTCTACGAGATCGAGAAGCAGTTGCTGGCGGTGCACGAGGCCAAATGATTGACAGGGTGCGCGAAATGGACGATTGAAGCAACGTGAGCACTGTGACCACCGATACCCGTTCCGTTCGGGGACTTTCGACGCCTCTCTCGCAAGCCGGGGAGGCTGCGGTTTCGCGTGCTTTCCGCTTTGCCGGCTTTTCGGTGTTTGACGCCCGGAGGCCGCTGCGAAGCTAGGTGTCTGCACCACATCGCGGCCAGAGCCTTCAGGATCGTCCGGGAGGCTTTTTCTTTGCCCGGATGATCGGCTTTCCGCGGTCCATCCCGACAAGGAAAACGAAAGGCTGACTGCAATGGGGTTTCGCGACTAAGTCCAGAACGTCTCAACCGATATCTGGCGCTGCGTGACTTGACCGACCCGGATCAGGGGCGGCACGCGATCAACATCCTGCTGAACGATCTCGCCCTGGCGATCGAGCGGTGGTCCGGGCTCCCGGCCGATATTGTCCGAACGGGGCCGGTCGTGCGGATCAGCGACAATTACGACCGGCTGTTCTACGAAGCTGATGCGATCGCGCGCTCGGCGCGCTACTCGCATTACCTCGACGACAACAACATGTTGCGGACCCACACCACCGCTGGCATTCCGGCGTTGCTGGCGGAAACGGGGAGCGATCGGCTCATGGTGTGTCCGGGGCTCGTCTATCGCCGCGATGTCGTGGATCGCCTGCACGTCGGCGAGCCGCACCAGGCCGACTTCTGGATCGCGCGGCGAGCACGGCTGCGCCGCGCCGATCTCTTGGAGATGATCGCAGTGGTCGTCGAGGCCATGCTGCCCGGTCGCCGCTATCGCTGCAACAAGACCATTCATCCCTACACGATGAACGGTCTTGAAGTGGAAGTGCAGGTCGGCGAGCGCTGGGTCGAGGTTCTCGAATGCGGTGAGATCCACCCATGGCTTCTGAACGAGAGCGATTTGCCAAGTCAGCATTGGTCCGGGCTGGCCATGGGCATCGGCCTTGATCGTCTGGTCATGCTGATCAAGGAGATCGACGACATCCGGCTGCTGCGCAGCAGCGATCCGCGCGTCGCCCGGCAGATGCTGACCCTGGATCGCTATGAATCGATCAGCAACCAGTCCGCGACGCGTCGCGACATGTCGATTTGCGTCGCCGATCCGGACATGGAGTTATTGGGCGACCGCATCAGAGAGGTGCTCGCCGAGCGGGGCGACTGGGTGGAGAGCGTGGAACTGATGCAGGCATTCGACTATGCGGCGGTTCCGGCAATCGCGCGCGAACGGCTCGGCATGTCGCCCGGCCAAGAGAATCTGCTGATCCGGGTGAGCCTGCGATCTCTGCACGGCAGCATCTCCAGGGACGATGCCAACCGAGTCTATGATCTCGTCTATTCCGAGTTGCACGAGGGAACGGCGGGCTATGTGCGCGCCAGTCGAGCTCCGGAGACACGGGATCCGCCGTCGTGACAGGTGAACAACACGGGCTCGACGCAGCCGGCGCGGGCACGGTCGATGCAAGGGACAATACGCGTTCGCCGTTGCGCCATGCCGGAAGACGTTTTTGCGATTTGGTCGAAGCCCACCAGCCTCGCAGTCCGCGCGGCCTGTTTGCGCGCGTTGCACTGAAGGATCTCGGGCTTGCTCCTGCGTCCCGTGGACTCTCATGGTTTAGGAATCGATAACGCGATGGTTCAATTGTGCACCCGGCCAAGATCCGGGCCTTAAAATCTTGGGTGTATTTGAGGCGTCATGGGATCAAGCAGGCGGGGGCCTCACATGACCATCGAAATTACTGCACTGATTGGATTTGCTGCTTTCATCGCGACCGCTCTGATCGCGAAGGGCGTCGAGCGTCGCCGCGACGTTCTCTACGGCCCCTATATCGAGGGACGGCAGGTCCAGCGTCGGTCTGGCGGCGTGATGCATCTGCTCACGCAGACGATCGGAGCGCTGCGGCCGAGCGCTGCGCAACTCGGTTGGAAGATGCGCAACGTCAGTTGCTTCGCGTCCGCCATCATCGGCTGAGCGCGGCAAAGCAGCCTTCTATTCGAGATCAACGGAGTGGAAGTGGCCGGTCTGGTCGAGCTGCGTGCCCCAGACCTTGTGCACCGCCTGGTGCTCGGCGGGTCCGAAAGTCACCCGCGGGCCCAGTCCCATGTCGAAATTGTGCACGTTCTCCAGCGTGTCCACCAGCGTCTCGGTGTCCAATTGCTGTCCGGCGCGCTTAAGCCCCTCGATCAGGACGTTGGCGGTGAGAAAGCTTTCGAGCGACATGTAGTCCGGCGCCTCGCCGGGAAAATACTTGGCGAGCGCCTTCTTGTAGGCGAGGCTCACCGAAGCGTAGCCGTCCACCGCCGGCACGACCTGGGACACGATGACACCGTCAACGTATCGTGGCCCGAGCAGAGCGAGCTCGTCGGCCAGACCGGTACTGCCGACGCCCGAGATCGTGGCGTAGATCATTTCCGGATAGAGATCGCGGGTCTTCTCGATGAATTTTGCCGCCGGCCTGTAGGTGGCTACGAGCACGACCGCCTTGATCGAGTTGGGTTTCTGTCGCCGCAGCTGTGCCACCGCCTCATCGACGTTCACGGTGTTGCGGTTGTAGGTCATTCGAAAGATCGTACCCTGATTGCCGTTGCGCAGGGCGCGCATCGCTTTCGCAACGCCGTCCATGCCCGCCTCGCCATAGGCGTCCTGCTGGGTGAGGACCCCAATCTCCTCTGGACGCAACCGCCGCACCTTCACCAGGTAGCGCACGAGAGCGTCCGCTTCCTCGGCGTAGCCGGCGCGGAAGTTGAAAACGTAGCGGTCCGGCGGATCGTGCCGCAGCGAGTTCGCGCCGGTGAACGCTCCGAAATACAGCGCATGGTGCTCCAGCGCGTAGGGAATCGAGATCAGGGCGGTGGGACTGCCGTAGTTCTCGATGAAGCCGAAGACCTGGTCCTTCTCGTAGAGCTCCTTCATGGCGTTGAGGGTCCGCGTGGGCTCGTAGCCGTCGTCCGCCGTGACCAGTTTGAGCTGTCGACCACCGATGCCGCCGCTGTCGTTGGCCGCGGCGAATGCCGTATCGATACCGAGCTTGAGCTGGCGGCCCATCTCCTTGGCCGGGCCGGCGAAGGGCGCAGCCATGCCGAAGCGGATTTCGGTGTCGGTCACGCCCTGAATCGCGCTGTTCGCCGAAGCGCTGTTGACCGCCGCCACGACCTTGGCGGTCCGGGCGTCACCACTGGGCTCGACGCTATCGGCGCGAACGGGGGCCGGAGCCGGAATTTGCGCAGCGGCTGCCGCGGTCACGCCCACCGACGGCACGGCCGGAACGAATGATTGGGGCGCCGCGATCTGCGGGGCGGGCGCGCGCGGCCGCGTGGGGAGGGCAGGCGGCGGCGCCTCGGCGGCCGAGATCTCTGCGCGGGCGTCCTTCTCCGTGAGGGTGTCCTTCGCAACCACGCCGAGGCTGCGCGCCACGAATGTCACGCCCAGATAGGCGGACACGGCTGCGACCAGCAGCACGAGCACCAGTACGCCGGGGATGGAGAAGCGACTGCGTTCGGGCGACGGGGGCGCGGGGACCTCCTGCACGCCGATCCGAAAGGGATCACGCGCTCTGCGTTCGGATTCGGCGCGCCACGGCGTGTTGCGATATTGATTGGCTCCATTCCCGGGTTCGGGCGGCTCGCGCATATCTCCGCCATCGCCCGGTCGCTCGGACAAACGTTTCATAGCCATCCCCCACGTGACGTGGTGCACTGCTGATCAAGAGTTTCGCAGTCGCCTCCCGCCCGCGCCGCTGCACCAAGACCTGCAGGAGGAGCGGGAGCGATTTCAAACAAGCAAAATGAAATATTGAATCGGTATGGACGCAAAATGCAGAGCATCCGCCCCGAAAGCGCTGTTGGTCCGACCGATTATAAGCGGGAATACGGCAGCTGTTTGTTCGCAGTTGCAAGATGAGATGACGTGCCATGAGGATCACCACATCACATTGCATCAGTGTCTTTCACGTCACATCTTGTCCATGAAAAAAGTTCCGGCGTTATTGGTATCGTGTATATTTGCGTCGTGTATATTTGCGTCGTGTATCCAGTTCCATCGTCAGGCCGTCGAACTGCCGCCTGCTCTTAATAAACGCGCGGTTGATTGACCGCCTGCGCTACGAAAATACCATCGATCGCGGCATCCTTTCGCTGAACCTTGATTCTGACGCGCCGCGACCAGGTAGGAACTGTCCCACCCGACGGCAAACACGGTCGCCCGAAATTTGTCCGATGCAATCGCCATCGCCAAGATCATGGCAAACGATCATTTCCGAATCGGCGTCGACGGCGTTGAGCCGATAGGGGCCATCCAGCCGCTCATCGCGGACGAACCCGCATCCGGCAAGTAGCGCGCCGTGGCGCAGATGCTTGGAGAGCAGCGTGGCATCGCCGTGCTGGAGTCATGGTCAACCTCCGGTTTGATCTGGATCAATACGACGTCAGTTTCCCACAAATACTGTCGCAGTCTTTGGGCTGGGGGACGATCGATGCGCGCAGCGATTTCGCTCTGTTCGACGACGATTGCTCTTCTCGCGGTAACAATCATGTGGTCGCCCCGCGCTGCGTTGGCGGAGCAGCCTGCCAAGACCACGCCGGTGCGCGCCGCGTGGGGCGCCCCTGAGGGCGCGAAATGCCTGACGTGCCACAAGGCGATGAACCCGGCATTGGCCCAGGAGTGGCACGAGAGCGCGCATGGTCAGAAAGGCATCAACTGTTACGATTGCCACAAGGCCAACAAGGACGATCCGGGCGCGTTCGAGCACAACGGCGCGGTGATCCACGTCATCGTATCGCCGAAGGACTGCGGCGGTTGCCACCCGAAGGAAGTGGAGCAGCAGAAGGGCAGTCACCACGCCAAGGCGGGTGAGATCCTTGCTTCGCTCGACAATTTCCTCGGTTCGGTGCTCGGTGGTCCGCCGGCCGTCGCCGTCGGCTGCTTGCAGTGCCACGGTTCGACCGTCAAGGTTCTGCCCGGTGGCAAGTTCGATCCGACAACCTGGCCCAA
>Ga0307508_10001154_pt1 | contig 30366 bp, 34 predicted proteins | sample 9_EM_MG_FD_203089 | JGI IMG/M metagenome (GOLD analysis project Ga0307508, IMG submission 203089) | Populus trichocarpa ectomycorrhiza microbial communities from riparian zone in the Pacific Northwest, United States - 9_EM | ecosystem: Host-associated > Plants > Roots > Unclassified | place...
TCATAACCTGTTGAAAGTGATGAACGTGTGTATTGTCTAAGTAAGGCTGAAGCCTCGAGAGAAAGGAGAATATAGGGGTAGGCCCATGCCTGCCGTGACTAAGCAACGAGTGAGATATTGCAACAAAGACTGCAAGTATTGTTCCATTACGGTGTTCATTCGTTCGGTCTGACCATCCGTCTGTGGATGGAAAGCAGTAGACAGCTGCAGTTCGATTCCCAGTTGTGCACAGAGACGATGCCAGAAGGCAGAGACAAATTGAGGCCCTCGGTCCGAAGTTATTGTTCGTGGAAGTCCATGTAATCGGAAGACGTGTTGGAGGAACAGGTCAGCCAGATCACGGGCATCGACGGTAGTGCTGCACGGGACAAGATGCCGCTGTTTCGTGAGCCGATCCACTAGCACCCAGATAGCATCATGATCCTTTGATCGCGGTAGGCCCGTGACAAAGTCCATCGAAATGTCCTGCCAAGGCTGCTGGGGAATCGCCAATGGGCGGAGGACTCCAAAGGGTACGTGTCGACTGGTTTTCGATCGCCGGCAAGTGTGACAGTTCCTTACAAACCTTTCCACATCTTGCCGCATTTTCGGCCAATGGTAGTTCCTTGAGAGCAATTCGAGTGTTTTCGATCGTCCGGGGTGGCCCGCTACCGGTACTTCGTGATGTGTTTGGATCAGATATAATCTCAGAGGGCCGTAGGCAAGGACATAAAACTTTCCTCGATACAGTAATCTGCCCGTTGGACTCCAGGAGCACTCCGCTAGAGTAATATCCTTACAATAGCGGACCTTCTTCTCTAGCATAGCCAGTACCTTCATGGGAAATGGATCCCAGTTGTAGGCTTCAGAGAATAGTTCGGTGATTTTGGCGTTGACGAGTCCAAGTCCGAGTGCGGCGCCAGATTCCTCGAGTCCGTATGCGAGTTCGGCGCCGCATTCCTCGAGTCTGTATGTGAGTCCGGTGCCACGTTCCTCGAGTCCATGTGCGCGTTCGGTGCCACGTTTCTCGAGTCCGAGTCTGGCGCCGCGTTGCTCGAGTCCGAGTCCGGCGCCGCGTTCCTTGAGTCCGAGTCTTGGTCCGAGTCCGGGTTCGAGTCATAGGATTAGGTGTGGTTTTATGATGGCATGGAAGTTTTCGGTCAGTCATTTATCCCCCTCCTTAGGAAGATCTCTGGATCTTCGAGTCAAGGAGTCCGGTTTGGCTCCCGCTTTCCCCGGTCGGTAGACGATTTTGAAGTTGAATTGGGAGAGAAACTGCGCCCATCTCGCTTGCCGGCAGTTGAGCAGTTTGGTGGTCGTGAAATATTCCAAGTTCTTGTCATCCGTTAAGACCGATATCAGGTTTTCTACTGATTGCAACTCTGCGCGCCACTCCTCTAACGCCCGGACAATTGCCATCAGTTCCTTGTCATAAATTTCATAGTTGCACTCAGCGGGGGAGTGATTCTTTGAAAAGAAGGCCACAGGGTGTAGGCTTCCCTCGTTGTCGTATTGTGATAAGACTGCAGCGGAGACGAAGTCAGAGGCGTCGGTTTCCACCACAATGTCGCGGTCGTGATCAAACCGATGCAGAATGGGTGCCATTGTAAAGGAGGTTTTCAGTCCATCAAACGATTCCTGTTGCTTTTTCTCCCACTTGAACGGCTGGCCTTTTCTTGTCAGCTGTGTCAGTGGCTCAACTACCTTTGAGTATCCTTTGACGAATCGGTGGTAGAAATTTGCGAATCCCAAGAACACTCGCTCATCTCGTAGATTTTCGGGAGGGGGCCATGCCTTCACTGTTTCAACCTTGAACGGATCCATCTTGATGCCATCCGCACCAATGATTAGTCCCAGATACTTAACTTCAGTTTTGTGGAATTCGCATTTTTCCGGTTTGAGGTGGAGGCCGGCATCGGTCAGTCGTTCCAATACACGGTGGACATGCCGCGTCTGTTCTTCCATCGTATCCGAATAAATCAATATATCATCAAGGTAGGCTGACGTAAAGTGATCGAGGAAAGGAGTCAAGGTTTCATTGATGAATCGTTGGAAATCTGCAGGCGTGTTGGCCAGGCCAAACGGCATTACCAATGATTCGAATAGGCCGTAACGGGTTTGGAAGGCAGTTGTCCATTCTTTTCCTTTTGCCATTTGAATGAGATTGTACGCTCCACGAACATCCAATTTCGTGAAAAACCGACCCTTCGATATTCGCATCAGTATTTCCCGATTCAGCGGAAGTGGGTAACGATTTTTGACGGTTCCTTCATTGATGCCTCGGTAATCCACCACCAATCGCAACGATCCGTCACTCTTCTTGACAAACAGGATCGGGGCTCCTGGCGGGGATGAAGAGGCCCGGATGAATCTCTTATCCAAATTTTCCTTGATCCATTTCTTGAAGGCTTCCAACACGTGACGGGCAATGGAATATAGCGGTCCCAAGGGCGGTTCGAATCCCTCTTTCAAGGAAATGCGGTGGTCGTAGAGGCGGTGTGGAGGTAACTTATTTGCAATGGATTCGCAGAAAAGGGGAAGGAACGAGTGATATTTGGGAGGGATTAGGGATTTCAATCGCTCATAGTCTGGAGGCTCTGCCGGCTTTGTGTCTTGCGGGTTCGGTGTAGGCGTTTGAAGAGCTTTGTTGATATCGTACAAGCTCATAGCAAAGATTTGAACAGATTCCTTTTGTTGGATTAGTTTCTTCAAGGAAGCTGAAGAGATTACGCAAATCGCAGGAGACTTAGATTTGAGGTTCGATACCCTGTCCGGTGGCTTCAGTGCCACGCCCGGGCATTGCGTTGTAGTTCCTTTGGGCGTTTCTGTTGCCATGTTTGTCGTCTTCGGCATCACGCCTATTGTCTGTAATGCCACTCGAGGTGCCGCCGGTGGATTTCGGTGGTCGGGGCACTGAAATCAGACCGAATTACTGACAAAATCGGTAACAACGGCATGTCTTTGGAGCCAAGGAATCCTGAGAACCAGCGAGAAGTGTCCGAACTTGGTGATGAAAGCAGGTAACATATCGGTGTGATCCTGTATTTGATAGGAAATCTTGGTGAGATGGTTGATTTGGCCGGATTCGATGGGTCGTCCATCGATTACTTTGAGATCTCGAGGAGGGTTTAGTCTATAGCGGGGAAGTTTGTGTTGGCGTACAAAGTTTTCGTCGATAAATGCAAAGCCCGTTGTGCCTATGTTAATCATTGCAGGAGTTTGGATGAAATGGTCACCATTACGGAGAGTAGCTGCAACAAAAACATGCTCTCCTTCTAATTCACATTCTTCCACTCCTCGACCAACTACAGCAGGCAATTGCAAATGGGGAAACGACGAAACCATTGGGGAACGTCCCATACCGGTGCCAACCGGTTGGCATGGGACAGCTAGTTTTCCAACTGCTCGTTCGGAATGGCAGCGTCAGGTTCGCCAGTCGTATTGAGGGTGGCTGCCATAGCCAGATGGCGGTTCCGAGAGGTAGCACGTTCGGGGCATTTGCGGAGGAAGTGACCAACAGTTCCACAATACAGACATTCACCCCGGGCCATGCGTTCTTGTCTCACACGATTATTCTCAGCAGTTCTCTGCTTGGCCGATAAGTCCATAGGCGCCACGCCATAATGTCCTCTGTTGGTGCCCATCGGATTCGCTGGAACCAGGGTGGGGGTGCTGGCTGAGGATGGCCCGGAGCGGGGCAGTCGCTGGGTACGGCCAGCCTGGACCCATTCCGCGGCACGTACGCGAATCCGGTTGTCCAACTCGCGACAGATCTGAATCAAATGACCCAGACTATCGGATCGAGGACGTGAGGTGACCAAGGCATCTTTTATTTCATCCGAGAGGCCTTTGTACAATTGTTCTCTCTGGGACTCTTCGTTCCAGTTTAGGTCTCCCATGATCCGACCAAACTCGGCAAAATAGGCGGCAAAAGTGCTACTCTTTTGCTTGAGTTTTCGAATCTCACGGTTGGCGGTGTGTGTTCTGTTGAAGTCGTCAAATGCCTGGCGGAGCAGGTCGAGGAGTGCGTTCAGGGATTCTGGCTGGATTCGTCCAGTATTCTCAGATACATAGCCGCGAATCAGGCACCGGGCGGCCCCTGAGAGGCGGGTGACTGCATATCGGAGGCGCGCTTGGTCGTCGGGGTAACGATGGGGTTGTGCGGCCAACTTGTTGTGCAGCTGGATAATCCAGGTACGCAATTCTTCGGCCTTACCGCCATCGAAAATTGGCACATCAGGAAACCCCTTCTGGGCGGCGTTGGCACCACCCCGGGCTGTAGCCATGGCCACCACCTGGGCCTGCAGCTGTCACAGCGTTGGAATCACATGCAATTGTGACGTTGCTGGACCACGGAAGTGGGGAAACGGGGTGCCGCCATGGAAGGATTCGGAAACGGAATGTTCCAGAATGACGGTAAGTGCTGGAATGCGAGAATGTGTGGAACGTGAAACATGTCGGTGTTTGCTCGTGTCGGTGTTTGCTCATGTCGATGTTTGCTTGTGTCGGTGTTTGCTCGCGGGGGGAAGTTCCTGTATATCACGAGGGCCGCCGTACGCCATAGATCTGTACGCAACAACCTGTTTACGCCGTCACCGTGTCCTTGTCTCCTTGTCCTTGTCCTTGTCTCCATCCTTGCCTCTGTCCTACTCTCCATCCTTGTGTCCGGCCTTGTCTCCATCCTTGTCTCCGTCCTTGTCTCCGTCCTTGAGCCTGTCCTCGTCTCTGTCCTTGACTCTGTCCTCATCTCTGTATTGTCCTCGTCCTCCTCCGCCGCTCGCCTGCCGCCGTGCTCCTCCGCTCGCCTGCTGCCCGCCCGCCGCCGTACTCTACCACTCGCCCGCTGCTACGCTCTACCGCTCGCCCGCCACCGCGCCGTACCACCCGCCTGCCGCTACCTCGAGCCCTGCCGGACCCTGCCGTTACACTTAGTTGTGTCACCTATCCCTCCATCTAGCGGCACCATGTCAACTACGAACCCTGAGCCCGAAAACAAACACCAACTCCCTCCCATCTTACGAGAAATCCCGCCCACTCTCCTCGAACAGATACGCCAAATAGCTCTGAACGAATCCTTCGCCCCGGGAGCCACACTCGAGGCTGCCTACGCCCAGGTGCGCACTCTGGTGGAGGCTATCCTGAACTCAAAGGAGGCCGCGCCAGCCTGGCGGATCGATGACCTGGAGGAGCAGCTCGCCGCTGCTCGAGGGGCAATCGAACAACTCGCTACCCTAGAGGGACAACCACGATCCCGGGCCGAGAGGGTCCCAGACCCAGCAACCTTCGACGGCACCCGCTAGAACCTTGAGGGGTTCATTGTGCAGCCACACATCAAGCTGTTCAGTGACCCCTCCCATTTCCCTACGCCCACCATGCGGATGGGATATGCCTTCAATCGCTTGGAAGGCTGGGCGCATACACAAATACTCCTATTCATCCAAAACGGAGCATTTCAACTGAACGACTCCGACGATATTATCCGCATCCTCGAAGCCACGTTTGGCCACCCCGATCCTGCTGCGACCGCCCACACCAAGCTTTATGGTCTGAAGCGGGGCAAGAAGGAGTTCACTGCCTACTTTGCCGAGTTCCAGATGCTGGTCTCCAAACTTAGCTGGGACGAGCATGCTAAGTTGGATGCTCTGAAGTAAGGAGTGTCGATGGAACTCCACCGCCAGCTGTTGGGACGAACCCAGGACCTCTCCTTCGACCAGTTTGTTGGCCTTTGCCAGCAACTGGAGCCGGAGATATGCACCCTCCAACTCCATGAAGGAAGACACAACACCTCCTCCCACCAAAACCGTGGCAACCAGAACAAATCCTGCAACTCGACCACGTCAGAGACACCCACCACCAGTCAGAGCGCAACCACCCCGGGCCCGATGGACCTCAGCGCCAGCAGGAAGAAACTCTCGGAGCAGGAACGTGCAGCCTGGCTCAGGGAGGGCCGCTGCCTATACTGCGGAGGATTGGGGCACATGGCCGCCCAATGCCCCAACAAGAGTCGTAACCAGTTCCGTGCAGCTGCTGCTCAAGTCTCCAACTCCGAATCCACTGCGTCCTCCGGGACGTCTTCCGACCACCACCACACCGAGCACCACCAGCACGCACATGGCTGCTGTGGTGGCTCTCCACTGTCGGGAAAAGCCTAGGCCAGCAGCCGCATGATGGCACTGCTGTTGGCCATACTCTGGGCAAGTATTCTTCTCTCTCTCCTCCTGTCTTTCGCTTGTCGAGTTTGTCCAATGTAGCTATGGAAGGTAAACATCTTGTTATTTTGTGTAATGTTTCCTTTGGTGACAAAACCATAGTGAGCCATGCCCTGATCAACTGCGGAGCCACGGGAGTGGCCTTCATTGACGAAGACTTTGCCCGCCATCACCAACTACCCCTCGCACCACTTAAGTACCCCAGAGCCCTCGAGGTTATCGACGGCCGCCCAATCTCCTCTCGAGACATTACCAACACCGCCAATGCCACCTTATCGATCCATGAACACCGAGAACAGATACCCATGTTTGTAACCAAGCTCAGTCACTACCCGATTGTGCTCGGTATCCCCTGGATGGAGCTCCACAACGTGACCATACGGTTCAGCTCCTGCACCCTGACTTTTGGATCGCAGTATTGCATCGCGAATTGCAATCGTGTCCCCACCGTAGCCCACGCCATCAGCTCCGAACCCCCAGAACCAGCACTCTGTTCCCACGTGTCAAAAGTAGCTCCAGGAGAGCCAGTGGTAAGCGCGGGGGCCGGCGATATCGGGGCCCAGCTATTTACGTCACCCCAGGTGAATAATACCGCCCAGGCTGACAGAACCAAACCTAGACTCGACCCCCATAACGGACTTGGACTCGACGCCCGTAACGGACTCTGACTCGAAGCCCGTAACGGACTTGCACTCGATGCCTGTAACGGACTCGGACTCGAGCCACCCGTACCCGGCACCTAACCGATCCAGATCGCTGTGCTCAGAGGACACTCATTCCGCCGAATAGCCCACAAGGAACAACTCACAGTTTTCTCGCTCTCGCTCTACGAGATTAACCGAGCCTTCGAACCAAAGAAAGACGTGAAACAGCTCGACCAGACGGACTATGTGCCCAAAGAATACCACGAGTTCCTGCCTCTCTTCTCTGGAGCTGTGGCTAAGGCCCTGCCACAACATCGGCCTTACGACCACAAGATCCCACTCCGAGAAGGATTCATGTCCCCCTTCTGGCCACTATACTCGCTGTCCAAAACCGAGCTACAGGTGCTAAAGGAATGGCTGGAGGAGAACCTAAGCAAGGGGTTCATCCATGTCTTGTCATCCCCAGCTACCTCACCCATCCTATTTGCCCAAAAAGGAGACGGATAGCTGTGCCTTTGTGTCGACTACCGCGGCCTGAATGAAGGAACCATCAAGAACCGGTACCCGCTCCTGCTACTGCAAGAAACGCTGATGCGACTCTCGAAGGCCAAATATTTCACCACCCTGGACATCCGTGGTGCCTACAACCTGGTACGGATGGCAGAGGGAGAGGAATGGAAAACAGCCTTCCGGACACGGTATGGCCTTTTTGAATGTCTGGTAATGCCATTCGGCCTTACCAATGCCTCAGCCGACTTCAAGGCTCTGATCAATGATGTACTCCGCCAATTCCTCGACGACTTCTGCACTGCCTTCCTTGATGACATCCTCATCTATAGCAACACCCTGGAGGAACACAAGAAGCAGGTCTAGAAGGTGCTGAAGGCGCTCTCGGACGCTGGTCTTCACCTTAAGCCGGAGAAGTGCCACTTCCACAAGCAGGAGGTGAAGTACCTCGCATTCATTATCGGAACCAATGGCGTCAGGATGGACCAGGAGAAGGTGTCCTGCGTCCTAGACTGGCAGACCCCCAGGAATATGACGGATAAACAATGGTTCCTAGGGTTCACCAACTTCTACCGGATATTCATAAGGGATTATTCCAAGGTAGTCTCCCCGCTAACCAGCCTGACGAAGAAAGAAGGTGGGAAATATGTTCCCTTCATCTGGGGGCCGGCCCAGCAAAAAGCCTTTGAAGACCTCAAGAAAGCATTCACGATGGCACCAATCCTACGCCACTTCGACTACGACTGCGAAATCGTGGTGGAAACCGACCCCTCGGACTATGTTTCGGCCGGTATCCTATCCCAATACGACGATGAAGGAACCCTACACCCGGTTGCCTTCTACTCAAAAAAACACCGTCCTGCCGAATGCAACTACGAAATCTATGACAAGGGGCTCCTGGCAATAGGTTGCACATTCAAAGAATGGTGCCCACACCTGGAAGGATCGAGTCACCCGGTCCAGGTCCTGAGCTACCACAAGAACTTGGAATACTTCATGTCAACGAAGCTCCTCAACCGCCAACAAGCACGCTGGTATGAATTCCTCTCCCGTTTCGACTTCCGAATTGTGTACCGACCTGGGAAGGCTGGTGGGAAGCTGGATGCAGTGACTCGGAGGTCGGGAGACCTCCCTAAGGAAGGGTATGAAAGACTGCTTGCCAACCAAAAGGCCGTCCTCAAACCCCATAATGTGACAGGATTAGCACTTCACGCACTCGACAATGGACTCGGACTCGACGACGGACTCGGACTCGGACTCGGACTGGACGACCGACTCGGACTTGACGACCGACTCGGACTCGACGATCGACTCGGACTCGACGACCAACTCGGACTTGGACTCGGAAAACGTCCCGCAATCACAGACCTACTCAAGGAAGCCTACGAAGTCGACCCGTTACCGAACCGAGTCCTGAAACTCCTTCACGAGGGGTCGAGGCACTCAAGGGAAATATCCCTGGCCGATTGCAAGGAGAAAGATGACAGGCTGATCGACCGTGACTGCATCTATGTACCAGATCACCCCCCTCTCCCACTACGACTCCTACAAGAACACCACGAACCGCCAGCCATCAGGCACCCAGGGCGCGCAAAAACCCTAGAACTCCTCACATGCAAGTATCACTGGCCACAGATGCAGAAGGACGTCGACCCCTTCGTGAGGAACTGTCACACTTGCTGCCGGACGAAAGCCACCCGTCATGACCCTTATGGTACACTACGCCCCCTGCCGGTACCAGCACAGCCCAGGCAACATATTTCAGTCGACTTTGTTACAGGCGTGCCCCCATCGAAAGGATATGATGCCATCTGTGTGTTTGTGGACCGCCTGACGAAACAGAGGCACCTCCTCCCCTGCACAACAACTATCACAGCTGAAGGGTTGGCCGAACTCTTCTGTGACAGGATCTTCCACTACCACGGGCTGCGGGAAATGATCGTATCGGATAGGGGACCACAGTTCGCCTCCCGGTTCTGGAAACACCTTTACTCCTGCCTAAAGATTGACCCACCCCTATCCACCGCATTCCACCCGCAAACAGACAGCCAAACCGAGCGAATGAATGCCATAATGGAACAACACCTACGGGCCTACGTCAACTACCTACAGGATGACTGGACCAGCTACCTGTTCCTTGCCGAGTTCGCCGAAAAAAACCAGGTATCGGACTCAACCACGCTGTCCCCCTTCTTCGCCAACACCGGCTATCACCCCCGTTGTGACTTCGAGCTGGATATCCGTGTCGACGAACCAGAGGAATACCGAGCACATACCGCAGCCGAACGCCTACATCAGATCCACGAGGTGGCCAGGAGCGAGATGCGGTATGCGCAGGCACGACAACAAGACAACGCGGATTCCCAGCGTACCCCAGCGCAGGCCTTGCAGCCCGATGACCTTGTCTGGGTGGACGGAAGGCACTGGCGGACCGAACGGCCGAGCCGGAAGCTCGAAAATAAGCACCATGGACCTTACCAAGTCATCTGAGCGATAGGAACCCATGCCTACGAACTGGACATCCCGAATGCCATCCAGAAGCACCGCACCTTCCCAGTCTCCTTGCTACATGCTGCCGCCGATGACCCGATCCCGGGGCAAATTATTCCACCACCACTCCCGGTGATCGTCGAAGGCGAAGAGGAATGGGGAGTGGAAGAAGTCTTGGACAGTCGGAGGATTCGGGGCCGGCTGCATTACCTCGTGAAATGGAAAGGGTTCGCAGCACCAACATGGGAGCTGGAGGAAAACCTAGCAGACGTACAAGCCGTCGACGACTACCACGAGTGCTACCCGCAACGCACTACACCAGCTCAGCTCGCTCTCGTGGGAACTCGAGCCTAAAGGAGGGCTACTGTCACGGCGTTGGAATCACATGCAACGCTGACATTACCGGACCACAGAAGTGGGGAACCGGGTGCCGCCATGGAAGGATTCCGAAACCGAATGTTCTAGAATGACGGGAAGTGCTGGAATGCGAGAATGTGCGGAACCTGAAACGTGTCGGTGTTTGCTAGTGTCGGTGTTCGCTCGTGTCGGTGTTTGCTCGTGTCGGTGTTTGCTCATGTCGGTGTTTACTCGTGTCGATGTTTGCTTGTGTAGGTCTTTACTCGCAGGGGGAAGTTCCTGTATATAACAAGGGCCGCCACCCGCCGTAGATCTGTACGCAACAACCTGTTTATGCCGTCACCGGGTCCTTGTCTCCTTGTTCTTGTCCTTGTCTCCATCCTTGCCTCCGTCCTAGTCTCCGTCCTTGTCTCCGTCCTTGTCTCCGTCCTTGTCTCCATCCTTGACCCTGTCCTTGTCTCTGTCCTTGACTCTGTCCTCATCTCTGTCCTGTCCTCGTCCTCCTCCGCCGCTCCCCTACCACCGTACTCCTCCGCTCGCCTGCTGCCCGGCCGCCATCTGGCTCTACTGCTCGCCCACCGCCGGGCTCTACCGCTCGCCTGCCACCACACTCTACCGCTTGCCCACCACCGCACCGTATCACCCACCCGCCACTACCTGGAGCCCTGCCAGACCCTGCCATTACAGCAGCTGGGTGAACCGCTGTTCGAGGGTGGAGCTGGAAGCGTTCGTGTCCATGGCTTCCGAACTCATTACGAGTAGGTTAGAATAAAAGATGCAACCTAGTGTAACGGCTGTGTTCTCCAAGGTACTCGAGTGAGTTCTGGTGACACAAGCGAGAGCAGGAGCAGCAGCAGGGGGGAAACGGTAACGGGAATGGGAATGGAACGGAAACGGGAATGGGAACGGGAAGGGAATGGGAATGGTAACGGGAACAGGAACGGGAACAGGAGACAGAGACGGACAGCGTCAGACGGACATGTCGGACAACAATAGACAGCGTCGGACGGACGTGTCGGACAGAGAGATGGACAGCGCCGGACAGACGTGTCAGACAAGAACGGACAACATCAGACGGATATGTCGGACAGCGACGGGCGGCGCTAGACGTGCGTCACCGATACGGAGATATGGTGGAAATGGAGGAAACGGAGGAAACGGAGACGAGGTTGATATTCCGAATAGAATACAAGAGGTTGCATGAAGAGAAGAAGAAGACAAAACACAGGAGACAGCCCTCCTTATATACACAGTTCTCGCAACTCCCATACGTCCTCCTACTCATACCTGTGCAACTCACATATGTACTCATACTCACATATGTGCTCATAACCACGCAACTCATACAACCTTCTCTTATGCAACCGGGGCCCGTAACCGACACCCTTTCCAAGATCGAGACATCCGGAGCGAGGTGACGACACTCTTTCCAAGATCGAGACATCCGGAGCGAGGTGCCGGTATCAGCAAAGAAATCAAACAACCAAACCAAAATCGAGCGCCAGGACCTGCGCCATGACAAATGAGGTGGTACGTTGTTGTTGGGGGGATGTGATGGTGGTGCCCACGAAGGAGTCCTGGGCTGTAAAGGTGGTGGTAGCAATGAGCCCAGGTACGCAGCGTATGTATGTCGCACATCTGGGCCGTGTTGGTGTTCTGGTGAACATGTCGAAGTTTGGCATAGTGGGAGGGTTTCCATACCTATTGCACCATCGTTCCTGGAGGAGGCAGATAAGGTTTTCGGGTTTTCTTGCGAACTCTTGCAATGCTGAAATCGTAGTCATTTGGCCCCTTGCACAGTTCAGCTGCTGTACAGATCCGACGGTGTGGGAGGGCATTTTATTCCGTCATTCTCACCATGGGGACGTCTTCCAGGGTGGTCGTGTCCATCATATTCGTGTTGTTGTTTAAGGATTGGATCTTGATACGTGTGGGGCAGTTGGGGTCGCTGACCTTGTGGGGTGTGTCGCAGTTGGCACAGCTGATTGGTGGGTGGGTGCAGGTGGGGCCTCTCTTGCAGGTCGGGATGGTGCATGGGTGGTCTTTCGTTTTGTGGGCGTCCGTACAGACGGCACAGTGGGACAGATTTTTGCACATAGCAGCGGGGTGCCTGTAGCACTAGCAGTTCCAACACTAGGTACTTCTTCCGTATGAGATGTAGTCATCAAGTTGTCATTCGCGGTTGCAGATGGTGAGGTAGTGTCGTCCAATGTTAGCCTTCTTGGCACTGCCACTCTGGGTCATAACTATCGTCGAGGTTGCTTTTTGTTCGCGTCGGTCTGCCTGGGTGAGCCAGTGTGCCGTCTGGCATTGGATCAGCTGCGGGTAGTTGGTGGCGATGCTGCAGGAGATATCGGATAGGGAAAGGTAGGTCGGGACTCTGTGGAGCAGGAACTGTCTGAAGTTATTCCCGATTTCGACCTTCTCACACTTGCCGTAGTAGGAGAGGGCATCGGCAATTATCGTCGTTTAGTTTTTATAGATGATATTTTTTTGGGTGTTGGTAGTGGTGAAGATGATGGATCCGCACATGGTTACGCGGGCTATGTTGACTCGGTGGAGAGCTGCATCCACGACGACTTGGTGGGCGATATAGTCTCGTTTGCGGTGGGTGGCAGCTTCAGCAGGGGATGCAGCCAGGAAATAGCACATGACCTTGTGCTTGGCTTGAGGGTACATGGTCGGAATAACCTTGGGTGTGGCGGGCTTCCTTCCTTGGGTTTTCTTCTTCAAGTTCTCCCATCCTTCAACATTGGTGGTGTGTGTAGCATGTTTGGTTGGTGGGTGTGGTTGGGGGGTGGGTGTTTTGGCGGAGTCGGCGTATGTACGGGTGCCGGCGCCATTATTGGTCGGTGGGTTGTTGGCGAAGTATTTGTTCTCAGTGGCTCCCTTCACCTTTCTCTTTCTCTCTATCTTTGGGTAGGGGCCAATGTTGCTTGGGCCCCCGGTCATCTTAGCGGTGGTGGCAGGACCCTGTACAGCCGAGAGGAGTTGTTGTTGCATTTGGGTGACTCGGGTGCCCAGCGTGACGATTTGCTTGGTCAGGCTACTTGTGGTGATTTGAAAGGTGGTGTTGTTTTTGGCGAAGTGCTCGGAGATCGCAGTGCTAATGGTTCTGGCAAATTGGTCTAGGAGGTTGCTGGTGATGATTTCGATGTCGGCACGGAGTGTGGCGTGCTCTGGCCTGAGTGATGCTGCCATCTGGGGGGCAGTACTGGTGGGCTCGTCCATATCTCCTCCGATCACCTGTGTTATACTGACGGGTTCTGTGTGTTGGAATATCATAGCGTTGTCGTCATCTTCTTCCCTTGCTTCGTCTTCAGAGTCGTCGGAGTCAGAGTCAGAGTCAGTGTTGCTGTCGTTTTCCTCGCGTACTTGCTTAGTGGGGCAGGGTGACTGTGAGGCCGCAACCGTAGGTGGTTGAAGGTGATGTCGGGAGGGGTGCTGCTGGAGCAGGCTCTTGGGGTGCTGTGCGCCGAGATTTCGGTGGTGGCCTGGGTGTTCTCTGGAGGAAGGTATCGAGGGATCCTTGACCAAGGTTGTTGGTGGACATGAAGCCTTTTAGCGAGGTGGTGATAGTTTGGTGACATGAGTCAAAATCACAAAAAGCAGATGGCGACAGGAGGGAAAATTCCCAGCAGGGTTCGGGAGGGGTGTGCATTCTAGTTAATTAACTATTGACCGTCTCCTGAGGTAACTTCCCAGATTTGTTGAAAACTTAATTGGAAAAGCAGATTTTTTGGTGTCACGACAACAGTGATGTTTTGGGGGGTGCGGTGAGGATTATATTCGATTACGATCTAATGCGCTTTAACACTACAGGTTTTATGCACTCCTCCTCGCCATACCACCCCCATGGGGCTCCCATTTTTCCCGTCCGCCAAAAGAAGTAAACGCACCAAGGAAATTGAAAGACAAAGCGTGCACAATATAAGCAACAAGAAATGAGTACATTCATTGAACTCAGTCGTGGTATCGTTAAGTTTGAACGGTGCCCAGGCGGCACCTGTTGGCGAGGTGGAGAAGCAGCAAATGCCGAAGAGCGAGCCCGCCGAGTAGGTGGGGTGGCAGCCAACGCTGTATGGCGAGCCCGCCGCGAACGTGAGTGGCAGCCAACGCCAGAGCCCGAGCCCACCGCGAACATGTGTGACAGCCAATACCGGAGCGCGAGCCCACCAAGAAGGTGTGTGGCAACAAACGCTGGAGCGCGCAGCCACTGAAGAGGTGGGGTGGCAGTGAACGCCAGAGTGCGCAACCGCCAAGGAAGTGTGAGGTAGCGGGTGCCGTGGCGGGGAACCGGGTGACAAAGCCGATGCCGGTGCCGTGGCACGCAACCGTAAGGTGGAGGTGGAGGAGGTCGAGCAGGTGGAGCAGGTGGTAGTAGCGGGGGACCATGCCCATGACTGCCGAGGAAGTGTGACGTAGTGGGTGCCATGGTGGGGAATCGGGTGACAAAGCCGATGCCGATGCCGTGGCGTCCAACCATGATGTCGAGTGGGAGTGCACGCCGGAGCGCGCGACCAGCGAGGAAGTGTGAGGTAGCGGGTGCCATGGCTGGGAATCGGATGACAAAGCCGATGCCGATGCTGTGGCATACAACCATGATGTACTGCGGGAGCGCATGCTGGAGTAGACGACCACCGAGGAAGCGTGAGGTAGTAGGTGCCGTGGCGGGGAATCGGGTGACAAAGCCGATGCCGATGTCGGGCACGCAACTGTGATGTTGAGTGGGAGTGCACACTGGAGCACACGACCGCCGAGGAAGTGTGAGGTAGCGGGTGCCGTGACAGGGAATCGGGTAACCAAGCCGATGCCGGTGCCGTGGCGTGCAACCGTGAGGTGGAGGTGGAGGAGGTGGAGGAGGTGGAGGAGGTGGAGGAGGTGGAGGAGGTGGTAGTAGCGTGGGACCAAGCCTGCGACCGCCGAGGAAGTGGGAGGTAGCGGGTGCCATGGCGGGGAACCGGGTGACAAAGCCGATGCCGGTGCTGTGACATGCAACCATAAGGTGGAGATGGAGGAGGTGGAGCAGGTGAAGGAGGTGGTAGTAGCGGGGGACCATGTCTGCGACTGCCGAAGAAGTGTGATGTAGCGGGTGCCGTGCCAGGGAACTGGGTGACAAAGCCGATGCCGATACCGTGGCGTGCAACCGTGATGTTGAGTGGGAGCACACACCGGAGCGCGCGACCACCGAGGAAGTGTGAGGTAGCGGGTGCCGTGGCTGGGAATCGGGTGACAAAGCCGATGCCGATGCCGTGGCGCGCAACCGTGATGTAGAGTGGGAGCGCATGCTGGAGCGCACGACCGCCGAGGAAGTGTGAGGTAGCAGGTGCCGTGGTGGGGAATCGGTTGACAAAGCCGATGCCGATGCCGGGCGCGCAACCGTGATGTTGAGTGGGAGTGCGCGCCGGAGCGCGCAACTGCCGAGGAAGTGTGAGGTAGCAGGTGCCGTGGTAGGGAATCGGGTAACCAAGCCGATGCCGGTACCGTGGCGCGCAGCCGTGAGGTGGAGGTGGAGGAGGTGGAGGAGGTGGAGGAGGTGGAGGAGGTGGTAGTAGTGGGGGACCAAACCCGCGACCGCCGAGGAAGTGTGAGGTAGCGGGTGCCGTGGCGGGGAATAGGGTAACCAAGCCGATGCCGAGGCCATGGTGCGCAAGCGTTAGGTGGAGGAGGTGGAGGAGGTGGAGAAGGTGGTAGTAGTGGGGGAGCAAGCCTGCGACCGCTGAGGAAGTGTGAGGTAGCGGGTGCCGTGGTGGGGAATTGGGTAACCAAGCAGATGCCAGTGCCGTGGCGCACGACCATGTTGTGATTGGTGGCTTCGCAGATAGGAGCGGGGTCCAGCTGCAGCCAAGAGGTGTTGGCGTGGGTGGGCAGACTTTTCAGGGTCCAAGCAGTGCCCACAGGTGTTGAGCGGGGCATCCGTTCGCGTTGACGCAAAACAAGAACAGAGAAGAAAGAGGATTTCTGTTGCGCCCGCGCAACAGCGAAAGAAAGAGTTGGATCTGTCACAATGGCACGACAGAGGAAGTGTTGTCGATGCCCTCGGCCATCAGAGGTAGACTCTGATAGCCGTGGGGAGAATTTGTTGTTGTTGCTGCGCGGAAGGTTGGGGGGTGTTGTGAGGATAATAGATTGCGTGGAGAAGAATCTCCAGACTAGCTACTGTGCTCCTCCTTTATACTTTTCCCCTCCCTCTGTGGAATCACAGCTTGCCCGCAAGACTGACACAGTTCGTCCGTCTACCATCATAACTCGATCGCCGCCCCCAAGGAAAACACATGATCGCGCTTGGCTACCATGCATTGAACACTCTACACCCGGCAACAGGAGAAAAGACAGGCAAGTAGTAAGGGATAGCGAAAGGACGCACAAGCATAACCAAAGGGAAACAACATACGTAACGATGACAGGAGAAAGGATACGTAAGCATACCCAAACGGAAACAAGGAGAAGGACCTGGACCTGACGGCGGTCGGGTGTTAGGGATATCACTACCAGAGCGATATGATCGAGCAAGGCGTCTAGGCGCTGAGGATGACTATGGCTGCAGCAGCGGAGACAAGGTCAAGCCATAGGACAGCAAGGGTGACAGTGGCCCCGGCAGCAGCACATATGAGCCTGTCGCATGAGATTCATGACACATAGACCGTACTATTCCCTTAGCTTATAGCTGTGTTCAAGTTACAACCCCACGTTAGCTCTTGGCTACTACCTCAGGAATTATACTCTCAATAGGGGTTCTATCCGTGCCAACCAATATTTTGCCCATCCGACCCCTTCCTATCTCCTGTCTAGACACTCGAGCTTCTCACATATCCTTCCGTCTCCTTCCCGATCAACTGTCCTCCTGCTTGCTGCTTAGGCGTATCGACGACTCGCGTATGGCTGCTGGAGACTTGTGAGTATTGCTGCGGCAATTCGTTCGTCAGATCGTTTGCGGTTCCGCGGTGACCACTCGCTAGAAGGATCGCTCAATACATCATTTACGGTTCCCTTGTGACAACTCGCTGGACGGATCACTCAACTGATCGTTCGGGGGGATCGTCGTATATCTGATATCTTCGTGATTTCGATGATTGTTTCAATGATGATTCTGATGATCATTTTTGATGCTTCTGTTGATTCTTTGATTAAGACCGGTTCCACACCGCTCGTCATTGTGTTGTCGTATAAGTATCCGGTTCACCAATATCACGTGCTATGGGGAAAATACCCCACTCCGTAACGTGAAAACTCTTTACCTTGGTACTAGACTTCATCAGTGTATGACAGATAATCTCTCGATTTGGATCGGAAAGTAGTGTTTCCACGTATCCTCCAGAGAGTGGCCGGAGCAGGTCCTCTGTTCTCTCATTGTAATTGGGTGATGCGATATGGATTGTGTAGGGGGTTGATTACGCAACTCGACCTGAGCCGGAGGAACGAACCCTCAACCATACCAGCTATCCTTTCTTTGGTCATGGTGGCGTCAAGGCATAGCTCCATCCCATGCCTTCCCCAATAGACTGTCGAACTGTTCCTGTGGTACGGTCCTGTAGCAGCGCTTGCACTTTCGCGATCACGAGCTGGTACTTGCTCCAGGGGCTTCCCAGTGCAACAGTATTGGCTGGAAGTCAAGCCTCCACTTCAGTATTCGGCTTGACTCATTTTCCCTCACCTTGGTACGGCACATGCCCTGCATTATAACCATTGTAAGCATCTCCGATAAGTGGGGATACGCTCACACTTCCGTGCACTGGTGAAGTCCAGAGTTCATCGTCATAATTGGGTGTCAATGACAAGGATGCGAGTGGTAGCATCATCCCTTGTGCTTCCTGACAATGGGCTTCAGTGGTATCGCCTCGGGCCTCCAGGCCGTGTGCACCAATATAGTGATTCCCAACTCGTGGTGTTGTTCCTCTGGGCCGTACCTCTGCAAACAACCCTGCTCCTGTTTCGTGACCTAGACTCACAACTCCTTGCATTCCTGTTTTCGTTCCGATTGCTTGTCGATCCAATGATGACCACCAAGGTTGTCTTTCTCAGTGGCAGCACTTGCACTTTTCCGGTCTGCACTGGTACTTGGCCTGTGGTCCTCCGGTGCTGCAGAGTAGGTCGACATGAGCTGAGCCCCAACAGTATCAGTTGCCCGGTCTCGGTGTGCCATCTAAAGACCATGTGATGAGTTTACGATACCTTCCTGCCCAGTCCGTATCTGAATTCTAACCCATAGTATTTAGAGTGTACCACTATCCCCCCCTTTCTAAGCTTCGTCCCGAAGCTATAGGATGGTGCTGTTGCATATAGTTCTGCAGCCCGATACTATTGCTCTATTGTAGAGACACAAAACCACGTGGGAAAAGGTCACTCAAATCGGTGAGCCTGTAGTCCCTTCATCTATTAGGATCATATACCCTGCTACTGCTCGATCCTTGAGACTGAAAAACCCCATAGGGAAATGGCTCTTAAATCATCGTGAGTCAGTAGCACACTGGTGTTTCAAATTGACGAAACCCGTGATGGTTCTGTTAGGTGACCATCGAATGTAGCCTCCCAATCTGCACCCCTGGTTATCGAGAAAAACCCAGTGGGAAAAATCTCTCTAACCATTCCTTGAGCAGGCAGCTGTAGAATGGCATATTCGCCAGGTCGTAGCGGTCATGACATCATATTGCTCTCGATGCCATTCATATTCTGGGGGACTCTTGACTTCCTGAGTCTGGTTTCCGTTGCACACCTTCTGGTGAAGGTATCCCATTTCCATCCTCCAATTCGCAGCCTTTCAGCTCATCCGTCCCAGCACTCAGCTCAGAACGGCCTCCTCCCTGACCTTTCGGTCAACCTGTTCTGGCGCTCAGTACGGAACGGCATTCTCCCTGACCTTTCGGTGAATCTGTTCTGGCACTTCAGCACAGAACGGCATTCTCCCTGACCTTTCGGTCAACCCGTTCCGGCACTTCAGCATGGAATAGAATTCTCCCAGACCTTTCGGTCAACCTGTTTGGGCACTTCGTCATGGAACGGCATTCTTCTTGGGCTTTTCTGATATTCGGCATGCTAGTCATACTGCTGACACCGCGAGTCCAGAGGTTTTTGCCGCTAATGCTGGCAGAGGCTGCCATACGAGCATCGCATGCCGGATTGCCATGATTGGTTGATCCTTTTCCTCCCCTTTGCAGAGCGGTTCTCCGAATGTCTCAAATTAAACGTCAAGTTTGCCATTCTGTCTACTGCACAGATGAGATGCATGTTGGTGTATTATGCATCGTCAATGCCAGCGGGCTGCTGTACTGTGCTCAGTGAGCCTAGTGTCGGTTGAATACCATCAGCAAAAAATTTAATTCATACTGGAGCTACCGGAGTTAGCGAAGCTTACCGGAGCAGTGGGAGTGAAATATAACTTTGTCCTTCGATAGGCTAGGGAAGATCCGTACGCTACTACCACCTTATCGACGTGCCGATCACCTTAGGGGAGCTAGGGAGGCTAGAAACGCTAGGGGAGCAAGGGAAGCTATGGATGCAACCACCAGCTTACCAACGCAATCACCAACCTTACCGACGCAACTACCAATCTTACCGACTCAACTACCATCTTACTGATACAACCACCCCTTACAGGAGCTAGGGCAGCTTACAGGAGCAATGAGTATGTACTGGAAGCAGTTTCGTACCTGCAATCAATACAGTTACAATGCTACTACACGTAGTTGACAAGGCTCTTTGATCACAAAATAATTATTAATATATTTAAAATCTATATTATACCACAAAGTCCAACGTCTCAAACCACATTGCTACAGTGATGGATAAGGACAGACGACGCAATGCAAATAAATGTAAACTATTAATACATAACAGTGTGGTTCTGATATGTGTACGAAGATATGTCACTGATGGCTATAGCACACGAGCAGTGCATACGAATGTAGCCAGCGGTAATGGTGGCAGACTCACAGCATGTAGGAATATAGGACTGCAGTGCATACCAACGAGGTTCTGCAATGTGTATGAACACAGGTCAGCGGTGTTGACAGCACATGAGCAGCACGTACGAATGAAGGAGAGCAGAGCATACGAACGAGGTTATCCAATACTACGTAGGAATACAGGTCGACGATGTTGACGGCAGTCGAACAGAGGGTACGAATGTAGCCAACGGTAATAGTGGCAGACTCGCCACTGCATCAGCAAAAAAATTGAGAATTCCTAGGGAGCTCCCATAGCTCCCGTAGCTCCCGTAAGTATTGCTAACTCCCATAAGAGGAGAAGTTATATTTTGCTCCCGTAAGGATTTTAAAAAAAAAAAGTGCTTTATTTTTAGCTGAAACCTCGAGAAATATTAGTTCAAATTTATGTCTCACCTGTAAAAAAAGCAATATACTTCAACTTTCCATTTTTTTGCTGATGAGGTGCGAATGTAGGACTGCAGTGGATACCAGCGAGGCTCTGCAATACATGCAAATGCAGGTCGACGATGTTGACAGCCTATGAGCAGCGCGTACGAACGTAGGATAGCAGCAGATACCAACGAGGTTCTGCTACATACGAACGCAGGTGAGCAATGGTGACGGCATAGGAGCAGTGCGTACGAATGTAGGATAACGGTGGGTAGCAACGAAGCTCTACAACACGTACAAACACAGGTCGACAATGTAGAGGGTAGACGAGCAGCACGTACGAATGTAGCCAGCAATAATGGCACCAGATGTGCAGCATGTACGAATGTTGAACAGCAATGGGCACCAGCGAGGCTCTGAAACGCGTGCGAATACAGGTTGATGATGTTGACGGCATACGAGCAGCGTATATGAATGTAGCCAGCGGTAATGGTGGCAGACGCGCAGCAGGTGCGAATGTAGAACTGCAGTGGGCACCAATGAGGCTCCGCAACGCATGCGAATGCAGGGCGACGATATTGATGGCATACGAGCAGCGCGTACGAATGTAGGACAGCAGTGGGTACCAAAGAAGGGCTGCAAGCGAACGCAGGTTGACGATGTAGACAGCAGACAAGCAGCCAGTACAGATGTAGCCAGCGGCAATGGCGGCATACATGTAGCAGGTAGGAATGTAGGACAGCCATACGGAGCGACGAGATTCTTCACCACGTACCCATGCAGGTTGACGATGTTGACAGCAGATGAGCAGCTTGTACGGATGTAGCCAATGGCAATGTCGGCATGCACGCAGCATGTAGGAATGTAGGACAGCTGTGCGGAGCGACGAGATACTGCCCCGTGTACCAATGCTGGTTGACGATGTTGACGGCAGGTAAGCAGTGCGTACGAATGTAGCTAGCAATAATGGCGGCAGACGTGCAGCAGGTGTTAATGTAGAATAGTGTAATGGCAGCAGTTCTCCAAGGTACTCGAGTGAGTTCGTGTGATGCAAACGAGAGTGGGAACGGAGCAGGAATGGAAACGGAAATGGGAATGGGAACGGACGTTTCCAATGGGGACGGAGACAACGTCGGACGGACGTGTCGACAGTGACAGACAGCGTTGAACAGACGTGTTGAACAGAGAGATGGACAGTATCAGATGAACGTGTTGGACATAGAGACGGACAGTGTCAGACGGACATGTCCGACGGAGAGATGAACAACGTCACACGAACGTGTCGGACCGGGATGGACAATGTCAGATGGAGGCATTGGACAGAGACGGGCGGCACTGGACGAGTGTTGCCCAGACTGAGGAACGGAGGAAACTGAGGAAACTGAGGAAACAGAGTGGACAGAGACGAGGTTGATATTCCTAATAGAATACAAGAGGTTGCATGAAGAGAAGAAGAAGACAAAACATGGGAGACAGTTCTCTTTATATACACAGTTCTCGTAACTCCCATATGTGCTCCTACTCATACCTGCGCAACTCACATATGTACTCATACTCACATATGTGTTCATAACCGTACAACCGATACAACCTTCTCTTATGCAACCGGGGCCCAGAACCAACACCCTTTCCAAGATCAAGACATTCGGAGCAAGCTGACAACACTCTTTCCGAGATCGAGACATCCGGAGCGAGGTGCTGGCATCGACAACGAAATCAAACAACCAAACCCAAACCAAGCTCTGAGATCTGCACCATGACAGTATCCCCCTTCTATCAATGACCTCACACAAAGCTTTATTCGAGAGGCCCTGGCTGGTGGGGGTATTCGTTATGGAATCGAGTAACTGCTTCTAGCTCGTTGACATTTTCCGCTGGCTCCCAATTCGGGTGGTCAAACCTGGTCCATTTAACAAGGTACTGTAGTTGTCTTTGATACATTCGAGAATCAAGAATGGAATCCACAAACCATTCTTGCTTCCCGTCAATTTCTACTGGAGGAGGTGGTGGTTGTCGTGGTCCCAAAAGTGGATCCTGCGCTGCCGGCTCAAGTGAGGACACATGAAAAATGGGATGTACCTGCATCGAGCCGTGAAGTTCCAACCGGAAGGCGTGACAGGAAATCTTCCATGCGATTTTGAATGGGCCGTGCCGTCGATGATCCAACTTTGCCAATGGTCCTTGAGTCTTCCAATTTTGACTGTTGAGCCACACAAGATCCCCCACCTGTTAGTCCGTAGCAGGGAGACGATGGGTGTCCACAGTTTCCTGGTAGCGGAGTTGGACGCGATGCATTTCTGTCTGCAGGTGGTTATGAATTTCGGAAAATACTTTCGCCACAGAACACGTTTGTTGATCTTCTGGTTGGTTGGATAGGGATGCCGAAAGGTTGAATTGCAAGGAAGGGTCTTAGCCAAGGTTCGCAAACAATGGAGATACAGCTGTCGTTTCCAAGGTTTGGTAATTCAATGCGAATTCAGCGATCGGCAACCATTCAGCCCAATCATCTTGCAGGCAGTTAACATACGACTGCAAGTATTGTTCCATTACGGCATTCATTCGTTCGGTCTGACCATCAGTCTGTAGATGGAACGCGGTAGACAGCCGTGGTTCAATTCCAAGTCATGCATAGAGATTATGCCAGAATATAGAGGCAAATTAAGGCCCTCGGTCCGAAGTTATTGTTCGCGGAAGTCCATGTAATCAAAAGACATGTTGCAGGAAATGGTTAGCCAGATTGCAGGTATCGACGGTAGTGCTGCACGGTACAAGATGCCTCTGTTTCATGAGCCAATCCACTACCACCCAGATAGCATCGTGATCCATTGATCGTGGTAGACCCGTGACGAAGTCCATCAAATTGTCCTACCATGGCTGCTGGGTAGGCAACAATGGGTGGAGGACTACGTAGGGTGCGTGTCGACTGGTTTTCGATCGCCAGCAAGTGTGACAGTTCCTTACGAACCTTTTAACATCTTGCTGCATTTTCGGCCAGTGGTAGTTCCTTCAGAGCAATTCTAGTGTTTTCGATTGTCCAGGGTGGCCTGCTAGCAGTACCCTTGTGATGCATTTGGATCAGATATAATCTCAGAGGGCTGTAGGCCGCAACATAAAACTTTCCTCGATACAGTAATCTTCCATTTGGGCTTCTGGAGCACTCCAATAGCGTAATATCCTTACAATAGTGAACCTCCTTCTCTAGTATAGCCAGCACCTCCGTGGGAATAGGATCCCAGTTGTAGGCTTCAGAGAATAGTTTGATGATCTTGGTGTTAACGAGTCCGAGTCCGCCTCCGTCGTCGAGTCCGGCACCGCGTTCCTCGGTTCCGAGTCTGAGTCCGCATCTGTCATCAAGTCTGGCACTGCGTTCCTCGACTCCGAGTCCAAGTCTGGCTTTGAGTCCGGTGCCGAGTTCCTAGAGTCTGAGTCTGAGTCTGGTATCAACTCAAGCACTGCATTCCTCGAGTCCAAGTCCAGCATCGAGTTATAGGATTTGGGGTGGTTTTATGACAGCATGGAAGTTTTCGGTCAGTCGTTTATCCCCCTCCTTAGGAAGATCTCCAGATCTTCAAGTTAAGGACTTCGGTTTGGCTCCCTATTTCCCCGGTCTGTAGACACTTTTGAAGTTGAATTGGGTGAGAAACTGGGCCTATCTTGCTTGCCGGCGGTTGAGCAGATTGGTCATCATGAAATATTCCAAGTTCTTATGATCCGTTAAGACAGATATCGGGTTTTCCACTGATTGTAACTCTGCCCGCCACTCCTCAAACCCCCAGACAATTGCCATCAGTTCCTTCTTATAAATTTGATAATTGCACTCAGCGGGGGAATATTTCTTTGAAAAGAAGGCCATGGGGTGTAGGGTTCCCTCGTCATTATATTGCGACAAGACTGTGGCAGAGACGAAGTCAGAGGTGTCGGTTTCCACCACAATGTCGCGGTCATGATCCAACCGACGTATAATGGGTGCCATCGTAAATGAGGTTTTCAGTCCGTTGAACGATTCCTGTTGCTTTGTCTCCCACTTGAACGGCTGGCCTTTTCTTGTTAGCAGTGTCAGCGGCTCAACTACCTTTGAGTATCCTTTGATGAATCTGCGGTAAAAATTTGCGAATCTCAAGAACGCTCGCACATCTCCTAGATTTTGGTAGTGGGCCACGCCTTCACTGTTTCAATCTTGGACGGATCCATCTTGATGCCGTCCGCACCAATGATTAGTCCCAGATACTTAACTTCAGTTTCGTGGAATTTGCAGTTTTCCGGTTTGAGGTGGAGGCCAGCGTCGGTCAGTCGTTCCAATACCCAGTGGACATGCTGAGTATGTTCTTCCATCGTATCTGAATAAATCAATATGACATCGACGTAAGCTGACGTAAAGTGATCGAGGAAAGGAGCCAAGGTTTCATTGATGAATCGTTGGAAATCTGCTGGCGTGTTGGTTAGGCCAAACAGCATTACCAACGATTCGAATAAAGCGTAACGGGTTTGGAAGGCAGTTTTCCATTCTTCTCCTTCTGCCATTTGAATCAGATTGTACGCTCCACGAACATCCAATTTCATGAAAAACTGAGCCTTACATATTCATATTAGTGTTTCCCAAATCAGCAGAAGGGGGTAACAATTTTTGACGGTTCCTTCGTTGATGCCTCAGTAATCCACCACCAATCGCTACGATCTATCACCCTCCTTGACAAATAGGATCAGTGCTCCGGCTGGAGATGAAGAGGCCTGGATAAATCCTTTCTCCAAATTTTCTTCGATCCATTTCTTGCAGGCTTCCAACTCGTGACGGGCAAGGGAATATAGCGGTCCAAAGGGCGGTTAGAATTCCTCTTTCAAGGGAATGCGGTGGTCGTAGGGGCGGTGTGGAGGTAACTTATTCTCAATGGATTCGCAGAACAGGGGAAGGAACAAGTGATATTCGGGAAGGGATTAGGGATTTCAATCGCTCATACTCGGGAGGCTCTGCCTGCTCTGTGGCTTGTGGGTTCGGTGTATGCATTTCAGGAGCTTTGTTGATATCCTACAAGCTCATAGCAAAGATTTGATCCGATTCCTTTTGTCGGATTAGTTTCTTCAAGGAAGCTGAAGAGATTACACAAATCGTAGGAGACTTAGATTTGAGGTTCGATACAATGTCTGGTGGCTCTGGTACCAAGTCCGGATGTGGCACTGTAGTTCCTTTCGGCGCTTCTGTTGCCATGTTTGCCACCTTCAGCAAGATGCCTATTGTCTGTAATGCCACTCAAGGTGCCGCCAGTGGATTTCGGTGGTCGGGGTACTGAAATCCGACCGAATTACGGACAAAATTGGTAACGATGGCGTGTCTTTGGAGCCAATGAATCCTGAGAAGCAGCGAGAAGTGTCCTAACTTGGTGATGAAAGTGGGTAACATTTCCGTGTGATCCTGTATTTGACAGGAAATCTTGGTCAGGGACGTGATTTTCCCGGATTCGATAGATTGTCCATCGATTACTTCGAGATCTCGGGAAGGGTTTAGTCTGTAGTGGGAAAAGTTGTGTTGGCATACAAAGTTTTCGTCAATAAATGCAAAGCGCATTGCACCTGTGTCAATCATTGCAGAAGATTGGATAGAATGGTCACTGTTACGGAGAGTAGCTGCAACAAAAACATGCTCTCCTTCTAATTCACATTCTTCCACTCCTCAACCAACTACAGCAGGTAATTGCAAATGGTGAAACGCCGAAACCAATGGGGAACGTCCCATACCGGTACCAACTGGTTGGCATACGACAGCTAGTTTTCCGACTGCTCGTTTAGAACAGCAGTGTCCGGTTCGGCAGTCGTATTAACGGTGGCTGCCATTGCCAGATGGCGGTTCCGAGAGGCACCACGTACTGACCATTCGCGGAGGAAGTATCCAACAGTTCCGCAATACAGGCATTCACCCTGGACCATACGTTCCTGTCTGATACGATTCTTCTCGGCGCTCCTCTACGTGGCTCATAAGTCCATAGACGCCACGCCATAATGACCACTGTTTGTGCCCATCGGATTCGCTGGAGCTGGGGCAGGGGCGCTGACTGAAGATGGCGTGGAGTGGTGCAGTCGCTGGGTACAGCCAGGCTTGACCAGCATTTGGAGCTTTCCGTGGATGATGACGATATATAGCATGCGCTAAATAGCAATACATCAGAACGGTTGGCATTTCACTTCACTCATCAATTGTTGTGTGCGAAATTAGGTTTAAAGATTAGGAGTATTGTGCCCATGCGTTGGAAGTAAGACGCTTCGTGGAGTATAGTGGATCGTAGGTGTTGTCGTCGCCACGCCACGAGTATCGTCTACACGTAGAAAAAATCGTTCGCAGTAGGGAGTTAGCGCTGATTAACGGACCTCTGCATGTAAAGGAAGATGGTGGGAATCGTCGTCGCCACGCCACGAGTATTGTCTACATGTTGAAAAAATCGTTCGCAGTAGGGAGTTAGCGCTGATTAACGGACCTCTGCGTGTAAAGGAAGATGGTGGGAATCGTCGTCGCCACGCCACAAGTATCGTCTACACTTAGAAAAAATCGTTCGCAGTAGGGAGTTAGCACTGATTAACGCACGTCTGCGTGTAAACGAAGATGGGGCATCCAGTCTCCCGCGCGCAGATCTAACGTTGCAACGCTTACCACGCAGCGCCCCATCGTTTACAAGTGGGAGGTAGAGCTGAAACCGTTCTATGCGTTGGATGCCAGTACACGCACATAACGCAGAATTTTGTTTTCCTGATGAAGGAGGGCTGTCTCCCATGTTTTGTCTTCTTCTTGTCTTCATGCAACTTCTTTTACTCTATTCGGAATATCAACCTCGTCTCTGTTTCCTCTGTTTCCTCTGTTTCCTCCTTTTCCTCTGTTTCCTCTGTTTCCTCCATTTTCTCTGTTGCCTCTGTTCCTCTGTCTCGGTGACGCTCGTCTAGCGATACCTGTCCCTGTCCGATGATTCCGTCTGATGTTGTCCATCCCTGTCCGATATCTCCATCTGACGCTGTCAGTTTCTTTGTCCGACACATCCATCTGACGGTGTCTGTCTCTCGCTTTGACACGTCCGTTTGACGCGGTCCGTCCCTGTCGACACATCCGTGTGATGTTGTTCCTGTCCCCATTGGAAACGTCCATTCCCGTTCCTGTTCCCATTCCCGTTCGTGCCCTGCTCCCACTGTGGCTTGAGTTACTCGAACTCACCAGAGTACCTTGGAGAACCAGCGCCATTACACTAGGTTGCATCCTTTATTCTAACCTACTCGTGATGAGTTTGGAACCTATGGACACGGATGCTTCTGGCTCCACCCTCGAACAGCGGTTAAACCAGCTGCAGACCCAGGTGGTGGCCATGGCCACAGCTCAGGGTGGTGCCAACGCCACCCAGAAGGGGTTTCCTGATGCGCCAATTTTCGCTGGTGGTAAGGCTGAAGAATTGCGCACCTGCATTATCCAACTGCGCAACAAGTTGGCGGTGCAACCCCTTCGTTACCCAGATGACCAAACGTGCCTCCGATATGCGGTCAACTGCCTCTCAGGGGCCGCCCTCAACCTGATTCGCATATATGTATCTGAGAATACTGGACAAATCCGGCTCGAATCCCTGAACACACTCCTCGACCTCCTCCGCCAGGCGTTTGACCACTCCGACAGAACCTGCCCTGCCAATCATGTGATTCGAAAACTCAAACAAAAGAACAGCACCTTTGCCGCCTACTTCGCCGAGTTTGGTCAGATCCTGGGAGACCTAAACTGGAACGAAGAGGCCCAGAGAGAACAATTATACGAAGGCCTCTCAGATGAAATAAAGGATGCCTTGGTCACCTCCCGTCCTCGTTCTGATAGTCTGGGTCACTTGATCCAGATCTGTCAGGAGTTGGACAATCAGATCCACGCTTGTGATGCAGAACACGATATCCGAATCGTCGACTGCGCTATCATCTTCCTCCTCGGCTATCCAGTGATCTTGATTGCCAGCGGTGGCTTCTACTTCGTCCTCTGCAGCGCTGTAGTCATTGTCGGTATTGCTCCCGCGGAGTCCAAAAATTTCAGTTCGGTCCGTTACGCGCTCGTAGTTACTGTCGTTCTCAATTGCGATCCTGTTGTCCCTCTGCAGTGTTACGAGCGGTCTCAAATCGATCTCCTCGGGTTCAGGCTCCGCAAGAAAGGCGGCCAACAGTTCGGGGTCCATTTCCAGCATGGGAAGAGGTTCTATTGCCGGTCTCGGTTGGTCAGCTGACATTTTCGAAAGAACTTCAGCCTTCAGTGCATGACGTATCGAGTTCATACCCTTTTCTCTTAATCCGGGATGAAGGCTATTCCACATGGACATCAAGGTGGCATAACATGCTGTAGAAATAATTAGCAGTGCTCTTAGAGTGTCAAAATCTACTTACCGACATCATTCGCTATGTTGAAAAAATAAGTCCAACCAGTTGATTTGAGCTGCGATCGTTGCACCACAGATCCTGATTGAGCTGCTTCTTCCTTGTTTCGCAACTCCCGAAGTGCGTGATGAAGTGCGGTAACCACGTAAACAATAAGAATGGGGAGTTGCTTGTCGAGCAACCAGTTGTAAAGTCCTGGGTTTTGAACAAGACATTGTTGGAATTGCTTCTCGCCGCTCCGGTGTGGTGCGCCGACGGAAGCGACACCGCAGCAACCGCAGCGGCAGCAACGCCGTGGGGAGCAACGCCATGGTAACGACAATGGCAAGGGGATCCTGGTAACGACGGCTTGGCATTCTTCCATAGCAGCGTCTTTTGCACTCTTTCTTCTATACTCTTACATACTTCTTCATAGCATTTGAATAAGATACTCGTTACGTCTACCTCGGGCGATTTCATCACCCGTCAACAATCAAATCATCTCGTTCAAACATAATCTCTTTCTCTCTCTCTCTCTCTCTCTGCTCGTGTGAAGATTCTCAGAGAAACGGTGATCGGGCAATCTTTAACAGGTTATGAGCCCGGAGCCGTAACCGCTCCACATATGATCAAACCTCACCGCTGTCACACTCTCGCGCGATAAATAGCTCCTCAGGAGCCAGTGATAAACGCGGGGGCCAGCGATTCCGAGGCCCCATTCCTCTACATCTCACTTAGAAGCTTTCTCGTCGAAATTGATCGCTAACCATCTCAGCGACAGAAGATCTCTGACGATCGACAAGAACTTCCATCCTTACGCATCGATACGAACTCTCCTCGTAAAACACGCACGATTCTCAGACCGATTCCTCTACCTACATACCTACTCGACGAGTACCTACAACGATCTTCATCATGAGTGACGAAACGTTCAAACACCCTCTGGGCAACGTCCGCCTACTCGATCGTACCAACTACGCAGTCTGGAAAGAAGATTGCATGAAGGTCCTACAAGGAATCATGGCGTGGGACATCGTGATGGAGAGAGAAGAAGAACCAGAAGATCCGGGAAGACCCAATGACTTTACCAGACCCCTAGTTCTGGCACAGAAGGCATACAAGGACTACAAGCAGCGGAAATTGCAGGCCGTGGCCATCATCTACGGATCCTGTACCATTGCTGTCAAGGTATACATCAAAGGAATGGAGGATCCCGTCCAGATGTGGAAAGAATTGGAGGCCTGCACAAACACTGCCAACTCTTCGGTCGGAAGAATGTCGCTCTTCCGGAAATTCAGCACTCTCCGTCCCACTCCCGGACAGCCGCTCAATGCCTACTTCACCGAATTGCTCGACATCACCACTGAGCTCGCTGGCTCCGAAGAAGCGGTCTCCGACATGGTCCTTAAGAATCACATCTACACAACTCTTCCTCCCGCCTATGCAGTCACGATTGAGATTCTTCAATCTCGTGCAAGAGTCACTGTTCAAGAAGTCATTGATGCACTGAACGAA
>Ga0307508_10001155_pt1 | contig 30353 bp, 22 predicted proteins | sample 9_EM_MG_FD_203089 | JGI IMG/M metagenome (GOLD analysis project Ga0307508, IMG submission 203089) | Populus trichocarpa ectomycorrhiza microbial communities from riparian zone in the Pacific Northwest, United States - 9_EM | ecosystem: Host-associated > Plants > Roots > Unclassified | place...
CGGCAGCATCGGCCGGGTTTATTTCAAGAAAGGCATTGGGAATATGCTGCTTCAGCTTATTTACCTTACCCGTTTTGGTCATGGTATGCCAATGGTCGCGGATGCGGCCTGTAGTGAGCACCAGGGGCAGGTCGGCCGTCAGCGGCTCCGATTGGTTGGCGTCGCCAAAAGAATGAATGACGGCTTTTTTCGAAGGGGTATAGAATTGTTTGTCGGTAAACAGGCGTTTGGTGCCGGTGCCTTCTTCATCAGGCGTATAAGGCCACTGCACACTGCGTTTTTCTTTCAGCAGGTCGTAGTTAAGCGCGCTGATATCTATTTTGGTGCCTTCGGTGAGACGGCAATGCTCTTCATAAATCTCGCCCATGCCGGCATAGTCGAAACCATGAAAACCCATCTGCTTTGCAAAGCGGCAGATAATCTCCGCATCGGGCAATGCTTCGCCGGGTGCGGGCATAACCGCGCTCAGGTGAGCAATTCTTCGCTCCGCATTGGTCATGGTGCCTTCTTTCTCCGCCCAGGAAGCGGCGGGCAATACCACATCGGCATACGCCAGCGTCTCCGGTTTATTGCTTGCCTCCTGCACCACCACAAACTTTGCTTTCTTTAATGCTTCCTCCGCCTTGCGTACATCGGGCAGGCTTACCAGGGGGTTGGTGCCCATGATCCAGATGGCTTTCAGGCGTCCATCGTGCAAGGCGTCGAACATTTCGGTAGCGGTATAACCGGGCTTTTCGGCAATGGCCGTACCACCCCAGAACTGTTGTACGTAGGCACGGTCGGCGGGATTGGCCAGGTTGCGATGGGCAGGCAATAAATTGGACAGTCCGCCTACTTCGCGTCCGCCCATGGCATTGGGCTGGCCGGTCAGTGAAAAAGGTCCGCTGCCGGGTTTCCCGATATGGCCGGTAATAAGATTGAGGTTGATAAGGCTCAGGTTTTTACGAACGCCTATAGCGCTTTGGTTCAACCCCATCGTCCACAGTGTCATAAAACCTTTTGCATTACCGATATAGCCGGCCGCTTCATAGATAGCGCTCTCCGGAACACCGCAAATGGCGGCTGCTTCAGCAATGCTGCGCTGCATTACTTTTTCGCTGTATTGTTCAAATCCCTCTGTATGGTTCTTTATAAACTGGAAATCGGTATCGCCATTCTCAATCAATACGCGGCCGATGGCATGATGGAGCACGATGTCGGTACCAGGATTGAGCTGCAAATGCAGATCGGCATAGCCGCAGGTTTGTGTACGGCGGGGATCGCTGACGATTATTTTTACGTTGGGATTTTTCAGGCGGGCGGCTTCTATACGGCGCCAGATGATGGGATGGCACCAGGCAGGATTGGCGCCTGCCACAAAAATACAATCCGCCAGCTCCACATCGTCGTAGCACACCGGTACGCTGTCTTCGCCGAGGCTCATTTTATAGGCCACTACGGCGCTGCTCATGCACAGCCGCGAGTTGGTGTCGATGTTATTGCTGCCGAGAAAGCCTTTTACCAGCTTATTGACCACATAATATTCTTCGGTGAGGCATTGTCCCGATGCATAGAAGGCCACCGATTCGGGCCCGTATTTTTCTATCAGCGTTTTAAATACCGCGGCCGTCCGCTCCAGCGCCTGGTGCCAGGATACGCGCTGTCGCTTCGTTGTTTTATTATACCGCATCTCGGGATACAGCAGCCTGTCCGACTGATCCATCAGGGTATAATGCAATGTCATACCCTTACTGCAAAGCATGCCTTTATTGACAGGATGATCTTTATCGCCCTCTATGTGCAGCTGGCCATTGCGTTCCTTGTGTACCACAATACCACACCCCACACCACAATAACAACAAGTTGTTTTATACGTTTGATTCATTTTATATAGGCTTAATCTGCAATGTTCGTTGAGGCCCGTGTTCTAAAAAATCTCCTGTCAGGCAACGGCATATTCGGGCGCTGCTTTTACCGGCTCCGGCTTACCGGCTTTGCGGAAACGTGTTACCAGCACCACCAGGGCCACGCCTATGACGATATACCCGATATAAGAAAACGCCTGCACGTATGAAATACTTTTTGCTTTAAACAGGAAGCCAAACAGCATACCGCCGATATTGCCGCCGGCTCCTACAATACCACTTACCAGCCCCACATTTTTTTCATTTATAAACGGAACGATACCATAGGTAGCGCCGTTGGCCATCTTAAGAAACAGCGCAAAGCTGAGCATCGACACAATGGCCGGCACCAGCGCACCCGCCCGTGCAAAGAAAACCAGGCCAATACCTTCCAGCAGCAGCATGGCTGCAAGAAATAAGCCCTTGCCCTTAAGGCCCGAACGCCTGCCTACCCTGTCAGAAAAAACGCCGCCCAGCGCACGGGCAAATAAATTCATCAGGCCAAAAATGCCCGCCCAGAAGCCGGCTGCCGACTGCGATAATTTAAACGAGTCCACGAAGTGCAGCGCCGCCACCCCGTCGAATGTTATCTCCATACCAAAGCAAACCCCGTAAGCAAGCGCCAATGACCAGATACGCCAGTCTTTCAATACCGACCAATCGGTTCCCTTCTTCGCAGTTTTCGTTTTGCCGATTTCATTGTAATTACCGGCAGGCGTGTCTTTGGTAAAACGATAGTAGAAAAACGCCATCACCAGCAGCAGCGCGCCGGGTACTATCATGGCGTATCTCCATGCTTCGGCTTTTGTATAACCAAATCCTACAATGGTGGCAAAAATAACCGGCATCAGCATATTGGTTACACCGCCGCCCAGGTTACCCCATCCGCCTGCTACGGCATTGGCAGTGCCTTTTATTTTGGGCGCAAACATCATCGAAGTATGAAACTGCGTGATAACAAACGATCCGCCGATGGCGCCGATGGCCAGCCTGAACAACAAAAAGCTGGTATAATCCTTTGCAAGCCCTACACACATCACAGGAGCCGAACACAGCACCAGCAACCAGGTATAGGTTTTCCGCGGTCCCCAGGTATCGCACAACCTTCCAATAATCAACCGGGCAAAAATGGTAGCCGATACGGCGGCGATAATGGTATTGCCCACCTGCGCCTTGGTCAGCCCAAGGTCTTCACGAATGGTGGGCATCAATGGCGCCAGGCCGAACCAGCCAAAAAAGCACACAAAAAAAGTAAACCAGGTAATGTGAAAGGTGCGCATCTGGATACCCCTGAAAGAAAGTACATTCAGTTGTTGAAGCGGCTGGTCAAGTTGTTTCTCCTGCATGTCGGGATCTTTATTAATCGTTAATGGAAAACTTGTCAATCAAAAGGCTCAATAGCTTATCGTGTATCGCCATATAGGTTTCATCGTGCACTATCTGCTTTTTATTACGCGGCCGGGGAAGGGGGATATCCACTATTTCCCGGATAGTCGCCGCAGGGCCGTTGTTCATGACCACTACCCTGTCGCTCAGGAAGATGGCTTCTTCCACATCATGCGTAACCATCACGATGGTTTTCTCCCGGTTATCGAGGTTCCACAATTTCAGCAGCTCCACGTGCATATTGGTTTTGGTAAGCGCATCCAATGCGCCAAACGGCTCATCGAGCAATAAAATACTGGGATTGATGGCAAAAGCCCTTGCAATGGCCACACGTTGCTTCATACCCCCCGACAGCTGACCGGGAAGCTTGTCTTTGTGCGACCACAGGTTGACCATCTTCAGGTTGTTCTCGGTTAATTCTTTTTTCTCTGCAGCCGTTTTACCCGGCAGCGCCGCATCCACCGCCACATAGATGTTTTTATACACGCTCATCCAGGGAAGCAATGAATAGTTCTGGAATACGATGCCCCTGTCGGGACCGGGGCTCGTTACCAGCGAGCCGTTGGCCATTACGATGCCCTGCGTTGGTTTTACCATCCCGCTGATGGTGCTCATTAAAGTCGATTTACCGCAGCCGGAATGTCCTATCAGCGCAATGATTTCGCCCTTTTTCACCGTAAGGCTGATATCTTTTACCGCCGTATAAACGCCTTTGGGCGTTTTAAAGCTCACCGATACATTGTCTATCTGGATACTCGTATCCGACAATATAGGCGTCAATATTTTGTCTGCTACGTCGTTTGCCATTTTTGCAGCGGGTGTCGACGGAACCGGTACTGTATTACTCATAATCATTTATTTTAAGTACAGAGGGTTGAATGGTTACTTTTAACATGCCTGCTTACATAGCATACGTGAATCGTTTCTGCAGGTAAGTAAAACATTTGTCCAGCAACAGTCCTACCAACCCGATAATAATGATGGCCACCAGTATCTTCGCCACATTACCGCCGTTAAATCCTTCCTCCCACACAAAATAGCCCAGCCCGATACCTCCCGACAACATTTCACCCGCCACAATAACCATCCACGCCACACCGATAGATAAGCGCAAACCGGTAATGATATGCGGCAGGCTAAACGGCACCAGGATTTTTGTAATGTACGTCCAGTTGGAAAAGCCAAATGCCTTACCTACGTTCTTATGATCCTGCGGAATATGAGAAGCGCCAAAAGCGCTGTTGATTAACGTGGGCCACAGGGCGCAAATGAATATCATAAAAATGCTCGCCTGCGGAGAATCCCTGAAAATAGCCAGGCCTAAAGGAAACCACGCCAGCGGCGATACCGGGCGAAGGATTTGAACAATCGGGTTGATAATATGCATCATCACCTTATTGGAACCCATTACCAGTCCCAGCGGTATGGCTACCAGGCTGCCCAGTCCAAAACCGATGCCTACACGGCCCAGCGAGCTGAACAGCTTTGTACCGATGCCCTTGTAATCCGGATCGTTCTGAAAGGGGTTTTGCATCACCTCTTTAAACACAATCCAGGTCATATGGGGCGACGGGATTTCCTTTTTGGTCATCCACGATACCAGCTCCCATATACCGCCTACCAGCGCCAGCCCTGCTATGAAGTACAGCACGAGCATCAATGTTTTGGTGGAAAAAAAGCTTTTCATGTCTATCTTTTTGTCGTTTTCAAATAAGCGGCCGGGTTAGCAGGATCAAAAGCAACATCATAGGTGGTTTTAAACGGCTGCATATCCGGCTGAACCGGTACCGACATCTCCTTAGCCACTTCCGCAAACAGGTCATCGAGAATTAATTTCTCCGCTATCCCCTTATAATCCGGGTCGGTTTTTAAATACCCAAACCGTACATACTGCGCCAGGAACCAGATGGCATGCGATTTCCGGGGCGTATTTACAATGCCGTTGTTATAAAAGGTCATGTAATCGTCTTTATACTTCTGCACACCCAGGTCGCAACCCAAATCATAAGACCCCATCAGCCTTGCTTCAATTACCTGCAGCGGCGCATTTACATAATTGGGCTTTGTGAGCCAGCTGGCCGCTTTTTTGCGGTTGCCCATATTGTCCAGCCACCTGCAGGCTTCAATAATCGCCTTCATGATATTTTTCAGGTCTTCGCGGTTGGTGGTTGCAAAACCAGCATTGACCACCAACGCTTTCTCCGGATGGTTTTTCCAGATATCCTGTGTTGATATATGAGTAAAGCCAACGTTCTGTGCAGCAGCCAGGCCGTTCCACGGCTCGCCTACGCAGAAACCTTCCATATTATCCACTTTCATATTGGCCACCATTTGCGGGGGAGGAATGGTGATGATACCAACAGATTTCTGGTTAATGCCAGCTGCCGCCATCCAGTTCCTCAGCCATATATCGTGCGTGCCACCCGGGAAGGTTTGTGCAAACGTTACCTCTTTGCGGCCCTGTACCGTTTTAACGGCAGCGGCGGCTTTGTTTACCTCTCTAAAGCCCACTACCCCGCAAAAATCTTTGGACAAGGTGATGGCCTGGCCATTGTTATTAAGCACCATGGCTATTTTCATTTCCTGTCCCGCCTTGCCGCCGATGCCTGTATATACAGAAAGCGGCATAGAGAATAAGCAATGGGCCCCGTCCAGCTCACCGTTTAATATTTTATCCCGCACGTTGGCCCACGACGCTTCTTTTGAAAGCTCTACGTCAAGACCATATTTTGCAAACAGTCCCAGCTCTTTTGCTGCAACGAGGGGAGCGCAATCGGTAAGGGGTATAAACCCCAGCCTGATCTTCCTGGCGGGAGAAGGCATTTTAAATGACGATACCGCAGCCACCAGGGCAAAGAGGCCTATAAAGAGAGATATTTTTGTTATAGAAGATTTCATGGTTGTTGTTGTTTTATTGTTTTATGGCTACGGGTTTGGTATAAAGGAAATCAGGCGTAAAGCGAATCATGGCATAAGCCCATGTGCCGGTTTTCCGGTAGGTATCTGCTACTGCATCGGTGGTAGCCTGCCCTTTGGCAAACGCCATACTGCTGGTAGCGCTCATAAAAGAATAACCCAACTCTATATTGGTAAACTTGTTCATGTTATAGTTCAGCAGGAAATCCACTTCATTGCCCAGTTGCTTGCTCACGGGCGTTCCGTCACCCTTGGTCATACCCTGGTTCAAGGAGAAGTTGTGGTAATCGATGCCCAGCGACAGCACGCTGCCGGTGTATTTCAGTTTCAGGTAAGGGTTGTTGAGCCCGCCTGCCGGTGAGCCGGTGCCTACGTAGAAATAATCCATATAACCCCAGTGGCGGTGCGGTGTGCCATACAGGGGATCGAATTTTTCATCTTCCGCCGTTGTGGATTTGTTGCCGCTCAGTACATCATAGCCCGGTGTGATGCTTATTTTACTTTTCTGGTAGGTAACCGATACGGTATAGTGGTAAGCGCCCTTCATGGTAATGCCATCGCGGTTTTTGCCCGACTGTGCATAGAAGGCGCCCTGGAAAGCAAGTTTGCCAAAGCCGGAAGCATTGCCCAATGTATGGTTGATCATCAACCCATAGGTAAACCGGCTATTGGCGCCCGAGTAGCTGAAAGCGTCGCTGGAGCCGGCAGAAACAAACCGCCTGCCATATACGTAGCCTGCAGCCGCGCTGCCTACCGAATCAAGCTTGTATTTTCCGAAGTTGTCGTTGAAGAACAAACCCGAGAATTTGGTCTGGCCGAACTTGCGGCTTATATATACGCTGGTAAATGTTTTGTAGTCCTGTGTAGCGCCGTTGGTGCTGGGCGGGTTGCTCCACACCGGTGTACCTGTTTTACCACTGTTGTTGGCGGCGTTGCCCGCCGCAGCCAGTGGAAGCAGGCCGGCAGGCGTAGGCACAAGCACACCCAATGAGTTTTTTACATAAGCAGGTAAGTTAGCGGGAACATAACCCGTGCTGGTAACGCCGAAGGCATCCGAATTCTGGTTATAGGCATAACCGATATCCACCTGCCATCCTTTGTGTACGGTTTTCAGCAGCGCCATATCGTGGCGGCGTCCCTGCTGCAGCCAGTCGAGGTTGCCAATCAGCCGCACATCGTCATACACCAGCTCCTGGCGGCCTATCTTAAGGGTGAGTAAATCCAGCAGCTTACATTTAATCGTCGTATCTGCTTTGTTGGTAAGCGTTAATTCCGCCCAGCCTTCATGCAGCATCAGGCGGCTGCCATCGGCATTTGAAATAGAGGAAGCGTCCTGGCCCCATACCCGCACATCCTGTACGGATGCGCCAAACGTCAGCCGGTCCCATTTGTAACCAAAGATCAGCCTGGTTCTTTGTGAAGTAAAAGCAGCCGGTTTGGAGCCTTTCAAAACAAGGTTGCCGAGCCCGTCACGCAGTTCTGTACGGGTTCGTAACTGGCCTGTAAAGCTGAATTGCCCCTGCGCGGTAAACACCGCCAGCTGGCAAAGCAATATTACCGCCGTGAAATACTTTTTTTTCAGATTTTTCAGCATAGTTTTGTTTTGGTTTTAGGTTGTTTGCAATTTAAAATCGCCCCCCGGTTCAGACTTCCACATCGGCCGGGGTTTTTTATTTATAAGCAGTTATTGAGCATTTGCGCGTTTTTTTCACAACAAGCGTATCAATCGTCCATACCTATATATACTATGTCTCCCTCCACTTTTACCGGGTACGTGCTGATATGGCATTCATCACCGCTCAGGCATTCGCCGGTACGGAGTGAAAATGTTTTTTTGTGAAACGGACAGGCTATTTTGGGTTCATCGCCCTGTGTGCCAATCATACCCCGGCTCAGCGCCATTTGCTGGCGGTGAGGACATTCGTTTTGCGTGGCGTACCACTCTCCCCTGCGGGTAAAGTGAAAAAGGGCAATCTGCCTGTCTTTGTACTTTACACATACGCCGCCATTTGTGGGCACATCTTCCGTCCGGCAGGCGGCGAACCAGGTTTGTGTTTGTTCAGCTGTTACGTTTTGCATAGCAATAGTTTTACAATTACAGTTTCCGCCCGCAGTCCGGGCGGCGTCATTTTTTCCATTATAGGCAAGTGAATAGCTGCTATTACCGCAGCTTGTAAAAAAGCAGGCAATCGCTAAAGGCTTGTAAATAGCAGGACATTTCCTGCGAGGCAATCATTGATGGGGAACAGGCTTATCTCATTTTATTTCCAGTCAGCAACTTTCTTTTGCTCGCGCATCGGCTCGAATTTCACCATAGGGTCTTTTTCTTCCGGTGCGTTTACAAAGTGGGTAAAGCGCTTACGCAATTCAGGGCTTTCCACCACTTCCTTCCATTCGCATTTGTAGCTGTCTACCAGGCCCTGCATTTCTTTTTCCAGTTCTGCGGCAAGACCCAGGCTATCGTTTATCACTACATTGCGCAGGTAATTAATACCGCCTTCCATTTTATTGAGCCATGTGGCGGTTCTTGTCAAAGGATCGGCGGTCTTTATATAAAACATGAGAAAACGATCGATGTACTGTATACAGGTTTCATTATCCAGGTCGGTCGCCAGCAGCAGGGCATGCTGTGGTTTGGAGCCGCCGTTGCCGCACACATACAGGTTCCAGCCTTTTTCGGTGGCGATAATGCCAAAGTCTTTGCTTTGTGCTTCCGCGCATTCGCGTATGCAGCCGGAGACGGCGGATTTTATTTTGTGCGGGGCGCGCAGGCCGCGGTAGCGTTCTTCTATGCGGATGGCGAAACTAACGCTGTCGTGCAGTCCAAAACGGCACCAGGTGCTGCCCACGCAGCTTTTTACCGTGCGCAACGCCTTGCCATAGGCATGACCGCTTTCAAAACCCGCGGCAATCAGCTCTTCCCATATCAGCGGCAGATCGCCTACATGGGCGCCGAATAAGTCGATGCGCTGACCGCCGGTGATTTTGGTGTACAGGTTGTATTTCTTTGCCACGGCGCCGATAACGATTAATTTATCGGGCGTTATTTCGCCGCCGGGTATACGCGGCACCACGGAATAAGTGCCGCCCTTTTGTATATTGGCCAGGTAGCGGTCGTTGCTGTCCTGGGAGGTATCATTCCCTTTTTTCAAAATCATTTCTCCCCATAAGCTGGCCAGTATAGAGGCCACCGGCGGTTTGCACAGCTCGCAACCGTGGCCGCTGCCCAGCTTGTTCAGCACCTCGTCAAACGTTTTCAGTCCATGTATCTTCACCAGGTCATACAATTCCTGGCGGCTGTAATTAAAATGTTCGCAGAGTACGTTACGCACGTATTTACCCTGCTGCTTTAAAGCATGCACCATCAAATCCTTCACCATCGGTACACAGCCACCGCAGCCGGTACCCGCTTTCGTGCATTTCTTAATAGCGTCTATGGTTTCCGCACCACCCGTAACCGCCTGGCAGATATCGCCCTTGCTCACGCTTTCGCAGCTGCAGATAAGCGCTTCGTCCGGCAGACCAGTTACACCGGCGCCGGCATCGCCTTCACCGCCGCGGGCGCCCAGCAGCACGTCTTCGGGGTTGGGCGGCAGCGCCACCTTGTTTTTGGCCGTTTGCAGCAGCATATTATAGGCGTCGGCATCGCCTATCAGGATGCCACCCAGCAGGTGCTTACCATCTGCGGTGATATTGATACGTTTGTAAATGCCTTTGTGGGTATCTTCAAAAACCACGGTGCGCGATTCCTGCGACTGGATAAACGGGTCGCCAAAGCTGGCCACGTCTACCCCTACCAGCTTCAGCTTGGTGCTCATGTCAAAACCGGTAAAGGCTTTGTCGCCCGCCGAAAGATGGGTAGCCACTACTTCCGCCATTTCATAACCAGGCGCTACCAGGCCATAAATCATTTCATTGTGCAATGCGCACTCGCCGATGGCATAGATGCTGCTGTCGGAGGTCTGCATATGATCATTGACCACGATGCCCCCACGCGGACCAACGGCCAGGCCGGCCTGGCGGGCCAGCTCGTCGCGCGGTTTGATACCGGCCGAAATGACCAGTATGTCTACCTCTATATGCGAGCCGTCGGCGAATGTCATACCGGTAATACAGTCTTTGCCTTCGATGGCCGTAGTATTGGTATGGGTGTGTATTTTAAGTCCCAGCTGTTCCAGCTTGCCGCGCAACATTTTTGAACCGCCTTCATCTACCTGGCGGGGCATGAGGCGCGGGGCGAATTCGATAACATGAGTGTGGGGGATATTCAGGTCTATCAGCGCCTTGGCAGCCTCGAGGCCCAGCAGCCCGCCGCCGATAACAGCGCCTTTTTTGGCCTGTTTTGCGTAATCTTTTATTAAGCCGAGGTCCTCGATGGTGCGGTAAATGAAAACGCCTTTTTTCTCTACCCCGGGAATCTGGGGCACAAAAGCCGATGAGCCGGTGGCCAGCACGAGGAAATCGTATGATTCGGTGAGGCCTTTAAAAGAATGGACCGTTTTGTTTTCGGTGTCTATGTGGCGGACGGGGTCGCCCAGGTGCAACGTTATATTATTGGTAGCATACCAGCCTTCCGGCGCCATGGTCAGATCGTCGGCCGACTTACCGGCAAAAAAATCACTGAGGTGTACCCGATCGTAGGCGGGCCTTGTTTCTTCTCCAAATACGGTGAGCTCCAGGCGGTCACCCATGTTTTTGGCGAGCAGCTTCTCACAGCACTTATACCCCACCATGCCATTGCCGATAATTACAACTTTCATCCGTTAAAATTTAGTTCTTATATGGTCGTATGAACCTTACCGTAACCAGGTTTCACACTGGAATTAAAAAGTTATAAAAAGGCAAACAATCGTATTATAATTTATTATATGTAATAATGATAAGGAGTATGCAGCTAGTGAACAGTCGATAAATATTACTTACATCATAAAAATATGGGTTTTTTTTGTATTTTCACATAGCAAATATGATTTACTTCACATATTTATAGTTTTAATATATGAGTAACCCAATATTATCCCTGGTGGGCGCCGGGCCCGGAGACCCCGAGCTGATTACCCTGAAAGCCATCAGGGTCCTGGAGCAGGCCGACGTAATATTATATGATGCGCTGGCCAACGACGCCCTGCTGCAATATGCCCGGCCGGGAGCGGTAAAGCGCTTTGTGGGCAAGCGGTACGGATGCCATGCCCTGTCGCAACAGGAAATCAACTACCTTATTATTGAGTATGCGCTTTCCCACGGCCGCGTGGTGCGGCTCAAAGGGGGCGACCCCTTTGTATTTGGCCGCGCACAGGAAGAAATAGACGCCGCCCGCCAGGCCGGCATCGCCGTGGAAATCATTCCCGGTATTTCCAGCGCCCTGGCCGTTCCGGCATCCCAGATGATACCGCTCACCTGCCGGGGCATCAACGAAAGCTTTTGGGTCACCACCGGCACTACGCAGTCGGGCGGGATATCGCCCGATTTGCTGCTGGCCGCCCAGTCGTCGGCCACCGTAATCATCCTGATGGCCATGAGCAAGCTGGAAACCATCATGGAAATCTTTGCCGGCTATGGCAAAAGCGATACGGCCGCCGCCATTATACAGGACGGCACCACCACGGCGGAAAAAATGGTCATAGGGAAAGTAAAGGATATTGCCTTCCGGGCCCAGCATGCCGGGCTCAGCAACCCCTCCATTATTATTATAGGCGATGTGGTGAACCTGCATCCCTCCCTGGTACAGGCCCAGGTACAGGCGGTGGTTAAAACAAACGCGCATGATTGAGCCCCAAATTCCGGCGTCAACCTCTAACGTACCTGCTTTTTGCCTTATTTTACCCATTAATTGACTAGTAGCATGGCAAAACAAAAGGACGGATGCGATCTCAGCTCCTGCATCATGTGCAGGTTATGCATAAAGGAATGGCTGCCGGCCATCGACGCACAACGAACCAATCTTCATTTTAAAAAGGGAGAGCTGCTCTTTCGCGAAGGCGACGAGATGAAGGGAATGTATTTTATCTTTAGCGGAACGGCGAAAGTGCACATGCAATGGGGACGGGAAAAAGAGCTGATTGTACGCTTTGCCCGCAAAGGCGATATTATCGGCCACCGCGGCCTGGGCCGTGACACCGTCTATCCCGTATCGGGTACCGCCCTGGAACCCGTGACCGCCTGTTTTATCAGTCTCGATTTTTTTTATGCTACCTTGAAGACAAACCCGGGATTCATGACACAGCTGCTGGTATTCTATGCCCAGGAGCTGAAAGAATCGGAGCGAAATATGCGCAACCTGGCGCATATGCCCGTAAAAGGGCGGGTAGCCATTGCCCTGCTGCAGCTGCAGCAAAAATTTGGTGTCAGTCCCCAGGGATTTATTAATATATTGCTTAGCCGGCAGGACCTGGCCTCCTATGCGGGCACGACCTACGAAACTGTTTTTCGCATTATGAATGAGCTGGTGCAGGATGCCAGCATCCATGTAGAAGGAAAATATATCACTATATTGAATACCGAAAAACTGCAGCTGCTGACGAAAGTAGAAGAGGGCTGAAAAGCTGCCTTATATAAATAGTAACGGATGACAGACACCGGTAACCACAACGATGCCCCCGGCGGGCAGGAGCAGCAGCTGAACGAACTGCGCGCCGAGCTGGAAGCCAGCCAGCGCGCGCTGGAAGCTTTCTCCTATTCGGTATCGCACGATCTGCGCGCGCCGCTGCGAAAAATAGGCTATTTCACCGAGCTGCTTATCGAAACCTACGAAGGGAAGCTCGATGAGAAAGGCAATGAATGGCTCAGCAAACTGGGCGGCCAGGCCAGGGAGATGACGCAGCTTATCGATGCGCTGCTCGAGCTGTCGAGAACAGGAAGAAAAACGCCCCGCAAAACCCTCGTGCCCATGCAGGGCATCGTAGAAGAGCTTACCCGCCATGCCCGCCTGCACGCCGGCGGCCGCATTATCCATTTTACCATTCACCCCGTACCCGCTGCGCCGGCAGATATAGAGCTTATCGGCCAGGTATGGGTACAGCTTATATCCAATGCGGTAAAGTATACCGCCCGCAAAGAAGAGACACACATTGAAATTGGCGCCGAAGAAAAACCCGGAGGCATTGTTTATTATATAAAAGACAATGGCGTAGGTTTCGACATGCACTATGCAGATAAGCTATTCAGCCCATTCCAGCGGCTGCACAACCGCAGCGAATTCGAAGGCACCGGTATCGGCCTGGCTACGGCAGAACGCATCATAGCCCGGCATAACGGCAGGATATGGGCGCAGGCCGAACCCGATAAGGGAGCGTGCTTCTATTTTGAGCTACCGGATAAATAAGCTACTCCCTGTATTTCTTAATCACCGAGCTCGCCGTATGCCCTCCAAAGCCAAAAGTATTGTTGAGCGCATAGTCTACTTTCCGGTGAAGCGCTTTATTTCCAATGATATTCAGGCCCGCCGGCAATTGCGGATCGAGGGTTTCGGTATTGATGGTAGGCGGAATGATGTCGTTGTATACCGACAATACGCAGATAATGCTTTCAATAGCCCCGGCGGCGCCCAGCAGGTGTCCCGTCATCGATTTGGTAGCGCCGATAACCGGCGTTAAATCGCCAAACACTCTTTTTACGCCATTCATTTCGCTGATATCACCCAGGGGGGTAGACGTAGCATGGGCATTGATATAATCAATCTTATCGGCAGTAATACCCGCATCCGCCAATGCCTTTTGCATACCCAGCGCGGCGCCATCGCCGTCGGGCGGTGTACCCGTCAGGTGATAAGCGTCGGCGGCCATACCGCCGCCCACCAGCTCCGCATAAATACGCGCCCCTCTTTTCACCGCATGCTCCCACTCTTCCAGCACCAGGGCAGCCGCGCCTTCGCCCATCACAAAACCATCGCGATCCTTATCAAAAGGACGGGAAGCTTTTTCGGGCACCTCATTATGTCTCGATAAGGCCTGCGCAGAGATAAAACCACCTACTGCGCCCGGTGTAATGGCAGCTTCGGAGCCACCGGCCACCATGATGTTGGCCTTGCCCAGCCGGATGGTATCGAATGCATTGATGATGGCCGTATTGGAAGAGGCGCAGGCAGACACCGTACAATAATTAGGACCATACAGCTTATGCCGGATAGAAATAACGCCGGCGGCAATATCCACGATCATCTTGGGAATGAAATAAGGACTGAAGCGCGGTGTGCCATCGCCCTTATAATACTCCATCAGCTGCTCTTCAAAAGTGCTGATGCCCCCGTTGCCCGACGCCCAGATAACACCTACCTCGGCCCGCTGCGTTGCATCCATTTGCGTAAAGTCGATGCCGGCATCACGAATAGCCTGGTCGCTGGCGGCAATGGCGTATTGGGTAAACGTATCGTATTTCTTTATTTCCTTTTTGTCTATATATTCTTCCACCCGGAAATTCTTTACCTCGCAGGCAAACCGGGTCTTGAATTTGGTGGTATCAAACTTGGTGATAGGGCCTGCGCCGCTTTTTCCCGCTATCAGATTTTCCCAGCATTCATGTACGGAATTACCCAGGGGCGTAAGGGCGCCCAGCCCGGTTATAACAACTCTTTTCATGTGTATTAATAACTGTTTTTTTGCCCCTATGGTTCAATTACGCTTTCACCGTCTCCCGTTTCGGAGGCATCCCCTTCAGGACTTTGGCCGGCGAAGATAGGTATAACCTGAATAGCGCTGCCGTGTTACCTGTTTGTATTTCGTACCGGTTATTTGCCCGCAGCAGGCCCGTGGTTATAACAATACCGTTCGGTATAATATTGTTTAAAAAAAGAGCGCCTTATTGCAGGCACCATGCAAAATTATACCAATCGGTATAATCTATACAATTAATTTTTACGGGCAGCAGGCCCACCCCCGGCATTTATTGTTTTTATATCCTATTAACCAGTCCATTATGACAGGAAATATAAAAATTCCGTACTAAAAGCCCGCGCGCCTGTTTGCCGCCCGCCCTGTAAATTCGTATCTTTAGTACAGGTGTATGCAGGCATGTATAGCAGAAAATATAAACCGTTTTTACTATGCGCAGCTGGCCGGTTATGCAGGCAGGCTGGCGGCGCATTATAAAAAAAACGCCATCCACGATTTCAGGGTAGATATAAAAAAGCTCAAGGCATTTTACCGCCTGCTGTCGCTGGAAAATACGCCTGAGAAAGCATTGACCCTGCCCCGCAAATTAAAAAAGATGTACAGCGCGCTGGGAGCAATAAGAGACCTCCAGCAGCAAAAAGCGCATATAGACAGTTTTGCCCGTCACCAGGGCCTTGCGCCAGCCTACCTGCTCACCCGGCTCAGGCACCAGCTCAAAAAACAACGCAGCCGGAAAACATTTCTTCTGCCCCATAAATATTTCATTCGCCAGGCAGAAAAAACCGGGCGGCGCCTCCCGCCATACATCAGCCCCGAAACCCTGCGCGGGTTCCTGGCGCAAAAAAGAGACAACATCCGCAGCATCGTGGAAAAAGGCCGGTTTGAAGACGATGCCCTGCATACTATCCGGAAAAACATCAAAGACATGATGTATGTGTCTGCCATCTATACGCAGCACCTGCAAAGCGCGCTGCCCCTGCTGTTCTGGCCCGAAAACGAGCAGAAAAAGATGGAAGCCCTGGCCGGCGACCTGGGCGATTACAACGACGCTGCCAACCGGCTGCTGTGGCTGCGGCAAACCACCGCCGGCTATAAAGGCCGGGACCGGAAAGAAATCGTGTCCTGCTACCAGGCACAGGTACAGGAAAAAAAAGCTCTCCGGAATAAAATCATACCGGCGCTCCAATCGCTGGTCAGGCCGGAACCGGTCACCTCCCGCCAAAGCTAAACGCTCCACCTTCATCCTGCTCCATCCTGCCCCATCCTGCCCATTTTGCCAAAATTGATGAATAAATAGTAAATCCTGCCATCGGAAAATGCACCGATTACTCCTTAATTGCACTGTTAACATTGCGGATCCAACTTTCAACCAACGATTGCATGAATAAGAGATATTCCTTTCTCACAGTACTACTGGTCATAGCTATGGGCGCTCCTGTCTTTGCCCAGCCTCTTTCGCACGATGATAAGATGAAATGGTGGCGCGAAGCCCGTTTTGGCATGTTTATTCACTGGGGTGTCTATGCCCAGCTGGCCGGCGTGCACAATGGCCACCAGGTAGGCCGCGGCGGAGAATGGATCATGAACCGCGGAAAAATTCCCGTAGCGGAGTACCAGCAATTCGCCCAACAATTCAATCCTGTAAAATTCGATGCCGACCAATGGGTTAAAACCGCCAAAGACGCCGGCATGAAATACATCGTTATTACCGCCAAGCACCACGACGGCTTTGCCATGTTTAAATCGAACGCCAGCAAATGGAATATCGTGGATGCCACGCCTTATGGCAAGGATGTGCTGAAGCCATTGGCCGCCGCCTGCCGTAAATATGGCATTAAGCTCGGTTTTTATTATTCGCATGCGCAGGATTGGAACAATCCCGGCGGCGCCGCTGCCCGCAAAGCAACGGCCGAAGGATGGTCCAACCCCGATTCTGCACGGATTGACGCTTATACAGAAGCGCATTCCGGTCATTGGGACCCCGTACAAACCAGCGCTACCATGGGAGAATACATCGACCGCGTAGCCGTTCCGCAGGTAAAAGAGCTGCTCACCAATTATGGAGATGTAGCCGTGCTGTGGTGGGATACGCCCACCGGCATGACCGACGAATATGCACAAAAGCTGCAGGCCGTTCTGGCGCTGCAACCGAATATCATAACCGATGACCGCTTGAAACGTCCCAATTTTGCCGGCGATTATAAAACGCCCGAGCAAAAAATACCCAAACCGGAAGAGCTCGATGGCCGCGATTGGGAAACCTGTATGACCATGAATGGTACCTGGGGCTATAAAAGCTACGACAATAAATGGAAGAGCACCGAAACGCTGATCCATAACCTTGTAGACATCGCTTCCAAAGGCGGTAACTATTTATTGAACGTAGGCCCTACCGCCGAAGGCACCTTCCCGCAGGGAAGCATCGACGGTCTCAAAGGCATCGGCGCATGGATGAAAGTGAACGGCGAAGCCATTTATGCTACCAAAGCAAGTCCGTTTGGCGGGCTGCCCTGGGGCCGCTGCACCAAAAAACAACAGGGAGGCAATACCATCCTGTACCTCTCCGTATTCGACTGGCCCAAAGACGGCAGGCTGGCCCTGCCCCCAATGAAAGGCGATGTTGTCAAAGCCACGCTGCTGGCCAATGCCGCACCGCTGAAAACGGCCACTGCCGATACAGGCGTCGTTATCAATGTACCAGATAAACCTCTAGATACAATAGCAACTGTGATAAAGCTCGAAGTAAAAGGAGTTCTATAAGCCGATCCTAACGTAAATCACCCTAACGAATATACTCTCTACTGCCGGGATCATATCCCGGAGGAGGGATTATTGCGCAACAGCGAAACCACAAACAACCCGGTTCGGTAAACTATTTTTTGGTATACACTATCCCCCGGTCATTGTACCGGTGTCTTTCACATTGAGTAAAAAAACAACTGAGTATGAAAAAAACGATTGCTTTACATGTATGGGCGTTTTGTAGCGCGCTCCTGCTTACCTGTGCCTTACAGGCACAGACAAAAACCATTGTCGTCAAAGGACGGGTAACCGGGCAGAACGGGGAATTGATTCCCGGCGTTTCTGTCACCGTAAAGGGAACGTCCGATAAAGGCGTCACTACCCAGCCCGATGGTTCGTTTCAAATTACAGTGCCGGCCGCCAGCACGCTCCTCCTCTCCTATGTGGGCTATATCCGCAAGGAAGTAAACACCGGCAACGGAGACCAGAATCTTAACATCCAGCTGGTAGCCAACAAAAACGAGCTGGACCAGGTCATCGTAATCGGCTATGGTACCCGCAAAAAAAGCGATGTTACCGGCGCCATCACTTCCATCAGCCAGCAGGCCATACAGGATGTTCCGGCGGCCAACCTCAGCCAGGCATTACAAGGGCAGGGAGCCGGTATCGATATCCAGAAAAGCGGCGGCAACAGCAAACCCGGCCAGTCGCCCAATATCCTGATCAGGGGCACGCGCTCTGTAAAAGCAGGCAACAGCCCGCTGTTTGTTATCGATGGTATTCCCTTCAGCGGCAGCATCAACGATATCAACCAGGACGATGTGGCTTCGGTAGAAGTATTGAAAGATGCTTCTTCCACCGCTATTTATGGTTCACGCGGCGCCAATGGCGTTATCCTCGTTACCACCAAACGCGGCAGAACCAATCAGAAACCAACCATTACCTACAGCACCTATGCCGGCGTTACCAAATCACTGGGCGAATACCCGCTGATGAACGGCGAACAATACCTGCAATTAAAGAAATGGGCCAACTATCTTGGCAATCCCGGCACCTATACCAGCATTGACGACCCCAAGATACTGACCAAGGCTTTCGCACCAGAAGAGCTGCAGGGCATCGCCATGGGCCGCAATACCGACTGGCAGAAACTGGTGTATAAAAACGGTGTAACCACCGATCACCAGCTGGGCCTTTCCGGCGGAACGGAGAATACGCAGTATGCCCTCGGCGCCGGATTTTATAGCGAAGGCGGCGTATATCCCGGTCAGTCGTTCACACGCTATACCTTAAAGCTAAGCGTAGACCAGCAGTTGGGTAAATATGTAAAAGTGGGCCTTAGCTCATTAAACACCTATAGCACCACCAAGGGAGAAAACGCCAACCCCATGGGACAGGCATTAAGGGCCAGCCCCCTCGCCTCTCCTTATGACACGACCGGCGCATTGATCAATAGTTATGTACCGGGCAGCGCCAACCAGGTATGGAACCCGCTGGCCAATTTCCTCCCCGGCGCAGCCGTAGAAACAAGGAACAGGATCGGTACTTTCTCCACGTTTTATTTAGAAGCTACCCTGGCAAAGGGATTAAAATACAGGTTTAACGGCGGTGCGGAAATACGGTCAGATGTGTATGGCAATTTCTACGCCCGCAACAGCACCAATAACCTGGGTGTTGCCTCATCAGCCGCCAACGAAAACACGCTCAGCACCAGCTATACGCTCGAAAACCTGCTGACATACGATAAGACCATCGCCGATAAGCACAAAATCAATTTTACCGGCCTGTACAGCTACCAGAGTTTCACGCCCCAGTATACCGCGTTCAGCTACACCGGGCTGTTATCTGACCAGGCGCAATACTATAATCCCGCATTGGGCGCTAATTACCAGGGCAAGGGTACGCTCAACCCATGGGCCATCATCTCGTATATGGGCCGGGTAAACTATGGTTATAACGACAAATATTTACTGACCCTCACCATGCGCTCCGATGGCTCTTCGCGCCTGGCGCCGGGTAACAAGTATCATATCTTCCCCTCTGCAGCGGTGGCGTGGAATGTAATGAAGGAGCCCTTCTTTAACAATGTATCCAATGTATCAAGCCTGCGCTTAAGGGCCAGCTACGGTTCGGTAGGTAACCCGGCCATCGATCCTTACCAAACATTGGGCTCGCTTACTACGCAGGTATATAACTACGGCTCTACCGTTACCACGGGGCTTTATCCCAATAGCGTTCCCAATCCTTCGCTCGACTGGGAGTATACTTCCACTGCCAATATCGGCGTTGATTTCGGATTCTTTCAAAACAGGATTTCCGGTTCTATCGAAGCATATCACTCTTACACAAAAAGTATGATCATGCCGGTTACGCTGCCGGGCACTTCGGGCATTCCCAATCAGATCCTGACCAATATCGGCAAAAGCGAAAACAAAGGCATCGAGGTGCACATCAGCACGGTCAATATCCAAAGCCGGTCGGCTCACGGAGTTACCTGGACCAGCGATTTCAATTTCTTTATCAATCGTGGTGAGCTCACGCAGCTGCTGCCCAGCATCAATACCACACTGGACGGCAAACCCGCAGATATCCAAAACAAATGGTTTGTAGGCCAGCCGATAGGCTCGTTTTACGATTACCAGCGCACAGGTATCTGGCAGGCCAACAGCAAAGACAGCGCAGCCGCAAAAGCGCTGGGCCAAACCGTTACCGGCACCAAATCGGTTATCGGTCAGGCAAAGCTGGCCGACAGAAATGGCAACAATACAATAGACGCAGGCGACCAGTATGTTGTAGGCTCATCGCAGCCTAAATGGGAAGGCGGTACCACACAAAGAATCGCTTACCGCAATTTTGATTTTACGGTCGTGGCTTTTGCCCGTGTAGGCGGTATGATTTCCTCTACGCTGTTCGGCGGCGGGTTTACCAATACGCTCCAGGCCAATTACAACAATGTAAATGTGGCTTACTGGACGCCCAACAACCCCACGAACGACTGGCCCAAAGCCAATTCGGCCCAAACCAATCCTTCCAATCTTTCCACCTTCGGTTATTTCAGTGGCAGCTTCCTGAAAATAAGGAGCCTGACGCTGGGATATAATATCCCCGCACAGTATGTCAATAAAATAGGCATGCGCTCCATCAGGGTATATGCCACGGCACGCGATCCGTTTATTCTCTTTTCACCTTACAGAAACAAGTACCATGGCATCGATCCTGAAACAGCCGGCACGCTGGGCGTAGATACGCCGGCCAACTGGTCGATGGTCTTTGGTCTGAACGTATCCTTATAATTTCAAAACTTATTATCATGAAATACAACGTCATTAAAAAAACATATATCTGGATAGCCATCGCCCTCGGGGCGCCGGCATTGGTATTCTCACCCGGCTGTAGTAAGAAGCTGGACGAAAACCCGCAATCTGTTCTCACCCCCGCTTTTTTCAGTACGGCACAAGGCTTCCAGTCGGGACTCGATGCTGCCTATGGCGGTATGCGCAACCTGTGGGGAACGGAAAACCTGTTTACCACCACCTGTATCGGCACCGACGAGTTTATTACCGGCAATGACGGAACGGGCAACAACATCAATTATTACAGCAGTGGCTATAACCCAGGCGACGGCAAGCTGAATACCCTCTGGAACTCCTGCTATACCTTCATTAATACCTGCAATGGTTTAATGGACAATGGGCCTGATATAAAAGGCATCGACGAAACAAAGAAAAACGCGATGATAGCCGAAGCAAAATTCCTGCGCGCCAACTATTATTTCGTGCTCGTGCAGTTCTGGGGAAATATTACGCTCAACAAACATTTCCAGAGCACACCTACCACCGCAGCCCAGCGCGATTCGAGGGCAGATGTGTACAATTTCATCATACAGGATTTAAAAGACGCTATCGCCGGTCTCCCCGCCAGCCCGCTGGCAACCGGCGTTCTGCCCGGTAAGGCCAATGCCGCCGCCGCCAGGCACATACTGTCTAAAGTATACCTGGCCAGGGCCGGCTCTCCCGCCGCTCAAGCCAGCGATTACCAGGATGCGTATAATATGGCCACCGGTCTTATCAGCAGCAGCGCTTCGCTGGGACTGGGCCTGCTGACCGATTTCGGCAGCGTATACCAGGAAGGCAATGAGATGAATACCGAATCGCTGTGGACGATACAGCATACCACCAACATTCCCTACAATGGCCCCAACAACAGCAGCGGCACCGACAACGTGCTGGTGCATATGTGGGTACCCAAATACGAAACGTTTGTACTGGGTATGCAGCGCGATATTGTAAACGGACGCCCCTACATACGCGCCATACCTACACGCTGGCTTACAGATACCGCGTTTAAAGACAAGAGCAACGATACGCGGTTCAACAAAACCTTTCAAACAGTATGGTACTGCAATAATGCCGCCGGTATTCCCAAATGGCCCAGCCCCGTGCCCGCAGGCGTTGACCCCACGCTGGCCGGCAAGCCCAGGTTTACATTGGGCGATACCGCCTGCTACATGCCGGGCGTAAACATGACCGATGCACAGATTGCAGCCACCCGTTACCTGCTCATGCCCCCGCGCACGTATAACATACAGATGGCGCCTTATATGCGCAAGTATGTTGATACCAAACGCGCCGATATGAACTCGCCTTCCGTTCGCCCGGTGATTGTATGGACGTTGTCGGAAACTTATCTGGTTGCCGCCGAAGCCGCTTACATGCTCAATAAAATACCGGAGACCGTGGCCCTTATCAATACCATCCGCACCCGTGCCGCTTATCCCAATGGCAATGTGGCCAACATGCAGATAAGCGCCGCCGACCTGTCGCTGGATTTTATCCTCGACGAGCGCTCCCGCGAGCTCTGCGGTCAAATGGTAAGGTGGTGGGACCTGGTAAGAACACACACCGCCGGCGTCAGCAACCTGCTGGTGCGCGTCAGGCTGCACAATACCGACGGCATGAATAATATCAGGGCAAAAGATACGCTGCGACCCATTCCGCAATCGCAGATGAACTCGGTGACCTCCGGACCGGCCTATGGCCCGATGGGCGACCCGCTTTGGAATTAAGGTGACGGTTGATAGTTGACAGTTGACAGGCTTTTGCGTCGATTCGGCAAACGAACAGCGCAAAAGCCTGTCAACTGTCAACCGTCACCTGTCAACTAAAACATCTACCTTCTCAAAAAAAACAATCAATGAGTTTGCTAATGAAACCTCTATCTCTTACAAAAACGTGCTTTCTCTCTGCCGCCCTGCTGTGCTGCACCGCATTTGCCAATGGGCTACATGCCCAGGATTCGCTCAGCGCCTATATCCTGACGCCCAGGTCCGGCCCCGCGCCGCGCATCAACGGGCCAAAGGTATTCGGCGTGCGGCCAGGTCATCCCATCGTATATACCATACCGGTATCGGGGCAAAAACCCGTTAGCTTTTCGGCCGCCAACCTTCCCAAAGGCGTACAGCTCGATGCCCGCACAGGCAGGCTGTCGGGCGTTCTTGCCAAAGCCGGTACCTATGAAGTGACCATCAACGCGAAGAATGCCGCAGCCTCCACCAGCGGCAAACTGAAAATAGTGGTGGGCGAGGATATCCTGCTTACACCACCCATGGGATGGAACAGCTGGAATATCTACTGCACACAGATATCGCAGGAGCTGGTGCTGGCCAATGCAAAAGCCATGGTAAGCAGCGGACTGGCCGACCACGGCTGGGTATACATGAATATCGATGATGCCTGGCAGGGAACCCGCGGCGGCGCGCTCCATGCCATCCAGCCTGCACCCGCTACCTTCCCCGATATGCAGCTGTTAAGCGACGAGGTACATAAAATAGGACTGAAGCTGGGTATCTATTCCACCCCCTGGGTGGAATCGTACGGCCACCACGTAGGCGGCTCGGCCATGAACCCCGAAGGAATATTCGAGCGCACCAAAGACAATATTCCCCGCAATAAGAAAATGCTTCCTTACGCCCTCGGCACTTACTCGTTTGTCGAAAACGATGTAAAGCAATATGTGAAATGGGATGTCGATTATTTAAAGTACGACTGGAGCCCCAACGAGCTGCCCGAAACAAAAGCCATGTACGACGCGCTGCGCGGCAGCGGACGCGATATCGCCCTGAGCCTGAGCAACAGCACCCCCTTTGCTTCCATCAGCGAGCTGTCTAAAGTATCCAATTGCTGGCGTACGGGTGGTGATATACGTGATAACTGGAAAAGCCTCAAAAGCCGTATCCTCACACAGGATAAATGGATTCCCTATGCAAGGCCCGGCCACTGGAACGACCCCGATATGATGATAGTGGGCTATGTGGGCTGGGGCAAAACACCCAGGCCCAGCCAGCTGTCGGCCGACGAGCAATACACGCATGTAAGCGCCTGGTGCCTGATGTCGGTGCCCCTGTTGCTGGGCAACGATCTTACCAAGCTGGACGCCTTCACGCTGAGCCTGCTCACCAACGACGAAGTGCTGGCCATTAACCAGGACCCTTTGGGCAAACAGGCTGCCGTAGTAGCACGCGAAGGCGAGCTGGGCATACTGGCCAAAGGCCTTAGCGATGGAACAGAAGCCGCCGGCCTGTTTAACACCAGCGACAGCACACAAAAGATGACCCTCAAATGGCAGGATATCGGCCTGCAGGGAAAATACATCGTGCGCGATGTATGGCGCCAGAAAGACCTGGGCAGCTTTGGCGACGGGTATACCGCCGAAATCCCCAAACATGGTGTGCTGCTGCTGAACCTGCGTAAAGAAAAATAAATAAATCACTTCCATATGAAAAAAAAGAACGCCTCATCCTTATTACTGTTACTACTATTATTACTATGCGCCGGCAGGCTCACCGCCGGCACGATACTATCAGCCTACAGTCCCAACAAGCAAATCCGGATCGACATCCTGCTAAGGGGGCCCGATTTGTTTTATACGGTCGTCTTTAACAATAAGCCCGTCATCGAAGTATCGCCCCTTATCATGGAGATTGACCGCATCGGGTCCACCGCAAACGTGCATGCAGGTGACCCTATCGGTTATGCGCTCCACGAAAGCTATCCCGTATGGGGCGCCCATGCGGTGGCGCACAATGATTGCAACGGCGTTAAGCTACCGCTGCGCAACGTAAAAGGCATGGATACGCTGGACATCCGCGTTTTCAATACCGGCGTCGCCTTCCGTTTTATTTCGCCCGGAAGCCCCGATCAGAAGCGGGTACCGCTGGAAGCAACGGCGTTTATGCTTCCTACCAAAAGCATCCTCTGGTACCACGACCTGGTGGGCCATTATGAAGGCGCACATGTAAGAAAGCAAATCGATTCCATAAAGCCTTACCAATGGGTGGCGCCGCCCGCCACTTTTCAGCTGCCTGGCGGCGCAGGCTATGCTTCCATAACCGAAGCCGACCTGAAAGACTATCCCGGCATGGCCCTCCTGGCGAATGGACTGAACGGGCTAATGGTAGGGTATGCGCACGAGCAGCCGGTATCGCACCCTTACGAGCTGCGCTATAGCAAGGAAGACATACTAAGGCTGTCTAAACCCGCCGCTATTGCAGGCACTATCATTACACCGTGGCGGGTCATCATCATTGGAAAGGATTTAAATACGCTGGTGAACAGCGATATCGTGACCAATCTTTGCCCTGCGCCGGACAAGCAGTATTTTCCCGATGGCCTTCATACCTCCTGGCTCAGGCCGGGCCGGGCTGTATGGAAATACCTCGACGGCGGCGGCGACGGCACGCCGGAAACGATGCGCCGCTTTACCGACCAGGCCGCGCAGCTGGGCTTTGAGCACAATATCCTCGAAGGCTTCTGGAACCGGTGGCCCGATAGTGCGCTGAAAAACTTTACCAGCTATTCGGCACAAAAGGGGGTAGACATCTGGGTATGGGAACATTCCAAATCCCTGCGCGATTCGGCCACCCGCCAGCAATTCTGGCAGCGTTGTGTGGCCGGTGGCGTACGCGGCGCTAAAATCGACTTCTTCGACCATGAAGCCAAAGAAGTGATCGATTTATACCAGGCCATCCTGCGCGAATCGGCTCAATACCATATCATGGTCGATTTTCATGGCGCCAACAAGCCCACGGGCCAGCAACGCACCTGGCCCAATGAAATGACGCGCGAAGCGGTGAAAGGAATGGAATCGAGCCGGTTTGAAGACAGGGCCACGCACGAAACCACCATTCCCTTTACCCGGTTCCTGGCCGGCCCGGCGGAGTATACCGTCGTGATGTTCAGCGATCGCCGCCGCAATACCAGCTGGGCGCACCAGGTAGCCAGCGCGGCCATACTGAGCGCGCCGGTGCTGACCTATGCCGCCAGCCCGGAAAATATAGGGAATAATCCCGCGGTAAATATCATTAAACAGATACCTTCCAGCTGGGATGAGACCATTGTATTGCCCGGTTCGGAAATCGGTGGTATCGCCGCTTATGCCCGTCGAAGCGGAAACAAATGGTTTGTGGCCGTTATGAATGGCATACCGCCGCATAAGCTGCGCATATCGCTCCGTTTCCTGGGCACAGGCCGTTATAAAGCATCGATGGCAGAAGATGTTGAAGGCAACCCTGCTGCGCTGAATATGCGTGAGGCCGTATATGGTTCCGGCGATGTGCTATCGCTTTCACTGGCATCGGGCGGAGGTTATATTGCGGTATTTGAAAAACAATAACCCATAGGGCTACGAATAATACCGGTAATTAAAAAAACAATATAGGATATGCATAAAATTGTTTCATGTTTATTTGTACTGGGCATTGCCATCGCCGCCCACGCGTCGGATACTACCCGTGTAAAACCATCGCCTGTCGTACCCGATAAAGACAATGTCGGCCTCAAGCTACCCCCCGGCTTTGCGGCGCTGGCCGTAACCGATACCCTCGGCAAGGCGCGCCACCTGGTCGTAAATGCACAGGGAAATATTTATATCAAGCTCAGCAAGCTATGGAAGGGCAAGGGTATTCTTGAATTGAGGGATCTGAACGGCGACGGCCGTACCGACAGCATTACCGCCTTTGGCAATTATACCGGTACGGGTATTACCATTAAAGACGGCTACCTGTATGCGTCCTCCGACGAAGAAGTATTCCGGTACAAGCTCGATGCCAAAGGGGAAGTGATACATCCCGATGCGCCTGAAAAGCTGGTCACAGGACTGGTAAACGGCAAACAGCACAATACCAAATCCATTGTGCTCGACGACAAAGGGAATCTATATGTGAATATTGGCTCGCCGCTCAACTCCTGCCAGCTCCTCGACCGGGTAGCGGGTTCCAAAGGACAAGACCCCTGCCCCGTGCTCGAAAAAGCCGGCGGCGTATGGCAGTTCAAAAGCGATAAGCTGAACCAATCCTATCCCGAAGGCGTGCGCTATGCCACCGGCATACGCAATATAATGGGACTTGACTGGAACTATCAAAGCAATGAGCTGTTTGTGATGCAGCACGGGCGCGACCAGCTGGATATGTTTCCCGACTATTTTACCAAAGAGCAGAATGCCGAGCTGCCCGCAGAAGTGATGTATGAAATAAAGCCCGGCGGCAATTACAGCTGGCCTTATTGCTTTTTCGATTACAAGCAAAAGAAAAACGTGGTAGCGCCGGAGTATGGCGGCGATGGTAAAATAAGCGCCCGCTGCGATTCATTCACCGCGCCGGTGCTGGCCTTCCCGGCCCATATGGCGCCAAACGCCTTATTGTTTTATACCGGGTCGATGTTTCCCGCCAAATATAAGAACGGCGCCTTTATCGCTTTTCATGGTTCATGGAACCGCGCGCCGGAAAAGCAGGAAGGCTATTACATTGTCTTCGCGCCTTTTAAAAACGGCCTGCCCACGGGTGAGTGGGAAGTATTTGCCGATAATTTTTCGGGCGTACCCGAAGTGATGACACCGCGGCAGGCGCAACACAGGCCCTGCGGACTGGCCCAGGGGCCGGATGGGTCATTGTATGTAACAGATGATGTGAAGGGAAGGGTGTACAGGATCGTTTATCAAGCGAAATAAGCTTCAAGCCTCAAGCCTTCAGAGGTCGGAGAGTCCGTGACAAAAGGCTTGAGGCTTGCAGCTTATAGCTCGTAGCTTATACCGTAATGGCGCCGAGGTATACACTCTCAGATTGCACGCTTCTGTCGGCAGAAGTAAATGCCAGGTAAATGTGGTATGTCTTTCCTGCGGTAGGATCGATATTCAATGTATCCGAACCGGTGCTCCTGAACTGTCCGGTAGTATGATAATAGGCTGCTACATGCTCAATATCGTACGCCAGCATCATCACCTGGTCGTATTGATGGCTGTAGTCGATATTTGCAGCATCCCAGGTAAATTGTAACTGGCCGGGACCAGTAAGCGCTACGGCCATATCAGCCGGCAAAGGCAGCTCGCCCGTACTTAACTTTACCAATGCAGGATTAATACGAATGTCCGGCGCTGTTCCTTCAAAAGCATGTAACAACAGGTGCGATTTGGCGGTAACGAATGCGCCTGATGTCTTTTTATACTTACTGAAACCTTCCCGCACAAAATCCAGCAGCGGCTTAAGCCAGCGCTGCGACATGCCGAACTTATTCCGGTTGCCCAGCTCCACCCTGGTTACTTTTTTCGTGCGCTTCTTATAAGGTCCCTTCACATAAGCCTTACCATTCCTCGAAGAGCCGATGACGGTGCCCACTTTACCTACAATAGGGCCATTAATTCCATTGGGTATTCTTCCCATAATAATGTTTTATAGGGTATGAAGATAGTACTAGTTCGCTATAAAAACAAATAATACACAAATTAAATTGTGATTAAAAGCGGTTGAAATACAGGTATCCTCCGTCTTTCATCCGTCTTTCATCCGTCTTTTATCCGGGTTTTATCCGTATTTATAGCGAACATGGTATGCCCAAAAGGATAACCAATCGCCTCCTTACAGCAAAAAAGGGCGCAGGCAGCGTCTCCCCCGGCGAGAGCCGGCCATTTTTAAAATTCTGCGTAACTTAATAACCCCTTAAGATGCTGTGCCCGGTGAATACGTCCTAAAACTTTTTATTGAACCAGTAAAAACTATCAGTATGATCATCGTACACGACATTTTTATCTGCAAGCCGGGCAACGCTTCCAAGCTGGCAAAAAAGTTTAAAGAAGCCATGAGCGGTTTCAGCGAGCTGGTGAATATTATGACCGATATGACGGGGCAATACAACAGGGTTATTATGGTAAGCCAGTTTGAAAACCTTACCGCGTATGAAAAAAGCTGGGATAAATACAAAGAGGAGAACGAAGCCACGAAGAAAATGAGCGAAGCCATGGCCGGATACCAGGATATGTATCTCACCGGGTCAAGGGAAATATACCAGGTTTGGTAAACCATGCCAACAAAAAGCGCAGGCAATGCCTGCGCCGGTAAAGTGTATCCTTAATAGCATGCGCTTCATACTATTGGTGGCGACCCTATTAATGGCGACGGTGCCAGCGGTCGCCATCGCGACGATAATCGCGTTCAAAACGGGTGTTATCAAAACGCCTTCCACGAAAATAACCCCGGTGTTGTTTTTCAAATACGGGACGATAATGCACATAATAATACCTGTCGCGGTAATGCCCGCGCCATGCCGGGTAACTATAATAAGTATACCCGGGAAATTCCCTTTCATACCCTGGTTGCGATCCCGCCCTTACATGAGCGTCTACCCGAACCTGCGACGAGACCGGCCCGGCAATCAAGCTTCCCGACACTATCAGTAAAAGAACCAATAACTTCTTCATAATGTACTTTTTAAGTTAGAAAACCCCTCCCCTTCACTATCAGCCTGCACCCACTACTTATTACAATCATCAGGCCATGGCCCCCGGTCTTTTCTTATTTTAACCTTCCTTTACCTGTCCGGCATTCGCCTGCAAACGCTATTTTATGCGGTTATTCCTGTGATTTTTTCGACCTTTTACCTACTTATTGACAACAGCCAATTATCAATGCCTAACAAACAAGCGTTTATCGCTACCATAAAAGAGCACGAAGGCCTTATTTATAAGATCACGCGGGTATATACAAATACGAAAGAAGATGCGCAGGACTTATACCAGGAAATCGTTTACCAGCTTTGGAAATCTTTTGATTCGTTTAGAAACGAATCAAAAATCAGCACCTGGATGTACCGTATCGCCCTGAACACCTCCATCGCTTTCTTACATAAAGAAAAACGAAAAGGAAATCATGTGCCCATACACGAGACGCTGATAAGTAAGGCAGACAGCACCGATCCATTCATAGAAGAACGGACGAAAGCCTTGTACGCGGCTATAAGGGAGCTCAACACCGTCGAAAAAGGTATTATACTGCTGTACCTGGAAGGAAAGACTTACGACGAAATAGCAGGCATCACCGGGTTTACGGCTACCAACGTGGGCACCCGCCTGGGCAGGATCAGGCAAAAGCTAACGACACAAGTAAAAAAATAAACGCATATGCAACTTGAAGAAATGAAAACGCTGTGGGACGAAATGTCTGTAGCGGTTGAAAAGCAAAAAACATTAACAGACACCTTAATTATCCAGATGACACAGGTAAGGTACAGGAATAAGCTAAGCAAAATATGGATACCCGAAATGATAGCGTCCGCCATCTGCCTTGCGGGAGACATCGTGATACTGGCCAATGTACAACAGCTGGATCGCTGGTACCTCATGCTCTGCGGCATTGGTACAGTGGTCATTTTATCTACCCTGGCCGTTTTATCGCTCAGCGCCATCCGAAGGATGCAATCCGTAGCCATCGCAAAACAAAATTACCGGCAATCGCTGCTGGCGTATTCAAAAGGTAAAAAGCAATTTGTATTCGTTC
>Ga0307508_10001156_pt1 | contig 30337 bp, 40 predicted proteins | sample 9_EM_MG_FD_203089 | JGI IMG/M metagenome (GOLD analysis project Ga0307508, IMG submission 203089) | Populus trichocarpa ectomycorrhiza microbial communities from riparian zone in the Pacific Northwest, United States - 9_EM | ecosystem: Host-associated > Plants > Roots > Unclassified | place...
GCCATGGCATATGGGGTATGGGGTATGGTTAGAATTCCCTGCATACCAACTTGGTAACTCCAAAAAAGTATGGGTTACGAGAGGTTATGGGTTATATAGGGCATGGGTTACAAGGGGTTCGACTGTACCTGAATTAGGGTTCGTGTACGCTACAGTACTTTATCTCTGGGAAAAGAGGTACCTTCAGTAAGTCGTGCTGTAGGACGAGATGGCACGGAAGGTGCCTGTCATAGGAATACCAGTTTGGTTCTAGGCTGGCGAACAAAAAAAACAGGGCATCTTCTGGCAATACCTGCTGAAACGAATATGAATATATGGTAGGGTATTAGCGGCGTGTCGATGTGGATAAAAGGTATTGGGTTTAAGATGAGTCAGGCGAAGACGAGTCACTGAGCAACCAGGAATCACTGTGACGTCCACCCTTCCTTATCGAGGGACGAACCAATCTCTGAGATCTCCGACTCGCATTTGACACGTCCGAATCTGTGCCCTCGGGAACGCCCGTCCTTAAACTTCGGGACCAGCCATCACGAATAGTGGGCGCACTGAAAACGGACGGGATGATCAGGCGAAGGGCCAGTCGTAAAGCACGCGTCTCACCTCGCACCACTGGCAGGTCTGTTTCTCGCCATCTGCAACGGAAACATGCGTGTGTGCAAGCTATCGACAGTAGTCTCAGCAGCGCCTGTATTCGTCGTACGTTGTCTGGCAGGTCGAGGAGTGCTTTCGCGCTCTCCATCGCTATTGAGCAGGGAAAATCCGCTGAAGCGCTGATTGCGTTCGCGTGATGCAGCAATCCCTGTGCTGACACGTGTGTCTGGGCCTGTGCTCTGCTCCCTCGTTTTGCTCCTGAAGCTCGTCTTGCGTTTCGAGTCGTTAACGAGCTCAACCGAGTCACTGTCCGAACCGTTTGGTCGCGGTATCGCCCTAACCGCCTTCCTCCGCACCGCCTTCTTTGCAATACATGCAGACCGTTTGCTCGCCAAACTGTCCACAGACATCGCATCCGATTCCGAGTCATTCGTAACAACCTGCTGCTTCGTCCCCCGTCGCGTCCTGCGCCCCGCACTTGCCTCAGAGACATCTGACGCATCTTCCGCTCCAGTTTTTCCCCCGGTGCGCCCCTTGGTCTGTTTCGCTTGCTGCGCCCGCTCCACCGCCTTCTCCCACCGGCTCTCCCGCGCCTTGGCGCGTTGTGCGGCTCGCTCTTCTTCCAACATTTCTTTTTCGACCCTTTCTTCCTCTGCGAGTTCTTTGCGCCGGACTCTGGCTCGTTCCATGACGATTTGGTCCGCAACATCCATCTCGTCGTCATCGCCGCCGGGACCTCTGCTGTTGTTCTCGCCCGTGTCTGGGAACATGGCGACGCCGTATTGTGCGCTGTCACGCAGGGTTACGATCGCATCTTCCATGTCAACGCAAAGATCTTGTGCAATGAGTCGAACAGCTGCCTCGGGTACAAGAATGCGCTGAATGAACTCAGCTGGTGCAAGCGGTGAAATGAGAGACGCGTCAAATGTCGACGGTGGAAAAAGGTCAAAAAGGGTTTGGTGTATGATGATCGAGCCCTGCTCGCCATAGCTGCAACGACCATCGGCATCCCCAAAAGGTTGCGAATAAAGGAATGACGTACTATCCTGGCTGCGTCTTTTCAAAGCTTGCGAATTGGCCCTTGACACCGACAACAGTACGGATACCCTGCTTCTTCACCTCCTTCTTCACTTCTCTCCAGAACACGCTTTCGCTCCTTGATCCTCTACGCCCACTGTCGGTGTCCTCGATATCGCTGATATCGTCCTTGTCTAAAATTATAGCTTCCAACTCTTTCTTCATCTTCTTGACCCTAGCTGGAACCTTGGTAAAGTCGATCGTCTTCGGCCAGCCTCTCTCAGTCGCGATCGGTAGCTGGTGCGATTCGAAGCGATGCCTTTGACAAACGGATATGTAAATCGTCAAAGGTGCTTTCAAACCACCACGATTCCTCGGTCGTGGATCTGAAACCGATTTTTTGCGCGCTATTGTGAGCAAGTTTTGGAAAAAAGGTGTGGGATGGGAAGGCAATTCCTCGTCGCAATAGGGGCACGTCCTTGACGGGTCGCGTGCGTAACCCAGCTCAACTTTATGCGAGAGTTCGTATGAGAACTAAAAAGAGGATTACCCAGAACATTGGCGGCTTACTGGAGTCGTCTTCAAGATAGTCCACGTCCAGCACCCTGAAGAGATTCGGAACGGCGAATAAGGAAGCAGAGTTGAAAGATGTAAGCAAGAAGACGCACCTTGAAAGCGAGTCCTTACGCTTTTTCACAATGCGTCCTTGTTCGACACCGCTATCAACAGATGAAGTACGCTTCGGACTGCGAGTACTGGGCGACTTGGACCGTCGATCGATACCCGCAAGCATCTGAGAACTCATGGGAAACGGTTTGGGACCACCGCGTTCCCCTTGGCTGCCGTCTGTCAAGTCGACGTCGCCCTCGCCGGGGGACTTTGCACGTGCTTTACCTTTGTCCTTTAGGGAAGAAAGCGGCGACAAGTTAGGGAAGGTGGTTCCACGGGAAATGCGTTTCGTTCCCAATGGAGAAGGAAGAGGGATCGGTTTGGGGGTGTGAACGAATGTCGCGGCGCGTGATATAGGAGCCTTCTTGGCCTTACTGGAGGGGGTATCACCGCTCCACGCACCGTCAGAGACATTTTCCTTTGCCTGAAGTGACATTGGGAATTCTTGCGGCTCTCGACGCGACGATGAAGGAAAGCTTGGTTTCCTGATAGTCCGTTTGCCTTCCGCATTTGCAGGTAATTCGGGTTTGCAATGTAGTGGTAAAATGCGCTTCTGCGCCGCGGGACGTGGTGTAGACTCTGGGCTGCTCTCACACTCACGAGGGGCAGATTTCATAACGACGCGTGGCCGTGGGCGAGGTCTGGCGGGTGAATGTGGGGTATCCTTGGCTATTGGAGAGGATGGTTTGGAAGTAAAAGAGTCATTGGCATCGGGGAACCGACGAGCTGCAGTGCGCGCCGCACTGGGGCTCCTGCGATGCGTCGAGGACGTCTCAGAGTTCCGCTGGCGCGAAGAGGATGGACCACCTGGGAGAGAATCATCGAGAATCTCAAGATCGTCTGATATTGGCTTGAACAGGTCCTGAGAGTCGGTAGGGGGTGCTACCTCCATTACAGTGTCACCATCACGAGTGCTCTTCTTGTTCTTCTTGAACCGAAGCACTTTCAGGACGTTTGACGATGACGGCTTATAGTCCGGGTGTGCAGCGAGAACACGGCCGTTGACGCGTACCGTTTCATCCTCATCGGAAAGAATAGATTGTTTCTTTCCCATTACAGCGCGCTTGGAGATCAAGGTCGCGTCGCCTCCTATGGAGTTCTGCGAGGATAGCAAGAGCTCATCGTCACTGTCATCTTCCGAGATGTGGAAAGGAGCCTTCCGTGGCTTGGCAGGGAGAGTTGCTGCAGGCTTGAACTTGTTCTTGGATGATTTACCGTAGGTGACGACAGCCTTGGGAGCGCCGAAAGAGGAGCCAAAGTCCTGGAAGCCAAGACCTTCACCGGATTTGACGGCAACGGTTGGACGCTGCGACATGCGGTGGGAGGGATCAGAGAAGAGGTCCATGTCGGCAGTCTTGGTTTTGTCATAGAGGTATTCCATGGCTGCGGAGACGAGCGCAGTGAGTGTGACGCGCTTGCGGGGTTCCAAATTGGCGCGGCGTTGTTGTAGTGTGTTTGATTCCAAGGGTGTTGCCACACAGAGCCAAACAAACCCGGCGCGATCATGTGCGTGACGGGACCTCGGACTCACGCGGCGCCGGACGCAGATCGAAGCTTGGCAAGTCTTCAATATTGGCGATGGCTTCGACGGCCGATCTTTTTCGCGGGCTTGGTTCGCAGATGCGATCGGAATTTAGGCCGGAATGCGGGGATCAGGAAGAAGAGAGCGCGGCAGAAGATCACGAATACACCGGGTCGAAATTGGCGACGCGCTGTCAACGTCCCCTTGCGGGCGTCGCTACACTATAAATAAGTGTCTCCGCTGCCAAACAGCCCCCTCGTCGTGCGAGACGATGTCCCTCCGAACGCCATCCCAGCCGTCCACGTTACATGACCCAGATACCTTCTTGGTGCGCTTTCCCTCTCCCATCGCCATCGCTCACATCCCCCACAGGTAGAGTTTGAGGACGGAGATCCCCGCAATCCAGTAAACTTTTCCACCGCCAAAAAATGGGGCATCACAATTACCGCCTGTGGTTTCACTGGCATCACCGGTCAGTCTCTCTCCGTGTCCACTGCTATTCATGCCAACCGCCTTTTAAAGCCGCTGCGATTTCGTCCTACAGCATGGGCGTGCCAGGAATGGTAGACGAGCTCCACTGCTCCACCTTTGCGGCCACTGTCGGCCTTAGCGTATACCCAATCGGGTTTGGTGTCGTCCCTCTCTTCACCTCCTCCTTGTCAGAAGAGTTTGGGCGCTTTCGCCTGTACATTTTGACAACCTTCCTTTTCATGCTCATGCATGTCATTATGGCCCTGCAAGTCGCCCCACAATCCATTCTTGGCGCCTCCGCTAACTGGCCTGATAGAGCCCCGAACATACAGACAGTGATCGTCACTCGTTTCCTAAGCGGCTCGTTCGGATCGACAGGTGCAACCCTTGTCGGAGGAACCATCGCTGATATATGGAAGCCTGATGAGTGATTATTTCCCAGTTACCTTTGTCGAGCGTCGCTCATATTCTCAGGCGTGGGTTCCCCATGGCACTCTTTGCAATTGCAGCGGTAGGTTCTAGCGGTCTCGGACCCCTGCTTGCAGGTTGGATCGAATCCAACAACCACCTAGGCTGGAGGTGGATTCAGTGGATTTCTGCCATGTGAGTCGACCACGTACCTCTAGCTCGAGTGTGACGCGAGCATTCCATGTAGCGTCAGCGGCATCTATTTCCTCAGTGTTCTGCTGCTCTTGACAGAGACACGAGACCATATCATTCTGACCCGCCTCGCACGCAAGATGAGGCAAATGAAGGAAGACAACAGATACCACGCAAGAGCCGAAATAGAAGAGCGTCGCCTCATCACATTGATCAAGATATCGAGCACGCGTCCGATCAGTGGGTGATAGTTTCTAAATACTCGAAACACTCTGATGCCTAGCCAAAGGCTTACTCCTGACCGAGCCGACTGTCTTGAGTTTTAGTGTAAGGCTCTTCTTCGTTTGCTCCTCCCAGCTGATCTTCTGGTGCGAAGCTTTGGATCGGCTTTGCGTGGGGTGTATTGTTTTGTTTCATCGAGTGAGTGGACATATGCGCTTCGTGTTCATTCCTGACGGGGCACAGTTCGATTTCTGGAGAAATGGAGTCCATCTATGACTTTACCATTGGCGAGAGAGGGTCAGCATACATTTGTATTACGTCCGTATCATCCCATCTTTTCCATTACTGCTCGCTGATGCGCTCGTGCAGCCTCGGAAGTATCCTCGGATGGTTTGCAAACATGTACCAGGAGGTGCTATACAAGTAGGTACCATAATCTTGCGTTCCTGATGTGGGTGCTGAGACGACCACAAGGAAATACGTCGTCAGGAAAGGCCCAGAAGCACGACTCTGCCTCGCCCTCGTCGCTGCCATCTTGCTCCCGACTGGTATGCTCATCTATGCGTGGACCGCGAGGCCGTCCATTCACTGGATCGCACCTCTCATTGGTCTGACGGTGAGTCTCTCGAGTCGCCTTCGACGGTAGGGCGAATCGAGCATCGTCTTGGCAATTGCGCCGTCAGGTCTTTATGGTCGGCACATTCATCATTTACCAGGTCGTCTTCGTCTATCTTGCCGACTGGTGCGTCTCCCCGTCGCTCCACTATGACTGACGGCGAATACGCTATTGTCTCTGTCCAGTTACGGACCATATGCGTCATCTGCATTGGCAGGCCAAAGCATGTGTCGTACGTACCTGCTCCGCGGAATTGTGTGCTACCTGACGTGTTCGACTTGGTTTTGGATGTGATCCCTGTCGGACTCTGAACAGGGAACCTTCTCGCGGCGGTCTTCCCGCTCTTTACACAACAAATGTACGACAACCTTACGTACAAGCGGGCGAACACCCTTTTTGCACTGATATCGGTGGCTTTGATTCCTATTCCCTTTGTCAGTCCGGGAGCACCCTTGTTATCCCGCCAAAACTCACCATACATTTGACAGATCCTTTTCGTCTACGGCGCTGAGATCCGGAAACGAAGCAAAGTCTCGCGCAAGATCCTCGCGTTGATAGAGCAGAAACGGGCGTTTGAAGCAGAAAAGGTGGTCAGCGCATGAGACCTGAGCCCCGTTTTTCCCGTGCCCACCTTTTGTCCTTTGTTCCCCTCGCTGCTGGACTCTGGACTCTGTACACCGTCATTTTTTTTTGGCTCCAGCATTGTCCCATTCTCGCAAATTCCACATCATCATCCACTCACCCGTTTGCATCCCTCACATGTCGGTCATAAATATTGTTGTCATCACTGTTCACGGACAATCATATTCTCACTCGTTTGTGCCAGCGGCTCGCCGCCAAATACATCGGCTCTTTGCTATCGGACATTGCTTGAAGGTCATCGTCGCGTCGCCTCCCTGAAAGTTGCCACGGCGGGAGACACCGAGACGAGCGATCGAACGGAACAGGACCGCCCTCTGTACGGGCTACTACGACGTACGGGTACAAGGGGTTCTCTACTGTCTACGAAGAGTGAGGCGGATATATGGACCGGCCTATCGTGCACGTGACTGTATGTGCCAGGACAGCGAGAGCTTGTCGTCGCTCTCATCCTCTGAGATGCGAGAAGCCTTCCACCATGAGTTAGCAAGGAGATTTTCTGTAGGCTTTGACCTGTCCTTGCATGATTTCCCTGAGGCAACAACGGCCCTGGAGGAGCCGAAAGTGGAACCAAAGTACTGGAAGACGGGGCTTTCACCGTATTTGCCAGTGACAATTGCAGGCTGGGACATGTAGGAGGGATCAGAGAAGAGGTCTATGTTGGCATTCCATGGCTGCGGAGACGGCCCGGGTGTGACATGCTTGCGGTACCCCGAATCGGCGCAGCGTTGTTGTGTGTTTGATTCCAACGGTGTTGCCACATAGAGCCAAACAAATATGGCAGTAATACATCCGACATTCACAAGCGACCATGCGCGGGATAGAACAGGCGGGCGGACGCGATCTGGACTTAGGTCCCTTGGCGACGACTTCAATGGCCGATCTTTTTTCGCAGGCTGGATTCGCAGATGCGAACGGGATTCTGGCCGAAACGCGGGGCCCATGAGGAGGAAGAGAGAGAGCAGGGCAGAAGACCAAGAACGCGTCGGGTCGCCCCGTGAACGTACTCTGCCCGGCGTCTCATAAATGTTTCTGCTGCCCACCAGCCCCCTCGTCGTGCGAGACGATGTCCCTCAAAATGTCCTCCCAGCTGTTTATGATGCATGACCTGGATACCTTCTTGGTACGCTTTCTCTTGCCCGTCGTCGTCGCTCACATCCCCCACAGGTAGAATTTGAGGACGGAGATCCCCGCAATCCAGTAAACTTTTCCGCTGCCAAAAAATGGGCCATCACGATTACTGCCTGTGGTTTCACTGGCATCGCCGGTTAGTCTCTCTCCGTGTTCATTGCTATTCACGCTAACTGTCTTTGTAAGCCGCTGCCACGTCTACCTACGCCATGGGTGTGCCAAGGATGATGGACGAGCTCCATTGCTCCGCCTTTGCAGCCACCGTCGGTTTCAGCGTATACTACCCACTCGGGTTTGGTGTATATTTTGACTACCTGCCTTTTCGTGCTCATGCATGTCATTATGGCCCTGCAAGTCGTTCCATAATTGATTCTCGGTGCCTGCGTTAACCGAGCCAATAGAGCCCCGAACATACAGACAGTGATCGTCGCTCGCTTCCTAAGCGGCTCGTTCGGATCGACAGGTGCAACCCTTGCCGGAGGAACCATCGCTGATATATGGAAGCCTGATGAGTGATTATTTTCAAGTTACCATGTTGTCGAACATCGCTCATACTCTTAGGCGTGGGTTCCCCATGGCACTCTTTGCGATTGCGGCGCTAGGTTCAAGCGGTGTCGGACCCTTGCTCGCAGGTTGGATCGAGTCCCACAACCACCTAGGCTGGAGGTGGATTCAGTGGATTTCTGCCATGTAAGTTGACCACGTACCTTTAGTTCCACCGTTACGCAAGCATTCCATGTAGCGTCAGCGGCACCTATTTTCTCAGCGTTCTGGTGGTCTTGACAGAGACAAGAGCCGATATTATTCTGACCCGCCTCGCACGCAAGATGAGGCAAGTGAAGCACGACGACAGATACCACGCAAGGGCCGAAACAGAAAAGCGTAGCCTCCTCACGTCAATTAAGATATCGGGCACGCGTCCGATCAGTGGGTGGTGGTTTCTAAATACTCGAAACACTCTGACGCCTAGCCAAAGGCTTACTCTTGACAGAGCCGACTGTTTTGAGTGTTAGTGTAAGGCCCTTCTTCGTTCGCTCCTCCCAGCTGATCTTTTGGTGCAAAGCTCTGGATAGGTTTCGCGTGGGGTGTCTTATATTGTTCCCTCGAGTGAGTGACTATATGCGCTTCGTGTTCACTCCTGACGGTGCACAGTTCGATTTCTGGAGAAATGGAGTCCATCTATGGTTTTACCATTGGCGAGAGAGGGTCAACATACATCTGTATTACGTTCATATCATCCCACCCTTTCTTTTCCTGCCCACTGATGCGCCGGTACAGCCTCGGGAGTATCCTCGGATGGTTTGCAAACATGTACCAGGAGGTGTTGTACACGTAGGTACCATCATCTTGCGTTTCTGACGTAGGTGCTGAGAGGACCACAAGGAAATACGTCGTCGGGAAAGGCCCAGAAGCACGACTCTGCCTCGCCCTCGTCGCTGCCATCTTGCTCCCGACTGGCATGCTCATCTATGCGTGGACCGCGAGGCCGCCCATTCACCGGATCGCACCTCTCATCGGTCTGACGGTGAGTCTCTTGAGTCGCCTTTCGTGGGAGCGTAATTCGAGTATCGTCTTGGTAAACTGCGCCAACAGGTCTTCATGGTCGGCGCATTCGTCATTTACCAAGTCGTCTTCGTCTACCTTGTCGACTGGTATGTCTCCCAGTCGCTCCACTACGACTTACGGTGAATCCCCCTTTGTCTCTGTCCAGCTATGGGCCATATGCGTCATCTGCATTGGCAGGTCAAAGCATGTGTCGTACGTACCTGCTCCGTGTCTGAGTTGGTTTTGGATGTGATCCCGGGCGGACTCCGGACAGGCAACCTTCTCGCAGCGGTCTTCCCACTCTTTGCACAACAAATGTACGACAACCTGACATATAAGTGGGCGAACACGCTCTTTGCACTGATGTCAGTGGCTCTGATTCCTATTCCCTTTGTCAGTCTGGGAATGTGTCACCCTTGTCATCCCGCCCAAACTCACCATGCATTTGACAGATCCTATCAGTCTACGGCGCCGAGATCCGGAAACGAAGCAAAGTCTCTCACAGGATACGGGGGTTGGCAGAGCAGAAACTGGTGTTTGAATTACAAAAGGTGGTCAGTGCATGAGACCTGAGCCCCGTTTTCCCGTCTCCGCCCACTGTCCTTTGTTCCCCTGCACCCCACACTCTGTAGACCATCGTTTATTCTTCGCTCCAGCATCGTCCTTTTCTCACGAATTCCATCAAAATCATCTATTCGCCCCTTTGCATGGCTTACATCTCTGCCATGAATATTATTGTAATCACCATAAACGGATGACCATCGTTTGTGCCACCGGCCTATCGACACATAGTACGCTGGCTGTTTATTATCGGACATTGACCATACGCGCCTCAAGGAGAACAGCAAGTGCTCGTCGTCACTCTCGTCTTCCGAGATGCGAGAAGAAGCCTTCTACAAGTTAGCGGGGAGAATTTTTGTAGGCTTTGACTTGTTCTTAGGTGATTTCCTGGGGGTGACGACGGCCCTGGGAGCCGAAAGAGAGCCAAAGTCCTGGAAGCTGGAGACTTCACCGGATTTGACAGGTGGTTGGATGCTGGGACATGCGGTGACAGGGATCAGATTCCATGGCTGTGGGACGAACGCAGTGGATAACGCCCCAACGAAATTTACCAGACCGTCTGTGGACACACTTGCCAAATTGGCGCAGCGTTGTTGTGGTGTGTTTGATTCCAAGGGTGTTGCCACACAGAGCCAAATAAATCCGGCGGCAATCGGCCCATTAACATCCGACATTGACAAGCGATCATGCGGTGTACTTCGGAATCAGAGGTTGGCCAGGCGCAAACCGGAGTTTTGCAGGTCCCTTCAATATTGGCAACGACTTCGATGGCAAATCTTTTTCGCGGGCTGGATTTGCTGATACCGATTGTGATCTCGGCCTGAATACGCAGATGGAAAATGAAAGCGAGACAGGTGATCCAGAACGCGACGGGTAGTTGACCACGCCCTGTGGGTCTCATGCTACTATAAATGTGTGTTCCCACTGCCCAATAGCCCCCTCTTCGTGTGAGTCTGTGAGACGATGTCCCTCAAAACGTCCTCCCAGCCATTCAGGATACATGACCAAGACGCTTTCTTGGTACGTTTTCCCCCGCCAATCGTCGTCGCTCATATTCCCCACAGGTAGAGTTTGAGGACGGAGATCCCCGCAATCCAGTAAACTTTTCCACTGCCAAAAAATGGGCCATCACGATTACTGCCTGTGGTTTCACTGGCATCACCAGTCAGTTTCTCTGAGCGTGTCCACTGCTACTCATGCCAACTGTCTTCTCGAGCCGCTGCCACGTCGACCTACACCATGGGTGTGCCAAAAATGGTAGACGAGTTCCACTGCTCCACCTTTGCGGCCACCGTCGGTTTCAGCGTATACCCAATCGGGTTTGGTGTCATCCCTCTCTTCACCTCCTCCTTGTCAGAAGAGTTTGGACGCTTTCACCTGTGCATTTTGACAACCTTCCTTTTCATGCTCATGCACGTCATGATGGCCCTGCAAGTCGCTCTGCAATCCATTCTCGGCCTATGCTAAGTGACCCAATAGAGCCCCGAACATACAGACAGTGATCGTCTCTCGCTTCCTCAGCGGCTCGTTCGGATCGACAGGTGCAACCCTCGTCGGAGGAACCATCGCCGATATATGGAAACCCGATGAGTGACTACTTCCTAGTTACCGTGTTGTCGAACGTTGCTCATACTCTCAGGCGTGGATTCCCCATGGCACTTTTTGCGGTTTCGGCGCTGGGTTCATGCGGTCTCGGACCCTTGTTCGCAGGTTGGATTGCATCCAACAATTACCTAGGCTGGAGGTGGATTCAGTGGATTTCTGCCATGTGAGTCAATCAGGTACCTCTGTGTCGAGTGTGACGCGAGCATTCCGTGTAGCGTCGGCGGCATGTGTTTTCTCAGCGTGCTGCTGTTCTTGACGGAGACTCGAACTGATATTATTCTGACCCGCCTCGCACGCAAGATGAGGCAAGTGAAGCAAGACGACAGATACCACGCAAGGGCCGAAATAGAAAAGCGTAGCCTCCTCACGTTGATCAAGATAACAAGCACGCGTCCGATCAGTGGGTGGTGGTTTCTAGACACTCGAAGTGCTCTGACGCCCAGCCAAAGGCTTACTCTTGACAGAGCCGATCGTTTTGAGTTTTAGTGTAAGGCCCTTCTTCGTTTGTCCCACCCAGCTGATCATCTGACGCGAAGCTTTGGATCGGTTTCGCGTGGGGTGTCTTGTATTGTTTCCTCGAGTGAGTGACTATATGCGCTTCGTGTTCACTCCTGACGGTGCGTAGCTCGATTTCTGGAGAAATGGAGTCCATCTATGGCTTTACCATTGGCGAGAGAGGGTCAACATACATTTGTATTACGTCCGTATCATCCCACCCCTTCCATGCCTGCCCGCTGATGCGTTTGAATAGCCTCGGAAGTATCCTCGGATGGATCGCAAACATGTACCAGGAAGTGCTGTACAAGTCGGTACAATCATCTTTCGTTCCTGACGTGGGTGCTGAGACAACCACAAGGAAATACGTCATCAAGAAAGGGCCAGAAGCACGACTCTGCCTCGCCCTCGTCGCTGCCATCTTGCTCCCGGCTGGTATGCTCATCTACGCATGGACCGCGAGGCCGTCTATTCACTGGATTGCACCTCTCATCGGTCTGACGGTGAGTCTCTCGAGTCGCCTTCGACGGTAGGGTGATTCTAGCGTCGTCTTTGCAATTGCGCCAGGTCTTCATGATCGGCACATTCGTCATTTACCAGGTCGTCTTTGTCTACCTTGCCGACTGGTTCGTCCCCCCATCGCTCCACTACGACTGACGGCGAATCCCCTTTTTGTCTTTTTCCAGCTATGGGCCATATGCGTCATCTGCATTGGCAGGTCAAAGCATGTGTCGTACGTACCTGCTCCGTGTTGTACTTGGTTTTGGATGTGATCTGAGCCGACTCTGGACAGGGAACCTTCTCGGAGCGATCTTCCCACTCTTTACGGAACAAATGTACGACAACCTGACGTACGAGTGGGCGAACACGCTCTTTGCACTGATATCGGTGGCTCTGATTCCCATTCCCTTTGTGAGTCTGGGAATGTGCCCACCCTTGTTGTCCAGCCCAAACTCAGCATGCATCTGACAGATCCTTTTCGTCTACGGCGCTGAGATCCGGAAACGAAGCAAAGTCTCTCGCAATTTACTTGCGTTGGCACTGGTAGAGCAGAAACGGGCTTTAGAATTGAAGAAGGTGGTCAGTGCATGATACGTGAGACCCGAGCCCCGTTTTGCCCGTGTCCGCCCTTTGTTCTTTGCTCCCCTCGCTGTTACATTCTGCACTATGTATGCCGTCGTTTGTCTTTCGCTCCAGCATCGTCCTTTTCTCGCAAGTTCGGTCATCATCATGCACTCGCCCCTTTGTATAATCGTCCTCATGTTCTTGGCTGTATTATCGGACGTTGATCATGATCAAAATTGTAGCAACCTCTTTGTTTTCTATACGCACGTCTATCACTTGTGTTGGCTTCTTGAGAAGAGGTTCTGCTTATGGCTCCTCAGTCGTGCATCATGATACCGAGCGTGCAGGTCGTTTGACCACACGGTGTCGTGGTTCGAGCAACGTAGACCCGTGTAGAACGTTTTCGGGTGTAGTATTCAAAGAGAAAAGATGGCATGCTTTTCCCAGCGTCGACGCTGGGGCAACTCTACGCCCCATCACGATCGTCCCCACCCATTGGCAGATCTCTATCCCTCTCCAGCACCAGCGCGTCCCCCCACTGACGCACGTCGCGGTGTCGCAAGTATGGCAAGCTGCTATCAAAGAAGCACTGGAGATCACGCCGATCGCGCTTGTGTGCTTTCTCGTACTCGCGGGCTGTGGGGGTCATGGAGCACGTCCGCATCTCCAAAAGACAAGACGTACCTTGGAGTACCATCTCGAGTCTATCGAGATCTGAAAAGACAAGCCATTTGGAGGGAGGTGTCAGAACGAGGATAGTCGGGATGAACAAGGCACGCATATATCCGATGCGGATGACGTGCCTTTGACGAACTTGGCCTCGGGAGTCGTGCCTTGTTCGTATTCCTGTGGCGGTGAGCGATGGTGGCGTCAGCGCGTCAGTGTGACGTATGGGACATCGCGCCCACATAAAGGGGGGACGGGGACGAACCTCCCACAACGCCTCGATGCGTCGCGCAGCTGGACTTGCATGCAGCATGTCGTGTACAAAGTTGTGCATCGCCTCCTATAAGCAAGTGGCGAGATCGCGATATGCGACGTGATCAGAATGATATGGACCTACCGCTTCGAGTCGTTGTTTTTCTTCCTTGGGGATCTCTTCCCGGGGGCTGATATCGCCGACTGTATCCATGCCGATGGAAGAGGGGGTGAGTGTCCCGTTTACGCAGCGAATCAGGCGCGGAACAGGGACCATTCACCTTGTGCTTCTGCGAGATCGTGCACGACGCACATCATCATGCACCTGTCATATATGAGATGAAAACCAGGGCACAGACACAGAAGAAAGACGGACTTGGACACGTCGAGCGTCGTGTCGGAGGTACACATGGCCAATACGGCCATGCGGTACATGTGGTCCGATATGCTGTGGCGGAAATGAGCACGAGCGCCAGGGAGAGAGTAGACGCACCTCTCTGGGTTCGGAACCTGCAGAGGACGTGAGCGATGCACGGGTCAGTCACTCGGCTTACATTGTGCTCGGTCCAGCCTGTGCGTTCCTGTGTCTGCGCGGGTGGGTGAGCGTACGGATCGCGATGGATGTGGGTACCTTGAGTCTCTCGAGGACGTGGAAGAACGCGAGCCTGTCTGTGTCCACATCGCCCGTTGACTGGTACAGCGGGGGGAAGGTGCGCTTGGTGGTGGACATGGGACAAGAGGTCATGATCTCCGACATCCGATTCCGGTAGATAAGATAGTACATGTCACGATACTTTTGAGGACACGGCTGCCCTGCGTCTCTTTGTGCCCCGTCTTATCTCGATCAAATCAGCCTCTATCTCGGCGTCTTTGCTTGGCCCGAGGAATCCCAGGCTCTTTCCCAAGCCTCCGACGCCGATCATACCCTGATGTGTACCAGCGCCCTTGTTGCGCCTCCGGTTCCCGTTGTTTGGCCCACCGCCGACCCCAGATGCGGCGTGGCCATTGGGAATCGTGACCGAGGTGAGCGGGAACGGAAATGGGGAGGGTATCTCGTCGACCGAGAGCGAGTGTGGGTTCGTGAGCGGCCCAGACGCCATTGGCGTCATGCATCCGTTTCCGAGACCAAACGTGCCGTGGCCGAGTGGGGTCGGAGGTGGCGACGTGCCGAGTTTGTTGCGTAGTTTTCGGGTGATGTGGCCACGGGTCTGGGAGTCGAGAGAGACATCTGGAAGGGGGATGGTAAGAGAGCGGGTGGGGGAAAACGTGGGGACGGACCATTTACGGCACCCTCGCCTTCCTTTTCCTCCCTGGCTCTGCGCCTCCGTTCTTCGATACCCTCGAGGAGCCGCTCGCGGACACGGACGCGCCCTTTTCGCCATTCGTCCTCGACTCGCTCGCGTTCCTCCTCGTAGGCGGTCTCTATCGCCGCGAGACCATGCTTTTCCTCGTATGAGAGCTGTGCGAGCAGGGCAGAGCGCTCGAGGGACAGGGGATACATGCGGAGATTGTACAGTGGGTGCGTCTCGGGGCGTGATGCGAGCTGTATAGCAGCGCTGTGGAGGGCGGAGATGTTTTCTGCAAAGTGTCTGCCTCTGGAGGCCGTGTGAGGCGATGAGAGCGAGGCAAAGGGGGCAGACACGGACTCGTCTCTGCGATCGGTCAACTCCTTTCCTACTTTCCCGGACAAGTCCTTGCGTTTCTTGTCCCTCTTTGGGTCATCTGCGGGCGGGTGTGAGTGCGATGGGCGGATTGAGCGGCACGGCGGGCGCGCACCGTGAGTCCTGGAGCTGGGGCCAGCGACGGGCGGGTGGTGGATGTGCACGACGTCTGGGCGGACGTTGTGCGTGGAGGCGTAGGGAAGCGCAAACACGCCGGGCTGAGGAGGCATCGCAGTGAATGGCAGCAACAGAGGGAGTCCTGATTTTGGACCACCCCAAATTAGGAAAGCCGGTGTGCATCCGATCATGACGATGGTCACGTGCTCACTCAGGGGGTTTGCCTTCGTCTATACTCACTCCCACATAGGTAGACCCAAAGGAAAACCTTCCTTTTGGATGTATTTTGGATCGAGCTCTTCCTCACTCGGCAAACCTGACCGCCCAGTATGAACAGTTACCTTGCAATGACTTTGCCAGAAATGGCTTCCAGGCATCGACGCTCTCTTCTTCTCAGCCACATTCGCCCTGTATAGGTTGTCTCCGTCGATCTACTCGGCCGTGATCCCCTTCCTGTGAGTGCCACGGAGGCAAGTTGGTTTTATCTCAGATCAGGGAAAGGCTCCGGAACGTTGTATTTCAGCGCCTGTCCCCGAAGCATGGCACCAACGTAACTCGTCCTCGCATTGACAACGTCATCGCGGCACTCAAGCAGCATGGCATCAGAGAATTCGCCGCTACTGGTGATTGCTTCAGTGGCATGTCATCTATCTCCGCAGTATAGATCACCGCCCAACGGTGCAATTGGCCAGCTGGCTACCTCTTTGATCTCGCATTCGACGGTATCATCACGGCCGTTGCCATTTCTCACCCTCCCTTGCTCAACATTCCAGCGAATCTCCATGTGTGCTCCACGTTCCCGCGTTTACGTACCTTGTCCGTGACACCTCACGCCACCTTTACAGAAATCCAAACAAACCAAGGTACCGCTCCTCATCACTGACTCCTGCGAGATTGACTATGCGTTCCCCACCGACGCACAAGCTCAGGCGAGAGTACTTTGAACGCCGCACACACAGATTCCATCCGCGGTGATATGTCCAAGGTCAAAGCTGGGAAGGAAAATGCATTCAGGCGACGGTCGAGTTCTTCTTGGAGTACCTCTAGCTCAACGACTGGTAGAGATGAGTGGACTATCGTGATGTTTATTGCTGCTTCAAATAGCAACTACACGAGTTTAGTCTACTTGCTGTGCCATTTGGCACCTACTGTAACGCACTCTTCGGCAGTAAACTAATTACACAACATTTTCTCCATGCTACAGTGCAAATGTGAACAAAGAAAAATAATGCAATCGTTCTCTGGCCTCAAGGAAAATGTTGTTAGGGAATGTTTTCAAAAGAATCTCGGTATTTCCTTTGGTGTGCATCGGTGCCCGCTTTGGACACGCTAAAGTGGGCACCCCGGCGTAAACTCTATATTCTCGCAAAAGGAAAGACACTTTCCCTCTGAGTGCAAACGGTGAACGTCCCACGCACATCATCCCACGCAGAAACCCAACTCTCGTGCCCATGCACACTGTCCCAAGACATCATCACCAAACTCACCCAACTAGAGCACCATGATCACCCCCGCCCGCGACCCCAGTGCAATCCGTCCTGTGAATTCCGACACCGCACACCCGATCACGTCATCTACCCGCCCCGTAAATTCCAGAACCGTGATGACATCTCAAACACACTCACCCTCCGGCGCACACACATCCTTGACGCGCGACACACCAGGACACCACTCGCCCAAGAACTTTGGCGACAGGACCGCGACGACCTGCTCCACAAATCGTGGCGCAATCTCAGGCGGCACGTCGAGCGTTCCGCTGTTAACCGGAAACGGTTCAGATGGGCACAAAGACGGGGGAACGGCGAACGTAACGACGCGGCGCTCGCCGCTCGTGTCGGGCGTAAACGCCCGCACACCGCGGAGTCCGGACAACCCCAGATCCCACGCCGATACCTGCCGACCAGCGGGTGTGCTATCAAAGCCAAGCAATCTGACAGACAACGAAGGCAGTGGCGTCGTGTGCACTTGGACTTGGTAGTGATACGTCCCGCGATGTTTCTCTTCCGCAAGCGCGTAGAGGGTGTAGACATTGCCGAATGGGAAGCGGCTGTGGCGTACGCGGGAGAGAGAGATTTGTGTGGTAAACTCCATACCCGGCATGGTATGCTGGAGGACGGGTAAAGGTTGTTCGCTTGAGAGTCCCGGCTTCAGGAATTCTAGGGGGATGGGATAGGCATCAACAGACTGGCGCCTGAGACACAGGATGTAGGGTCCACAGATGCGTAGGGCGAGGACAGCATTACTGAATGGCTGGGAAACAACATATGACACCACGACTCAAGACCAGGGCACGATACTCACCCCTTCGGTCGTCTCCTGATGTAGCCGGATGAGCGATCGACTCTCTGTTCGCCAGTTCCAGTCCACCACCTCAATCATGTCGTCATGGTACGTCAACAAAGCGAGGCGCGAATCCGCATCGATGCTCATGACATGATGATGGTTGCCATACGTGTAGACATGTCCTGAGTAAAGGAAGTACAGCTCGGGCTCATTTGTGTCCAGCGTGGTTGAGGGCAAGGGGAGGACATGGATTTCTGCTCTGGAAAATCAAGGCTATGCATCAGACGTTGGTCCACACACACGATAACATACTTGGTGTGAGCTTGAAAGACGACAAAGAGGGTAGAATGGTCGGTCGTCATACTGTAGGTGACAAACTCCCGGGAGGTAAGCGCCGGTAGGTGCGCACACGGAAAGTTTGGCGCCTCCGAGGACGGCCCGAGTCTCAACATATCCCACACGTTCACTTCCGTCATATAATCCACAGAGAGAAGGAAGCGCCCCGATAAAAAGGATAACACCATCGGGCGACGCATTGTTCTCTCGTTGAAGATGCGGTACGGGGCGTGCTCTCTGAACGTTTGAAATAACTTTTCGGTTTTGGATGCTTTCACGAGGAGGTGTTCGGATTTGCAAGACGACAGCGCTGCGAATTCGCTTTGAGAACAGCTCAGAGGGTGTGTTTGTCGCATGCGGTCATACACGGAGGTCCATAGATGAGGCTCGTGGGTGAGTGCGAAAAAGTACTTGGATGTCTGTCAAGGAAACAGAGGATAGGTCAACCGTCAAGTCCAAAGCAAGGAAATTTTGTATATTGCCTTGCGTAGCGCAAGAATGTCCTCTGGGTCCATGGAGCAGAGGATTTGATGATGCAGCTCCACCGGAAAACGGTTGAAGTTCATCATCGCCACTTTCGGGTCAATACCTCGTTGCACTGAGTAGGAGTGGATGCCTTGGTCGATTGCAAGACGTCGAGGTAGTAAGTACTAAAAATAGACTAAACTCGTGTATACTTGCTATTTTGGGCAGGGATAAACTTGTAGCCTGAGTGAATTCTCTGAGATCTAGTGGATCAAATCAGTCCGGTGTGCACCGAGCTAGTGGCCTCGATGCTGGATGCCGAGGATGTCAGGAGCCAGGTGGGGAATGGGGTCCTCATTGTCACGCGCCGCAAAAGTGCCCAGTGTAACGGCTGCTACCCGGGTATAGACAGGGGGATAAGGGGTACCTTTCTCTCACGACCAGTGTGCCGCTTGTGTCCGGTGAATATTTGCGTATAGGAGTAATTGGTTGATAAAAAGTCCCGAGCTGCGCATGTTGAGTCGGACATGTGGCTGAGGGACGGGGTCCAACTTTTATGTTTCCTCTGACGGCACATCATGCCAATCATGATCTATCAACCCCACCGCACTAGCAGTTCCGGCGAGCGCAGTCGTGTGCCTGACATCCACACAATGGCCAGTATATTTTCAAAGGCGCAACTCTCAGATCAAATCGTTGCACCCTCGTTGATCGGATATCAGACGTCAGCGTATCTGACGAAGACATTGGGCAGTACATGGTTTGATTCATAACTGGAAGGTGGGTTAGTAACGTGCCGCGCTCACATGGATCCTATCGGAAATACCCACTGCTCGTCCTGTAGATATTGTTGCCATGCCACGAGCACGACAAAGAAAGAATTCGGTGGATGGCGTTTTTCAGCATGCGGAATCGCGGATGAGATCGGCGCCCAAGTTCAACCCGGTGTCTAAAACAGATCCCTCCGCGGACAGGTTAGTATATAAGCACTTCGAAGAAGCCAACCCACCCTATCGACATGTCTCTCTGCAGCAATTGTATCTCAGGTACGAACCATTACGCGTGCTCGTCAATCGAAGAATCGCTGATCGATGAGACTTGATCATACAATGACAGGCGTTCGTCACGAGGGTACCCCAGAAGGTATGTTTACGATCAGAATCGCACGCTCACAGCGCTCGATCTCACGCCTCTTTCGTCGCAGGCAAAGTCGAAGTCATAAACGGTGTGAAGACCTACGTCGCAACGCCGACCGTCGATCACCCCAAGGAAAAGGCCATCCTCTACTTGCCCGACGTCCGTGGTGTCGAGCAGATCAACGCCCAGGTGTGTCATACCTTCCACGCACCCACACCCGGTTCCGAAGGTTGACTTGTGTTGAATCGTAGTTGCTCGCAGACGACTTTGCCCGAAACGGGTTCAAGGTACACAATGTCCGTTCATAGCGGTAGCCGTCTGTCAACCCTATTTTCTGCAAAGGTCTACATCGTCGACTACTTCAACGGCGACGTTGTCCCACCCGATGCATTCAGCGTGCGTTCTATCCTCGCACATGCCCGTTCGCAACTTGTGAAGCGATTCATCGACAGTCCGACACATTTGACCTGCACGGTTGGCTCAGCAAACACGACCGAGACGTCACCCGTCCATTGCTCGACAATGTCATCCGCGCTCTCAAGGAACAAGGCGTGACTCAGTTTGCTGCCACAGGTTACTGCTTCGGTGGTGAGTCTGCAAGATGAATGCCACGGAGCGAATGAACCCATTTGCTGAGGGGGACCTACATGCCGTCACCAGGTCGTTACACCTTTGATCTCGCATTCGACAAGGTCATCAAGGTCGCTGCCGTCGCACACCCTTCTCTTCTCAAAGTACCCGAGGACCTCGAGGTCGGTCATTCCCATTATGCGTATGTCCGTGCACTCGCGATCCTTATCATGCCTATCTTCACAGGAGTATAAAAAGACGGGTGTTCCCCTCTTGATCAACTCTTGCGAGACGGACCGGACGTTCCCTCCTGATGCTCAGGCTAGAGCGGATGAGATCCTCGGCGGTGGGGCTCAGACCTCGGAACTGTACCGGAGGGAGTACTTTGCAGGCTGCGGGCACGGTTTCGCTGTGCGTGGAGACCTGAGCAAACCCGAGGTCAAGGCTGGAAAGGAGGGTGCATTCAGGGCGACCGTCGAGTTCTTCTTGAAGCATTTGTAAACCTACTATCATTTATCTCGACCCAACACCTGTATGATATCCTTGTGCGAAAAGGTGGCAGATCTACGACGGAAGGGAGCTCATGAGCTTCCGTCACAGATCAAGGCCCCGTGACAGTTGCGTCCAAGATATTATCGCCGATCTTACGCCAGCGCTTCTCCCTTGGTCCTACGTCGTTCCACAGGCTGGTATATTAACCAGCCAACAACGTTCTCTCCGCTCATGCTTTCTTTCCGCAGAGGGCGGACGATATAGAGGGTAGCATGGTCGATGGTCATACTATAGGTGACGAAGTGCCAGCGAGCAAGGGTCAGGCGCGCACACTGGTCCCTCCGTATACGCCATCCTCGTATCGTCCACAGAAAGGCTCTAATAAAAAGGAGAGCGCGGGGGGTAAGGAGGTGTTTCCAAGAATGACGTTGCAACCGACTTTCTCTCACGACGTGTGCCGCTTGAACCCGAAGGGTTCCCAGTGATGAGTTAGTGTGCGAGGGAGAGGTCGACCTGCCAGGCTGTCAGACTCGTTTGGTGCGCTCGTCAGGCATCCTCTCCTAAGATCGGGGTCGTGTACAATACGCGCATAGACGGGAAAAGAGGCGGGATCGGGTGTGGTTTCGAAGCCGCGAAAGCTCTCGCCACTGGTAGGGGCTACCACCCCAACCGCTGTCCCTCTGGATGGAGGGCCGTTTAAAGAACTACCAACTATAGCGCTCGTTGGGAATGGGGTAGAAATTCCGAGTAGTGACCAAAAGAATGGTATGCAAGGACGGCCCAACAAGTGGTTGGGAGACTGAGGAGGTTTCTTCGAAGTGTCATCAGGGACCTATAAGACGTTCCAATAAGACAGCCGGGTCGGGCGGACCGTTTCCTAGCCTGACGGCACTCCTGCGTTCCCGTGCGGTACCATGCGGAGGTCTAGGATCTGTGTGGACTCATATTGAGTGTTTGTACATGGCAGCCTGGGACAAGAGCATAGTGAAGGTGACTAGTGACATCTTAGTCAGCACCTTTAGAATTCAACCTGGGTCCAACGTTCAACTCTTTATGTTTCCTCCGCCGCATCCGCCAGCCCCACCGGAGTTCCGGTGGGCGTAGTAAAGTGCCTGACACGGACATAATTGCCAACTGATTCTGGCGCAAGTCTCACATCAAATCATTGCATCTCTTCTTGATCGGACATCAGACTCGTCAGTGCATCTGATGATCTGACGACTTTGGGCAGTACATGATTTGATTCGTAAGGTGAGTTAGTAAGATACCGACGCCATATGGGCCAATGCGTTCCCATGGATCCAATTAATGCCCATCTGTCAAAAGCACTCGTTCTGTCGACATCGTTGCTCCATGCGGGTTCACGAAACCGTATCTCGCGCCGCGGGTTTTTGTAACATGCAGAATATTCAAGATAAGACAGAGTGGCTGTCGTGCCATGAGCGCGACGAGAGGCCAGTTCGATGGACCGTGTTGCTCAGCATGATGGGCAAGTTTAACCCGGTGTCTAAAACAGACCCCCCACGAACAGGTGTATATAAACACCTGGAAGAAACACGCCGACCCCATCAGCATGTCTCTCTGCAGCAAGTGTGTCTCAGGTACGACCATCGCGCGTGCTTGTCGATCGATGGAATCGCTGACCGATGAAACCCGATCTTTCAATGATAGGCGTTCGTCACGAGGGTACCCCAGAGGGTATGTATACGGTCAGAATCGCACGCTCAGATCGCTCGATCTCATGTCTTTTTCGTCGCAGGCAAAGTCGAAGTCATCAACGGTGTGAAGACCTACGTCGCAACGCCGACCGTCGATTACCCCAAGGACAAGGCTATCCTCTTCTTGCCCGACGTCTTTGGTATCGAGCTCATCAACGCCCAGGTGTGCCATACCTTCCACGTATCCACACCCGATTCCGAAGGTTGACTTGTGGCGAGTCGTAGTTGCTTGCAGACGACTTTGCCCGAAACGGGTTCAAGGTAGATGACGTCCGTTCATAGTAATAGCCATCTTTCGACCCTGTTTTTCAAACAGGTCTACGCCATTGACTACTTCAACGGCGATCCTCTTCCACCCGAGAGATTCAACGTAAGTTCTCTCTTCGCACATGCGCGTTTGCAAGCCATTCCCCACATTATTTTCTTCCTCGCAGACAGTCCGGCACAGTTCACCTATATGCTTGGCTCCCTAAACGTGACCAAGATGTCACCCGTCCATTGCTCGACAATGTCATCCGCGCTCTTAAGGAACAAGGCGTGACGCAGTTCGCTGCCACAGGTTACTGCTTCGGTGGTGAGTCTCTGCAAGGTTAAAGCCCCGTAGCGAACGAACGCGTCTTGCTGAGGGGGACCTGCTTGCCGTTACCAGGTCGCTACACCTTTGATCTCGCGTTCGACAAGGTCATCAAGGTCGCTGCCGTCGCACACCCTTCTTTTCTCAAAATACCCGAGGACCTCGAGGTTGGTTGTTTTCTTTTATGCGTATATCCGTGTACCCGTGATCCTCGTGCCCATTCCGACAGGAGTTTAAAAAGGCGGGCGTTCCCCTGTTGATCAACTCTTGCGAGGTGGACGAGATGTTCCCTCTTGATGCCCAGGCTAAAGCGGATGAGATCCTCGGCAGTGGCGCCCAGACCTCGGAACTGTACCGGAGGGAATACTTTGCAGGCTGCGAGCACAGTTTCGCTGTTCGTGGAGACCTGAGCAAACCCGAGGTCAAGGCTGGAAAGGAGGGTGCATTCAAGGCGACCGTCGAGTTCTTCTTGAAGCATTTGTAAACCTATTATTATGTATCTCGACACAACACCTGTACGATATTCATGTGCGGAAAATGGATGCTTATACAGGGGGATACAACATTTGGATTCGTGACCCCGAATCGACTCGTACATAGATAATTGACATAACTTGCTTCACTGTTCTCTCGTTAGTGGTGGAAAAGCCTCACGGACGTATGACAGAATACTATCCCGTGTTCATCCGCCGCCCTGATACACTCAGCATCCATCACACTTCCGCTCGGCGCAGCGAGGTACCTCACACCACTTTTCCTCGCCCGGTGGACATTATCGGCAAACGGGAAGAACGCATCGCTCGAACACGCCACCCCATCTAATTCGGCCGCCCACGCCTTCCGCTCCTCCTCGCTCAACGCCGCCGGCACGGTCTCGAACTGGGCTTCCCACTGCGCCTTTTCGCCACCTTCAAGGATCTCCCCGCTCACGAACAAGTCGATCGCGTTCGCCTTTTCGGCGCGCTTGACGCCCTTCTTGAACGGGAGCGCGAGGACCCGCGGGTGGTGACGGAGCCACCACAAGTCCGCTTTACCCCCCGCGAGCCGGGTACAGTGGATACGAGACTGTTGACCTGCACCCAGACCAACGATGGCACCGTTTTTAGCATAAGCGACACTGTTGGACTGGGTGTATTTCAGTGCGAGCGTGGCGACGAGCAGATCTGTCAGGGCTTGAGAGGGGAGCTGTGACGTTGTCGTCGTGCTGGTCAATGACGCGTAACATATGGGATGTGGTGGACTTGCCTCTTTGTTCTCGGTGACAACGTTCGAAAAGAGCGCCGCATCGATCTTGGCGTCATTTCTGCGTTGTTGTAAGTTGATCCCGTATACTTGACGCGTTTCGATCTCGGGGGGCGTGTAGGTGGCGTCCATCTGTCCGCAGGGTCAGTGACGTTCGAGGGGGTGAAGATGGAGGGGTGGGATCACCTCGAGGACACAATACTTTCCCGCCTTCTTCTTCTTTAGCACGTCGAGCGCTTCCGGTGCGTATCCGGGAGCGATCACACCATCGGAAACCTCTCTGGAGATGATCCTTGCGGTAGCGAGGTCGCATGGAGCAGACAGGGCAATGAAATCACCAAACGAGGACATCCGATCCGCACCTACGTCACGTATGGTCAGATCGTGTCCTTTTCTGTTTGAGAGACTGACCTCGTGCTCGGGCATATGCACAGGCGAGTGCCGTAAGAGGCTCTTTCAGGTCTTCGACTCCATAGACCTGTTTCTCGGTCTCGTCCAACTCGACACCCACTGCAGCACCTGCAGGGGAAACATGCTTGAACGAAGCAGCCGCAGGGAGGTTCAGCGCCTCCTGGAGCTCCCTTACCAACGCATACGAGTTGAGCGCATCCAAGAGGTTAATGTACCCAGGCGATCCACATAAAACTGCGTTAACGAACGTGAGACGTGTGCGAGCCGGGTAATAACGCGGGTCACACACCCTTGAAAGGCAATTCACCCTCGGCCACAAATGCTTGCGCCGGTTTCTGATGCGGATTGGCGCCGTATCGCAACACCATTCTCTGCAATGGGTGACTCTCGGGGGACGAAGCATATTGCTCTCTAAAGTAGCCACTGATCGCATCGTCGTACTTGGCGGTCATCTCGAACGCCTTGAGCGCAAGACGGTTACGCAGCGCTTGACTCACGTCGCCGTTTTTCCAAGCATTCAGGAACGCGTCGTAGTCCGCAGGATCGGACAACACACATACTCGCTCGTGGTTCTTGGCCGCCGCTCTGAGAAGGGTGACACCTCCGATATCGATCTCCTCGACGGCGTCCGCGAGCGTGCAGCCAGGTTTCGAGATGGTGGCAGAAAAGGGATAGAGGTTGCAGACGACGATGTCGATCTTGGAGATGGATTGGTCTGCGAGGTCGCGCTCGTCAGACGGGAGCGCACGCGCGAGAATACCTCGCAAAGTTGTATTTCAGTCTCATCGGCCGACCGCAGGAGAAAACGGTTACCTCCATGGACGGCAGGATGAAGTGTCTTCACACGTCCGCCTAGCATCTCAGGCGCCTTGGTGATGCTGGAGACATCCCTGGAACACACGTTTAGTACACGTATGGAGGTGATGGGAGTAAGGACGTGCTCGACGTTGATGTTTGCTTCTCTGATCTTTTTTGCGGTGCCTCCTGAACCGATGAGTCGGACACCTGCTGCACTAAGGCCCTCTGCGAGTTTGACCAGCCCAGTTTTGTCGTAGACAGACAACAATGCTTCCACGGACAGTCAACGGGATGATTCACGATATCAATGAAGCCTACCAATGGGCTCGGACATGGTGGGTGGTCAAGAGATCGCGGAATGCACAAGCCAAGACTTGGCGTTACTGACTTAAATATAACCTTCAAGTTGCTTATCCTGGAAGATCAGCCTGCGAATGTGGCTACATCTCGGAGATACTGAATGCGAAGAAGATCCATACAACAACACAGGCCCAAAGGTACATTTTGACTACAAACGAAAGGGAAACGTCGTAGTGCGATATCACTCATCTTATCGATTCTGTACACCCGCCTGCGCCAGCCTTTCCCTGCTTGGCCACTGGCAGCTGGATTCATCAAAAGCCTCGAAATAATGGATTATCGGATAAGGCAAGTCACTCGGAAAACTCTGGAGTATTAGAAGGTGGCGCTGATCGATAACGCACCTTTCTCATGGTAGGAGCTTCTCGCAAGCAACTTCCTGCCATGTTCTTCCCAGCATTACACATAGTGTTGCAGTCCGACATCCAGTCGACGTCCGACCCAAGGCCATGTTCCTGTCGGAAGCGAACTAGAATCCACATCGAAACTAGCATCGATCTGTGGCGTTGCAACAGAAACAGAAACGGGTAAGATTCTCATCTGCAAAACAACCATCAGTCCATAAGCGGGCACATCGGGCGAGCAATGTCCAACTGCCCCTGGGATCACGCCCAGGTGAGTGGTGATCGATGAGCCAGCAAACGAGCACCTCCATTGCCCACAGCGCGATACCATGGATATAGTGAGAAACAACCCACCTCCAGAAAACGCGTCCATGCCCCCCGTGTCCCAGTTTGACATCACCCGTCCTGTGTTTCACCTTAGCACCTGGTCCCAACTCGGCCCTAATCATTATACACAACTACGCTGCATTCGCACAACGAGAGGACGAAGCCGGAGTTTCTGCCACAGAACCAAACAAGCTAAAAATAAATAAATTTAGGTAGTCAAGCATCTTTGAAATGCAACCTCATCAAACTCGGACTGCGCAGAAGTTCAGGGATGAGTTTCAACTTTCCATGTTTTTTGTGCCTGCATCTGTCAACCCTACCACCGTTCTGGCAGGCGCAGTCGTGTGCCCGACTCGGACATGGAAAATTCTCAAAGGCACAAGTCTCGGATTGGATCATTGGATCTCTCCTTGTCAGATATTAGATGTCAGTGTATCTGACGAACATTTTAGGCAGTACATGGTTTGACTCGTAAGGTGGATTAGTAAGATGCTGACGTGCCACGCTCACAACCCAATTACCCTATCAGAAATAGCCTACCCACCTATCAAATACATTCGTCCAGCTGGCATCGTTACTCTATGTGTTGAAATTCATGGTATTTCTCGTTCTGCTCTTCTATTACATAACCATGAATCTAGACCACATCATGTGATAAATCACATGACCTTATCTGTTATCTTTGATGACACTATTCACATTACGAAGGCCTTACTCATCACAGATAAGAGCTTTATACGCTATTGGTTAGCTTACTGATCATTGTCATACGATATGACACATCTGTGATTCTTTCACATTCCATTACATTCTTTAATGTTCTGAGACCATTACAAGTACAAACAGTCCTTGTAGTATATAAGACTGGTGCTATCGCCCAGTCTCAATAGGATCTTCTCCTCTCGTACTTCTATCATCTCTTAAGACTTAGCTCTAAGACTCTGAAGTACTCCCTCCGCTTTTACTTCTTGCTACATCCAAGCTATCCAAGTAAGTCTCACTACTTGGAACTATCTTTCCTCACTTGCCTGCACTATTGGAGTTCTATAAACTTCAATACTATGCGTGTTCACAAAACCATCTCGCAACGTTGTTTGTAACACGCAGACTATCTGAGACGCAATCGCTGTCCTGCCATGAGCATGACGAGGAACGAATTTGATGGATGGCGTTACTCAGCATGCGGGTGATCACGGATAAGATCAGTAAGTTTGACCCAGCGTCTTTTCACGGACAGGTGTATATAGACACCTTGAAGAAACACATCTACCATCAGCATGTCTCTCTGCAACAAGTGTATCTCAGGTATGAACCATCACGCGTGCTTGTCAATCGATGAACTGCTGATCAATGAAATCTGATCAATGATAGGCGTTCGTCACGAGGGTACCCCAGAGGGTATGTATACGATCAGAATCGCACGTTCAGATCGCTCGATCTCATGTCTTTTTCGTCACAGGCAAGGTCGAGGTCATCAATGGCGTCAAGACCTACATCGCAATGCCAACCGTCGATTACCCCAAGGACAAGGCTATCCTCTTCTTGCCCGACGTCTTTGGTATCGAGCTCATCAACGCCCAGGTGTGTTATACCTTTCACATTTTCACACTTGGTTCCGAAGGTTGATTTGCGACGAATCATAGTTGCTCGCAGACGACTTTGCCCGAAACGGGTTCAAGGTACACGACGTCCGTTCATGGCGGTCGCCGTCTTTAAACCCTATTTCTACACAGGTTTACATCGTCGACTACTTCAACGGGGACGCTCTTCCACCCGATGCACTCGACGTGAGTTCTCTTCGTATATGCCCGTTTGCAAACGATTCAGCACACCCTTTTCGTCCTCGTGGACAGTCCGGAACATTTGACCTGCGCGGCTGGCTCAGCAAACACGGCCAAGACGTTACTCGCCCGTTGCTCGACAATGTCATTTGCGCTCTCAAGGAGCAGGGCGTGACTCAGTTTGCTGCCACAGGTTACTGCTTCGGTGGTGAGTCTGCAAGATTACGGCCAAGGAACGAATGAACGCGTTTGCTGAGGGGGACCTGCTCGCCGTCACCAGGTCGCTACACCTTTGATCTTGCGTTCGACAAGGTCATCAAGGTCGCTGCCATCGCACATCCTTCTCTCCTCAAAGTACCCGAGGACCTCGAGGTTGGTCGTTTTCCGTTGTGCGCATATCCGTGCACCCGTGATCCTCATCGTGCCCATCTCGACAGGAGTTTAAAAAGACGGGTGTTCCCCTCTTGATCAACTCTTGCGAGACGGACCCGGTGTTCTCTCTCGATGCCCAGGCTAAAGCGGATGAGATCCTCGGTGGTGGCGCCCAGACCTCGGAATTGTACCGGAGAGAGTACTTTGCAGGCTGCCAGCACGGTTTCGCTGTGCGCGGAGACCTGAGCAAACCCGAGGTCAAGGCTGGAAAGGAAGGCGCGTTCAAGGCGACCGTCGAGTTCTTCTTGAAGCACTTATAAACTTATTGTTGTGTATCTCGATCCAACACTTGTATGATATCCGCGTGCGGAAGAGGGATGCTTATACGTTGGTGGAAGGGGGTACAACGTTTGGATTTGTGAACCCGAGTAAATCAGGACTCGTGCACATAACTTAACATCAGTGTTCTCGTCAGGGATGGAAGAGCCTCACAGATGCATGACAAAACACCATTTGGTGTTCATCTGCCGCCTTGATACACTCAGCATCCACCACACTTCCGCTCGGCGCGGCACGAGCAGTGTACTAAGCTGGCAGCCTGCCATCATAGCTAACCGGGTATGGATACATTGGATACTGTACCATCATCTGCTGCTGGCCATCCATCACCTGACCCTGAGTCAGGTTCTCAGGTTGCCAATCGCTTGAACTTGGGCTGCCTGATTGATGGGCATAGTACTGCATATTTTGATGTGCAGGTTGTGTTTGAGGAGGTGGCGCATGTTGGGAGTGAGGTTGTGTGATCGTTTGCTGGGGCTGTTGAAGAGCTTGGGTGGGATAACCGAGCTGCGGTGTAGGAGGTCTGGACCGAGCGGCACCAGGTGGCACCTGGACGAAGTGGACTCCGCCAGGATTTACACAAAGATCAGGCGTGGAAAGCTGCGAGCCGGCGGCGAGAGGGGAAGAATGTGGGAGAGGAGCTTGTGGTGAAGATGGACGAGGAGACTGGGTATAGCCGGCAGCCATTGGTGTACCGACAGGGTTTTGTTAATATGACGCATTCCGGGGGGTACACTCGACATCCATCATACTTCCACTCGGCGCAGCGAGGTACCTCACACTCTTCCTCGCCGGGTGGGGATTGTCAGCAAACGGGAACAACGCATCGCTGGAACACGCCACCCCATCTAATTTGGCCGCCCACGCCTTGCGCTCCTCCTCGCTCAACGCCGCAGGCACCGTCTCGAACTGGGCTTCCCACTGCGCCTTTTCGCTACCTTCCTCGTTCACGAACAGGTCGATCGCGTTCGCCTTTCGGCGCGCTTGGCGCCTTTCTTGAACGGGAGCACGAGGACCGCGGGTGGTGACGGAGCCACCACGGGTCAACTTTTCGAGGGGATGAAGATGGAGGGGTGAGATCACCTCGAGGACACAGTACTTTCCCGCCTTCTTCTTCAGCACGTCGAGCGCTTCCGGTGCGTGTCCGGGAGCGATCACACCGTCGGAAACCTCTCCGGAGATGATCTTTGCGGTAGCGAGGTCGCATGGAGCAGACATGGCAATGAAATCACCGAACGAGGACACCCGATCCGCACCTACGTCACGCATGGTCAGATCGCATCCTTTTCTGTTTAAGAAACTGACCTCGTGCTCGGGCATATGCACAAGCGAGTGCCGTAAGA
>Ga0307508_10001157_pt1 | contig 30335 bp, 45 predicted proteins | sample 9_EM_MG_FD_203089 | JGI IMG/M metagenome (GOLD analysis project Ga0307508, IMG submission 203089) | Populus trichocarpa ectomycorrhiza microbial communities from riparian zone in the Pacific Northwest, United States - 9_EM | ecosystem: Host-associated > Plants > Roots > Unclassified | place...
CCCCGGGCCCGCGCGCGCCCCCCCCCCCCCCCCCCCCCCCCCCCCCCCCCCCCCCCGCAGATCACTCAAGAGTGTTACGGGACTGCGACTGATACATAGAACGCCTCTGATCTCGAACTCAGCCAGCAGAGAAATAAAGAAATCCCCCCAGCCAGCCAGCCAGTTCGACTCTCCCTCCCCGACACATAAGACCAAAGCCCCGCGAAGACGAAGACGACGACCTCCACGACGCTGCAGGAAACTGGTCCAGCGACAAGCGAAATCAACACAGCCATGTGTGCATCCGTATGCGCGGACCACGAGTCCGAGGACGAAGACTTCAGCCTCGAGTCCCTGACGCGGAACCTTTCGCGACACACGCAGCGGCCCATGAGCGTACATTCCCTGGGAGGAGTGGCGTGTTGTTGCGGAAGTGATCAGTGCGAGTCGCTGCACAGGAACCAGACGATGCTGCAGGAACTCGAGAGCCAGATGAAGATCGCGGGTACGCTTGGACAGGTCAGTCGGTTCAATGATAGTCGGTTCTGGGAAAGGGAGATGTATTTTCTCGTCCTGTCCTTTCCTCGCGTGTGTGCACTCTTCTTTTCCCAGCGTTTCCTTCTACCCTCGTCTTCTCGAGCTTGTACCCCCCGCGACCAGAAACGTCGTTGGCCACTGGCCATAGATTTGTCGTATTGTCGTGTTTGCTATTGCCATGGTTGTCGTCAAGTACACTGTGCAGCTTGTTGGGTTACTGCATTTATTGTCATGCAGCATGATGCACGACACACACCCACTCTCGCACACCCACCCCAACTTGTTATGCACGTACGGAAAAAGAGGAGACGTAGATAGCTGACACGAACCGGCCGGATCCGGTGCATCGTAACTAGGCACTACTCAAACGACACGAAAGCTCGATGGCGGAAGCAGAATCCCGCCAAGCGTCCACCGCAATGGTCCTCTCCGAGCTGGAGATGCAGAACGCCCAGCTGGAACACGAGAACGAGAAGACGTTGGAGGAGAATAAGCGGCTCTTGCGCGATCTGGAGGAGCTGAACACGAGTATGGCCATGTCGGAACTGCGGGTGAGGGAACTGCAGGAAGATCTGGATGCTGCACATGTAAGTGTACTGCAGTGAAATCGTGCACTGCCGCCACCAATTCCCCACCCGATCCATCCATCTTTTCATGCATCCGTGTGAGGAGGGGGTGGGGTCTTTTTGCCACGTGCGGGAATGTTGATTGAGGTATCGTTTGACAGGCCGAGTTATCTCGGGTTTCTGCACATGCAGCTCGAACAGCGGTTCTCGAGGCGCAGCTGGCGGTCCTGGAAAGCGAACAGGAGGAGTTGCGGAACACCATCACCACCACAAAAGAGGAAGAACGGGCTGCTGTCGCGCGGTGGAGACGGGCAGAACGTCAGCTCGCCGAACTCGAAAACCAGTTAGAACGGATACAGCGCGAGCACACGCTGGAGCGTGCGCGATCCAAGAACATACTAGAACGGATGGAACAACGCAAGCTGGCAAGTCAGAGGGCTGGGACATTCCCTACAGTGCTGGCAGCGGACAAGAACGCCATTAGCCGCTTCATGAAGGAGATACTAGCAGAGAATGGACACCTGCAGCTGGGAGTCGCGGAGCTGAGGGATATGCTGGCGCAATCGCAGGAGGAGGTCAGGATGCTGCGTGAGAAACTGGAAGTTATGGGTAACGATCACCACATTCAGGTTGATTCTGGGAGGTCGCCTTTGAGCATGGAGCTTGCACGTTCCCCGTCGCAGCAGAGCACAACAGCCGCAGGCGTAGTTGTTCACCACCACCACTACCATGCGCTCCCCGGCAACAAGGGGAAAGCCATCAAGCCCCCAATCAGGCGTCCGAAGAAGAAGAAGAGCATTCCGGTTGATCACAATATCGACACTCTTCGCGTCCAAGGATTCGACAGTGCTTCCTCGAGCAGGGCGCCAAAACGCTGGTCAACATCCACGGGTGCACTTTCTTCGTCACCCACCTCCACTTTCCGTGACTCGTCGATCTTCGATCGCATGGACAACGGCGACGAAACCTCGCGGCCGACTAGTGCAGATTCCAACTATGCGCCGTGGCCAAAACAATCTTGGGGAAAACTCACCCGCAAGGTCTCTTATCCCCCGCCTTTCACGATTCTCAACACCACTCAGGAAGTGTCTTCTGATCCGGAGAGCCTTTCACATTCCCCAATACAGCCGCCTCCAATGCCGGCGGCATCACCCCCCATTCCGATTCTGAAGCGCTCAGTATCCCACGAGAGTCTCTTATCGGTATCGGTGCTCGATAATTCGGTGTACCACACATCCCCCGCGCTCTCGGTGTCATCATTCGCTTCACGGCGCCCCGATCTGAGGAGTCATAGATCGAGAGTCAATGATCCGCAAGCAAGTATTGCGCATGGAGTCGCAATCCCCGGAAGCAGCCAGTGGGGAGGTTTGGCGTACAGTCGTCTGCTGGGGCTTGCCGAGGGCAGCCCGCCCGCCGGCAAGACCGTTTCCGGGAAAACATCCTCCGCCAGTAGCAACGGTGGCAGCGGTGGAGGCAGTGGTTGGTTCTGGAAGTACGTTACGTTAGCGCCCGGAGGATCGAAACCGGGAAGAAGCGAGGAACCCAAGGCGAGGAAGCCGATCACAGAGCCGATCGCTGGATTTGTCGACGAGGGCTTGCTGAGAGAGTCCTTGGTTGATGGGCCAGGATTGTCGTGAGCAGTCGGAGGATGGTGCTTGCCTATGATATACGAAGCGGTGTGTTTTCCTTCTGTTTTTCTTTTTGTTTTCCTTTCATTGTATGGGGTATGGAAGGATGCTGGGATTTATTTTGCAAAGGTTTAGAGCATTTATGGGGCGTTTTGGGCTGTTTGGATTTCTTTTCTCATCTCGCCGCACTGCGACACCGACATGCTGGTGCACTTCTTTGCACTCTTCCTTTTGTTTCCGCCTACATCTGCCTTCGCATTCTTCTTTTTGTCTCCGCAATTTTTCACCACTTTGCACGTTCTTTTCATCCTTTTCATTTTTTTCTTCACCTCATTTGGAGGGCATTTTGCATTGTGATTTAATCGTTTGGATACCCTCACCGCTAGATGGTCGATCGTCGGCGGGCACACAGCGCGCAGCGTCTCTTCAAGCTTATAGATTTCTTCTTGGACACATCTTTTGCTATGTCTCTTTTTTGTCTGATCGCGCGACTTAGGTTATGGCATTAATACAAACAACCAATTGCCGCACTGTCCAAACCCCGACCCGGTCAGTCCGCAGGGGGTGCTCGTCTTACATACTCGTCCATAGGCGGCTCCGCACCAAAGAGATTATACAAATGAAAGACAAAGGGAAGATTTCCCCGCCCATCCCCGAGGCCTCTCCCGGAGAGACGATGAAGGAGGGCATGGGAAGGAAAAGTCAGGGCTTTCTCCTCCACCTCCGCCTTCCGCTTCCTCTCTTCTTCCCCGCTTCCTGTCCCCACTGTAACATCTCGCTCTCTGCGTCTCCTCACTCATCTGCGAGATCCGCCGGCCAACATTCTGCGAAGAGGTCACGGATCTTGATGCAATCTTTGCCCCCCCCCCTAGCTTCCGTCCACATGATTTCTACCGGCTCTTCCACTGAGGGCAGCGTTTGAAGAGGTGTTCCCTTGTCTGGGTCTTGTACTAGTAATAGTGACGCCTGGAGTCAGGCTGGTTTTTCGAGCGGAACGAATGCGGTCGAGACTGTGGCCGCGAGTGATGCCGTATGCGGTGCTATGCAGACCTAAAGATATGATACTCTCGCGAATATGTATGCATAATCAGGTTTCACAAGCAAGAAGTATGTACATGTAAAGGTGTGCGTGCTGCACCTTGGTAGCGACCGCGATACTTATCTTGGCGGCAGAGACCCTAGCCAATTCCCTGAACCCCAAACTTCGAATTTCGAAGCTCAAATACCTCACCACCGAACACCGCAACGATGACCAACTCAATCCCCATAAAGATCAAAAACGAATACCTCGTACTGCCACTGTCGCTCCCCGCGACGAGCTCCGGCGCTCCAGAAGCGACCCACATCCTCTATCTCCGCCGCCACCAACCGCGTATACCAACGCCGAACGACAACCGAACGCTTTTCGTATCGAACCTCCCCGCGGACGCAACGGACATCCACCTGCGCACACTCTTTTCCTCCCTCGGCGGCGGCCGCGTAGAATCCGTCTCCTTCGGCGATAGCGTCCCTGCGTCTGTTGCCAGCACAGCCGTCGTGACCACCAACAAGAAGCGCAAGCGCACGACGACCACCCCAGGGGACGAAGCCGCACCCACAGCCGCAGTGGCGGAGATAAATACATGGGACCGCAGCCTGCACCGCAGCGGCACGAACGGACTCGTGGTCTTCGTCGACAACGCTAGCTGCGTCGGCACGCTGCGCGCGATCGACAAGCGGCGGAAATCAAAATCCGCCCCGCCGCCGGTGTGGGGCAACGATGTCGCTGGCGCCCCCGCGCTCGGCATCGCGCGCTACGCGGCACATCACCGCCTTCGCTTCCCAACGTCGACGCAGTTGCAGGCCAGTGTGGATGCGTTCATGGCGGCGTTCGGCGAGGCGGAGAAGGCGGCGAAGCTACAGGCGGCGAAGAGACGGACTGTCGTCGATGAGGATGGGTTTGTTACTGTCACCAGGGGAGGAAGGGTTAAACCTGCCACTCAGGAGGCGGCGAAGGCGGCGCTGGAGGAGAAGGAGAAAAGGAAGGGGGAGCTCAAGGGGTTCTACAGATTCCAGATTAGGGAAGAGAAGAAGATGCGCCAGAATGAGCTGCTTGCGAAGTTCGAGGAAGATAGGAAACGTGTTGAGGAGCGGAAGAAGGTGAGAAAGTTTAGACCCGAGTAATATAGTGGACTTGAAGCTGGGGGAAAAAAAAATCTTTGAGCCATCAGGCTTGGAGTTTGGTTTCAATGCAAATGGGTTTTGACATCACAGGTATCTTTTGACTATCATCTAAATCATGGTTTAATGCCCCCCCTCTAACATCCATTCTCCTTCAATAGCCTTTCTCGGCCAGCTTATCTAAAGTATCATACATTGTATCAGCTCCAGCTCTCTCCTCCATTCCGAGTAGAGTTCACCAGTAATAGCGCAATAAAACGCCAGGGCATTGAAGTCCCTTTTCACTCCAAACAAGTTGCCCACCGCGAACCCAACACGGTTGACCCAATTTATGATACTGAGATGATTGACGCCCACCAGTGTCCCTTCGTACGTCCCCCACCTCGCCGATTCGACAGATACCAAACCGTCGTTTGGGCCCTCTATTTCCTGGATTATGCGGTGCGATGCGTAATAGATGTTGTAGAAGCGAGGCTCGAAGGCGGCTCCATAAGAGAAATAGCTGACGTTTGGGTCATCAGGAACGGACGGGTTGAAGGACTCGTCCATGTATTTCGTGGTGAGCTGCGAAAAGGCGCCCGACTGAAAACCCATCTTATGGAGGGCATGGTAGATCCGGGGTAGGTTCTGTGCTGTGTACAGAGTGAGAATGGCGTTCTAGACTGGGGGCGGATAACAGACGCCCTATGGTGGAGAACATGTGGTCCGCAAATGATGAGCCTATGAAATGAGCGAGTGATACATCGTGCGCGACGATGTGGCCATAGGTACCATGGTGAGGAGTGGCAACAGTCGTGAGAGACAGCACCTTGAAGTCGGTTGGTTTGAGTTTGCTGATCATATATCTAGCATCGATTCCACTGCCGTCGCCAGTTAGCCGCCGGTCCCCACTCCAGAGACAAGGGAAACCCACCCCTAAATACTCGACACATACCCGCGGCCCACGTCAGTACACCGTTTCGCTCGCAGTGTCAACCACGATAGACGCACCATACTATGACTACACATTGTCAGCCCTCTGGTTCTAGGCGCGGCACATGTCGACTACCCAATCAAATTGACACTCTTCCCAGCGCCACCCGCCTTCCTGATCCCTTCTGCCAGTGCCTCGGCCCTTTGCTCGATCGTCGACGTCGGCGGAACTGTTGATACGATTATCTGTACCCCGCGGGCCTGAAGGCAGTCCGAGATTCCGCGCCAGTCTACCGCATAGATCAGCAGCTGCAGGAGAGCGTCGGAGGGAAGGGAGGGGAGGCGCATACATTCAATCCCCGGAATCCAGTCCCCCACCAGTCGCAGCTTGTTGAAGCCCATCAAGCCATGGCACTGTATGTGCTCCCTCGTCAGCCTCTCCCACTCTCCCGCTTCCGCCTCCCCCGCGGCGTCACACACCAAAACAACCGGATTCTTCGGTGCCTCTATGTACCACCTTGGTCAGCCGCCACCTGTTGCGCACACGACAAGTACACGGGCGATTACTGTAATTCTCCCTCAAATCCGCGAACTCGTTTCTCAACTCGCGCACACGTGGGTCTCCCCATGCCTTCTCATTTGCCTCTTTGCTGTTGGCCGTCGGGCCGGTTGTTGTACCCGTGGAGTAGAAGCGGATCCGCATGAGAGCTGGAGGACGGCGGCGGACCATCGTGATGTATTTCATCGAGTCCTCGGGGGCGTCGTGGGAAGGCCCGCGAAACGTGTTGGCGATGGTGACAGGGAATAGACTAGATACAGTATGATATCACAGGTGACAGGGGTCTGCGCGAAGCGAGCGCATCTCTGTGGATGCGGTACATACATATTCTAGATACATAGACTAGATACATAGACTAGATACATAGACTAGATACATAGTTTAGACAGATATGTACAAACGTTATGTACTGCAGAGCTTGATCCTCTAACGGGATGTTCACCTCCAGCGCCCTGTAGGTACATACGTTGCCATCCGCCAGGGTCGTATGCAACAACGAATACGTATTCATTATCATGTGGGCACATGCTTTTTGGGCCGCGATTCACTGCTTTACAGCCGCCTAAGCTTTATATACATCGATTGGAAGCGATGGTACAGTGTACCTAAGCTACTTGTGCGCGTAGTTACGCGGCAAAGATGAGGATTGTATCGCGACGAGACCCTTCTCCCCTTCTCGATAGCGCTATATGGTACCGAACTCAGCCATTGTCGCGCCGCCCTACTATTTTTCGGGGCGTGATACAATTTCACGCTACACTACATCCTGTTCCTTTACCTATTCCTCTACCTACCAAGTACAATAGATCTGTGCGGCGAAAATTCTCCCCTTCGAATGGTATGCGATGGTATATGGAGTGCGACCCCCAGTTTTTCATGGTATATTATAAAGCATTTTCTCGCACCTGGACGGTACGCAATAGACAGGAGCCTGGCTAAATCTTAAAATTATCAATCCTGCAGCATCCGTCCATATGCAAACGAAATGCCTGAGATGTGGAATGAGTCAAGCCAATCACGCACACAAGCCGTTTGTGAAGAGCCTTTTTATCCGATCCAAACAACGCCAACGAAGAAACAAAAACCAGGATAGCCAGCCAGTTCGTATGATTCCAATGCCGGTGTTCACCTCCTCTTACGATCCCCAACCAAGCCACCGAACCGTCCCTTGATCCTCCTCCTTCCGGCATTCGGACCCCAGGCGGCATTTCCAGCGTCACCGACCGGTGAATCATCCAGATCCATGCCGTCATCCTCTTCGGCGTGGCCGCTCCTGCCATCTTCGGCGCTCTCAGAGATAACCCTCTTTCCCTTGCCACCAACCGACTTATCCAGCTGCTTGAGCTCCTCCTTCTTAGCCGCAAAAAGTCTCTCGTACTCCTCACGGTCCCTCTTCTTCTGCAGCGCCTCCCGGTTCACCGTCTCCATCTGCTCATCGATACCGGCAAGAACGTTGTCACACTGTTGGTGCCAAGCGTTCAACGTATTCACCATGCTCTGGATCTCGGCAGGCGCCACATCGCGTCCAGCGGTAGAAGTGACTTCGACTAGTTGCGATGCAGTATCGAGCTTTGCATGCAACAATCCTGCGTAGATGGCCGAGATAATCAGGTCCTCTAGGGCGCGGATGTTGGGGAGCTCGAGCGACTCTAAGAGGGAGGAGTAGGTGAGGTGTTCTGATCCGTGGGATGCGATGGTGACCAGGGAGAGTTGCTTGAGCTTCTCGAGCTGTTTTTCGTTGAGCGGGGGGAGGTTTGGGTTCGCTGTTGCACCTTAGCTTGGGAACGAGTAATCGATGAACGCTCGGATCAGAAGCAACAAACCCCGGTAGTCTGCTAAGCTTCCGTACGCAAAGATTCTAAGGAGCTCAAAGTAGGGGAGCCCATCAGGGTTGGATGCGAGAGCTTGAACGCCGGGGCACTCGAGGAGCTCGGAGAAGACATAGGTGCCTGGTGCTTGAGTGGCCCGCATGACCAGGTCTGCAGCAGCTCGCCCTGTGGCATTTTTCGCGAGCATGACAAATGGCTGTAGAGCTGTGACGTATCTCTGGTCGGCCATTTTGGAAAGAGGGGTGCTTGTTGGTGGAGGTGGGGGTGGTGGTGTTGCGAGTGTTGGATCTTGAAGTGGGGACTATGGGTACATCCATGCTAATCCTAGTTTACATACTTACTTAGTACGCTGACTTGGCTGGATTCACAACGGTCACTCGACTCCCATGATAACGTCACGGCAAGCCGCTGGAGACAAATCGAATGAAAAAAATAATTCCTCATGCTCGTAGAATATCTGTGCTCGTAAAGTTTTTGTGGTGCCTCCGGGGTTTGCATGTTATGACGCTCGAAAACACGTGATGGAACCCTGTCAAAAAAAAAAGTGTCGAAAATTCTATGCTACATATATGCTCAACCGAAAGCCAACCTCCTCCTCGATGCGACACTCAACATATCCCCTCCTCCTGCAGCGGTCATTCCGGCCTTCACTTGCAACTTCCAGGCTCGTGACGAGATGCCCACCTCCTCTATTCCGCAATTGCTCCTCATGCGCTAATCCAGCACCTCCGATACCAAAAAAGGCAAGCACCGTGAGCACTACAGCTACGGTACCTCCGGTGTCAACGAATCCAGATACTACAGGCGTCATTGCTGCACCCCCGATATCTAGACTAGGCGCTACGGGTTCCACGACTGCGGCCCCCTTCAAACTACCGAAGGCCGACGCAGAGGCCGAGCTGTCTCCAGATCATCGCACGATAGCCACAGCGCAGCAGTTGCTGACAACAACCCATTACTCTCCCGGGTCACCGCTGTTCCTTCCGCACGGAACGCGCATCTACAACAAGCTCGTAGACTTTCTACGATCGCAGTATGCGTTGCACGGCTTCCAGGAGGTGTTGTCGCCCAATATCTACAAGAAGTCGCTATGGGAGACATCGGGGCATTGGGAGCTGTTCAAGGAGGACATGTTTGAGGTTACTGGACGCGGCGCAAGCGGTGTCAAGGATGAGGGTGTGGCAGAGGGCCAGGATGAGGAGTATGGCCTCAAACCGATGAATTGTCCCGGACACTGCCTCATGTTCAAGGCCTCTGGCGGCGGGAGGAGCCTACGGGATTTACCTGTAAGATATGCAGAGTTTTCTCCTCTCCATCGGTAGGTTGTACCGAAGCCCAAGCTCAACGGTTCTGGATATCGCTCATACTACACAGACTGACCGCTACGATAGGAATGAAAACTCTGGTTCGCTGAGCGGCCTCACCCGAGTGCGGAGGTTCCATCAGGACGATGGGCATATCTTCTGCCGGCCTGTGCAGATCGCGCAGGAGATTTCTGCCACGCTGCAGTTCATCGAGACGACGTACAGGGTTTTCCATCTGCCAAAGCCCGAGCTGGTGCTTTCGACGAGACCAGAAAACTATATCGGAGATCCAGAGGAGTGGGATCGCGCTGAGGCGGCACTCAAGAAGTCACTCGACGAATCAGGACAACAATGGACTTTGAACGAAGGAGATGGCGCATTCTACGGACCCAAGATAGACATCATGATCACGGACCCGGATGGAAAGAAGCATCAAACTGCCACCGTCCAGTTAGACTTTCAGCTCCCCCGGCGCTTCGGCCTCGAGTACCTTGCTCCTGCGCCCGCCAGCGAGCAGAAAGGCATCACCTCAGAAGACCCAGCCGCGCTGAACGAGTCTGGGTTCGTCACACCTGTCATCATCCACCGAGCCGTTATGGGCTCGCTCGAGCGCTTCATGGCACTCCTGATCGAGCATTACAACGGCAAATGGCCCTTCTGGCTATCCCCCCGGCAGGCAATCGTCATTCCCGTCGCAATGACCAGTGAGATCACCGAGTACGCGCAGAAGGTACGAGCAATGATCTCCGGCGTGGAACATAAAGATCTTGCTCAACCACGGCCCATGAGCAAGCGGACATTCCACACCGATATCGACATGAGCTCCAACTCGTTGTCGAAGAAGATACGTATGGCGAAGCACATGAAGTACAATCACGTCATCGTGGTCGGCGAGCGGGATGTCAAGTCCGGCACCGTCAGCGTCAACACCGCCGCGCCAGCGAAATACGTCAACTCAATGCCGCAGAAGGCGCAGACGTCGGCGGAGATGGTTCCAGAGCAGCTGTACAAACACTTCATCGATCTGGAGGACAGATATGAGTGAATTTCCTGGCCCGTTCGACCTCGGTCGCCCGTCCGAGGAAAAGGAGAGGGGAAGGCATACAGTTCTTGCTTTTTTATGAGCAGGTCCAAATGTGCGTGCATGATAGACATCTAGGGACCGGGGAAGGAGAAAAAGGGTCGATCGAAGGCGAGCATGTTCTATAAAGATGAGTGTAGTGGGCTGCGGCTTGCATGAATCCAACAATCTGACAAAATGCAGCAGTACTCTGCAAGAGCTATAGTATTGCTGGGAGGGGGGAAGTGTTGACTGGGAAATGTCAGATTTTACCCTAACACCTCCGATTCACCCCGAAGGAAATCACAGGGCGTCACTCGGGACGGAATCTGGAAACATGGGATCCCACTGGGACCTCGAAGAGTGCTCCGCCATAGACAGACCATCTATCCTATCCTATGGACTTGCTGCCAGGGCCGATGGGTCTTGAGCCCCGTGGGGTAGGTACCTACGCACCGGCCCCGAGGCTTTGCACGAGAACCAGAGGTGTCCCGCGATACGGTATGCGCGGTTCGGCTGTACCGGGTTTGCGTACATATGTGATCAAGAAAAATGCATGTGAAACTGTGGGGTTGAATCGTCAGGAGCTGGTGATTCTGACATTGGTGCATGGCGAGGAATGTTGGACCGACCGTAATCACCGGTTGTCTTTTCTTTCTTTCTTCTTTTATAGCGGTCGCCGAAATGGCCCGTTGTCGGACTTCCGCGGTTCAGACGCGCGTTACTCGATGCATCGAGCGTGGTGAGAGCATGAAATCTTCCTTTCCAATCCAATCCAATCCAATCCGAGGACGAGGACGAGGACGAGAGCGGTCATCACCGATCACTCAGTAAGCTCCGTCCGAACGTCGAAGGTCACGGTTCGTATCGCCATGATCTAGCTAGGCCGCACGCGATTAATGACAAAATGGATAAACCCGTCAACGCAATTTCGCTACATAGAAGGGGGTAGAGCTCCGGTTGCGACGATTACTGTTGGTCTATGGGTAGGGGACTCTGGACTTTTTGAAAGTCGAGGCTCCCGGACCGTCTGGCCAAACGCTTAGAATGTAGCCTGGTCTATGCATTACAGTAGAGTACATAGGTAAGTACGAGGGGGATATGATAAATATGATAGGGCAAGGTTGATTGGCTGGCTGGCGTTCGAATTCAGATTCGGATTCGGATAGCTACGGCAGGCAAAATGTGGGCGATGCTGCTTATGTACCTATAGTATGTACTTATGTACTTACACATTGTGCCAAAAGCAAAGAAAAAAAAAGAAAGGGATGGGAGCCAACCATAATCATCATCCACAGGTACTTTAGCTACGGGGTAGTATTTTTGCTTCTTTTCTGGAAGGAACGCAGGGGCACAGTACTGCACGCAATAGATAATTCATCTCCCACGGCCCGCAGACCCTCGGGAGGATCTTTTGTGTGTATGTACGTATCTAGACTAGAGATAGCATGTGATAGCGAAGAGTTCGAGATCTGCGGATGTATCTACGTACCGGGTAGATCATACGCTGCGTCCGCAGAACCGGCGAATTCGCCGGAGGCCTTTTTTTTTTTTTCGGTTCGTATCAACTATATTGTACGCAAACTATGGTTCTCCGAAGAACGGACGGGCGGACGAAAGCATGCGCTCCCCGGCCCGGGAGGTGCATAGGGCCAGTCCGCAGGCCTGCCGCACGATTCTCCACTTCGTGTGTTGCGGCGGGGCGGACGAGGTTTGGGGTTTGTGGGAGGGGATCGCGCGTGGAGTTGTCCGAGCAGATATCTGTCTAGATATCTATCGCGTATGTATGTAGCGTGCGCAAATAAGTGAGTATGATAGTAGTCATCCAAATTTGCACTGCAGGTCCGTCACAGTGCCAGTGCGTATGTATGCAGTGTGCAGAATCTGCAGTGGTGGCGGTACATAAGTATCTGCTCTATGTAGGATGTGGGGGGGATTGACTGCCTTGACGTTGGCGCCGGTTGCCGGGGCGAGCGTGTTGCGTGACACCCCAGAGCCTCGTTCGTCTGCTCGTTCGCTCGTCCGCCCGCCCTCCCTCCCTCGCTCGTCTTCGCTCCGCTTCCCATTCGTTTAACCCACCACCATTTGCGGACGACGTCTGGCTCTCGTCTCCGCCGCCTCTCCCCCGCGACCAATCTGCAGCCGAAGCGCCTCACTTGACCCGGATCTTGGGTTACACATGCAATTCCCACACCTGTCTGTCCTACACACAGCTCCCCAGTCCAGTCCCGTCCCCAGTCAACCCCATCCTATCATCCATCCCAACATCGCTCACCCCCCTCGCGAGCAGCGGAGGGGTCGCTTTCGACAAAACCCGCGAGCAGAAAATAACGGAACGAACCCGCTGTTCTCGGCCTCCGACGTCCATTCTGCCACCGCCCGTTCACAAACGCCCGACCATCCGCGTCGCATTCATTTCCCTCCTTCTACTGCGCCGCGACGAGGTCTTCCGCGCATCGCCTGAATCCATACCCCACCCCCATCTGCCCCCCCCGGCTGGCTGCTGGTTCTCGGCTACATTACATACTCCCTGCCCGGTGGGTGGGTCGTGGGAAGGACGGAAGAAGGGAGGACGGAACGAAGGACGGGAATACTATAAAGATCGCAGCCATGGACGGGATTCGGCAGTCAGAGCAGGAGTCAGAGCAGCAGCAGTGCGGTGAAGAACAGCCTTTGGTAATCAAAGCAGAAGCAGCGGTAGCAGCGGTAGCAGCGACGAGGGACACCAGTGATACCGCCGCGCCTTCAACTCCTCCGCCGCCTGCAATATCTACAACATCTGTAGAAACACCTTCACCTCCACCCCCACCCCCACCCCCGTCATCACCGCCGCACGCATCACCCGAGCCACGCATCGCCGTGGCAGAACACCTCACAACCACCACTACAACAGCAGGAACAACAATAGAACCTCCACCCCAACATTCGATTAAACCCGTTCCTCCCACCACCACCGCTGCCGAGCCTCCCGCCCGTTGCACCCCCACCGTCGTGCCTCCGTTGTTCTCTTCCTCGCCACTCCCCGTCTCTCCCACAACCCAAACGTATCCTCCCTCGAACAGCAAACGCAAGCGCGACAGTCTATCCGCCCCCTCCTCACAGTCTCCCAAAAAGCCGCGGCGCGCTTCGAAACTGCGCAGTGACTCCGCTGCCTCAGCAGACGGAATGTCGGAACGGCCGCGCTTGACCGAGCAGGAAAAGAAGAGCAATCACATCGCTAGCGAGCAAAAGCGGCGCATGGCGATTCGTGAGGGTTTCGATAGGCTCACAGAAATCGTGCCCGGTCTCGAGGGGCAAGGAAGGAGCGAGAGTGTCGTACTCAGGAAGTGTATGTTTCTCTTCTCCCCGACCATGCATCCGTGTGGAACGCTGACAATGGGTGATAGCTGTGGATCACATGCGCGAAGTCTTGCAGGAGCGACAGGAACTGATAGAACGCATTCAGGCGCTGGGTGGAGAGATTCCGCCGGATTTGCAGTAAAGAATGGGATTGGGAGGGAGGCAAGCGGGAGAAACGATGGAGTTTGTAGGATGCACGGCGCCGGTTGGGGGGGTGAGGGGTGGGGGGTGGGTACGGCGTTTTAACTTTGCTATTGCTATTGCTTACTCTAGGGTTTTGTACCGAATGGGGAGTTTTGTTTTCTTTTCCTTTTTGGTTGACCAGGTCGAAGCGGAACCTGATGTAGTTCTACATCTCATCTTAGAGAGAGTGAGCGGGAGGTTTGGCTATCATGCACAAGCTGTCAGCTTGGTGAGCGAGGAGCTGTTGCATCTGGGGGTGATGTGAGCCAGGGATCGCCCCACACACATACATACCTACAACCCCTGCAGAGTTGGGGCGGTGTAGATTCGGTGGACATGAAGTAGTACAGGAATGCCATTTCCTTCTCTCTGGGTCTTCAAGTTATGGGGTGTGATGTACCCTTCTACTGGAGGTGATCTTAGGCGTGGGAGTGACAAATGTATATATGGACATACTCCCCTGGTTTGAATGAGACAGGAAGTAAACGCTACAGAACATAACGGCGATAGCCATAAGGATAATTAGAGAGTACAGTATCTCTCGTAAGGACACACCAAACAAGCAAACACGCAAAAACAAGCGAACCGAGTTGAACCAAACCAAGCCGATCTATCGTTCCCATGGCGTCCCATCCCATCCCGTCATATGCCCGTGATCCAGTTATGTTGATATGTTTCAAGCAGAGTGACGATGTATGTATGTGTGTATGTATGTGTGCACAGCCTCCCTCCTCTCTAGAGGTCTACCCGATCATCGTCCTCGTTCTCATCGTCTCCACTGAGCACCTTCTCGATGAGCCTCAAGGTCGAGCGCAGGGGCAGCCCGACGACGTTGTCGTAGCTGCCCTCGATCTTCTCCACCAGGATGCTGCCGGTGCCCTGTATCGCATATCCACCGGCTTTATCGGCGCCCTCTCCGGTCTTGACGTACGACATTAGCAGGGCATCGGTTACCGTCTTGTCGAAGTGCACGATCGTCTCCTCGACGTGGTTATCCATTGCGTATCCGGGATGAGCAGCGTCCTCGAGCGGCGTCATGGCCACGACCGCGGTGTAGCTATATTCCCTCTCCGCATCAGAAACAGAAGCGCGGACTATGGCGGGGGAACGGGGCTGGAAAAGACCAACACTTTGTGCGCGCCCGCGTCCCTGAGCGTCTGCAGCATCGCCATGTGGTGAGGCGGAGACTTCGGCTTCTCGAGGACCTCACCGCTGGCGAGACAGATCACCGTGTCGGCGGCGAGCACCAGCGTGGGCTCGTCCACGTCCGTCCGCGCGATCTCGGCAGTGTAGACGGCTTGGCACTTCTGCGTCGCAGTCTCCAACACGTACTCCCACGGCGTGTAGTGCGACTTGTCGAGGTCCTCGGTGAACGTCGACGGTACGATCTCGATGTTCGGCAGGTCCAGCTGCGGCGCCCCGGTGAGGTGAGAGGTTAGCTATAATAGTACTTGGGTGGTTGAAAGGGGTTGGTGTCGGACGGGACAAGGGGATGCGCACGAGCTGAAGGAGTTGCCTGCGACGCGGTGAGGCCGACGCGAGGATTACGCGCTTTTTGCGCAGGAGGCCGAGCGTGGGGAGCTCGAGCGGCAAGCGGCGAAGAGGACTTCCACTTCCGCTTCCGCTTCCGACTGGCTGCTTCGAATCCCTCGACGCGGCGGTTTCGTACGATGGCGGTGGGCCAGCTGGAAGTAACGACGCGGATTGTGAGCTGCCCGAAGACACGATCTGGACGCTCCGTGGCCCGCTGCCGAAGACGGTGTTGTAGATCCAGGTTGCCATTGTGTTTGTGGATTTTTCTTTGGTTTGGTGGTGGAAAGGGGGTTGCGCGATGATGTCGTGTCGTGAGTTGGTCGGCGGTGGCGTAAGCTGCTGTTGCTGCTGGGATCGCTAGCTAACTAACTATTCTGCACATTTCACAGACGAGCACTCGCCTCATCGTCTTCATCTCGCATCGATGGAGTCGCGCGAGCAACCTCTCATCTGACCTATTCCATTGTGTGATCTCGCCGTCCAGGAAACGGCAGCCACCCCGGGAACAGTAACCACTCTCTCCGGAGCCACATATGATAACTCTAACGTTCCCCACCTCGTCCTCCCGGCCCGTCAACCAAAAGGAGGAGGCGGTTCAACGGTGGAGTTGCGTCATGGTGGCCGGCACATATTCGGTTCTGGTCCATGCTCCCGATTCCACTCCACAAAAAACCGGATCCAGAATTCCGATTCTTTCTCGCATGCCCTTCCTTCTCTCTCTCTCTCTCTCTCTCTCTCTCTGCCGGTGCTGGGGCTCCATCGTTGCAACAGTGCAAAACGGTCTTCGGTTACAGGGACCCGTGGTGCTGCTTGCATTATCAATCGGATGCGGGGCTCTCCGTTGCACAACTATATGGTAACTATCATAGATTGCTTTTCGGTCTTTCGAGTGGAGAGAGGGGGGAGACGAAATTGTGTGATGGTGTTCCCAGTATGTGGTTAGGGGTGGTGGGTTACAGCCCTATGAAGCTATCGCCCTATGTACATATGTATGTACTTTTTTTTTGTTTATTCATACTCGCGTGCAGCCTTTCTAGACTATGGCGGCGTACACTCTAGGTGAGGGCCTAAGTATGTACCTCGCGGCGTCCTGGGTTTTTTCCCTTGCGAAGCGCCCCTGCAACCAAGCGGTGTTTCGCACACTTTTTTGTTTCGGGTGCTTCGTCGTGTCCTACTGATACCATGCTGCACGCCGAAAGGGATTCCGAAGGTGTCTGAAACATATGACGCAATTCAGATCCTACATATTGCTTCTCGCTGTGAGCGGAAAAAGGTATATATTTCCCCTCCATTACCCTCTATGCACGGTTCCCTTTCCCCCGGAACTCACACCCAACGCCCTCAACAGCCAAAACTACAATCACCCCCAAACTCCGCACCCCAGCCTCTAGCAATAATGGTTCTCAACAAGTCCCTTATCTACTCCTCCGTCCCCCAGGGCTACCCAGTCCCGGACAAGGACCTGACCCTCAAGGAGTCTGAGATCTCCATCGACTCTGTCCCTGAGGGCGGAATCGTCACAAAGAACCTGTATGTATCCCGCCTTCCTTTCCCCTTTTGCTCCCGCAGCAATCTAACATACCAGGCAGTTACGTTTCCTTCGATCCCTACCAACGCGGCCGCATGCGAGATGCCAGCGTCAAGTCCTACTCTCCTCCCTACGACCTCGGCAGCGTCCTCCCGAACGGAGGAGTAGCTGCCGTCTACAAGAGCAAGAACGCGGACTTCAAGGAGGGTGAGATCGTCACCGGCAACCTCGGTTCTGAGAACTACTCAGTTGTCACCAAGGATCAGCTGGCGGGCTTCCAGAAGATCGACAACAAGTACAACCTGCCGCTAAGCAACTACACTAGTGCTTTGGGCATGCCCGGATTGACCGCATAGTGAGTGCGTTCTATGGGGATTTGGTGATGGGACTTGTGACTGATGTGGTGGTGGTGGTGCTCCGCAGCTCCTCCTTCTACCAGATTGGAAAGCCTCGGAAGGGTGAGACTATCTTCGTCTCCGCCGCCTCGGGAGCTGTCGGCCAGATCGTTGGCCAGCTCGCCAAGCGCGAGGGTCTCACGGTCATCGGATCCGTCGGCAGCGACGAGAAGGCGGAGTTCATCAAGAAGGAACTCAAGTTCGACCATGCCTTCAACTACAAGACCACCAGCAACGCTGAGGCGTTGAAGAAGCTCGCTCCTCAAGGAATCGATATCTACTTCGAGAACGTCGGAGGCGAAGCGCTCGAGGCTGCCATCCAGGCCGCTAACCCCCATGCTCGCTTCATCATGTGCGGGATGATCTCGTACTACAACCTCACCGACCCCACGGCTATGTACGTTCCCAAGAACCTGGTATTGATCGTGTCTAAGAGGATCAAGATGGAGGTATGTATTACGTGGGGTCCCTGAGGATGTCCCAGAACTTGGCTGATAAATTGCCCCTAGGGCTTCATCGTTGGTGACAAAGAGTTCGGCCCCAAATACGCCGCTGAGCACAGGGAGAATGTGAGCAAGTGGCTGGCCAATGGTGAGCTCATCGTCAAGGAGACTATCACTGAGGGCGTTGAGAACGCTGCTCAGGGTCTCGTGAACATCTTCCAAGGAAAGAACTTCGGAAAGGGTAGGCACCCCAACAATGTGTTGGCAATTAATTACAGGATGACTAACAGTTTCTTGTAGCGGTTCTGAAGCTGGTTCACGATGATTAGCCAGGTTACGTATAATTGTTTTGGGCGTTCCTTTTTTGTACATGATGTGTGTCGGTTATGCTATGAGTATCTTGAAACGTGGGAATATCTTCGTCCGTCGTATTCGCAAAGTGCTATCTACACTCCTAATCACTCGCATTTTGCACTCTGCAGTGCGACGTCATGTGTAGGCACGGGCAAGGTTTATCTAGATAGGCTACGGTACCCAGAACAATGGCTGACTGCAGACGCGCGGATCAATGTGAGCTGTCAAGACCCATCTACCTACCAGAAACCACAGCTTCATTGTTCTCTCATGCACAAAATTACAGTCCCTTTCCCATCATCATCTCCTCCTTCTCTCTCCCGTTATTATCCTCAACAAAAAAATATAGCAGCATAGACAGCAATGTACGACGACGATGACGAGTACTCTACCCCCTGGTTCTCAAGTGACAGCTTCTCCTACGGCACTTCCGACGAAGGTAGCGACCCCGCACGATGCAAGCGCGACAGCGATCCCACCCCTGACGCGATCCTATCGACGCCGTCCACGCCACCCACGCGGCGGCAAGCATTCCGCCGCCGCAAAGATGGTCTCGTCTCACACAGGCGGCCACGACAACGGCGACGACAACGCAAGGACGGCGGGTGGGGGGGGCGGGCGATGGGCGACTTCTACCTCGAGATCTTCCGCGTCGTCAGCTGGATAATCCGGAAGCCGCTGATTTACGGGCTCGCGCTGTGGCTTGTCTGCGCCATGCTCGTGGTCGTCTACTCCGTCCTCGCCGGCGCCGCTGTTAGCTCCCTCTGCGCGCTCCCCGGCGTGTCGCTCTTCGCCCACGAGCTGTGCGAACCTCTCGATTCCCTCCTCCGGCCCGCCCTACAGCACCGCCCCGACGAGGGCCTGGCGGCCGGCATACAGCGTCAGGATTTTCCGAAGCTCATGGAACTCCAGGCCGGGCTCGAGGACGTCCTCGACGATAGCCACGGCTTCTTCGTCTTCTCGTGGGATATGAGGCACTCCGAGACGGCGGTGAGGGATCTGAGGAGCTTGGTGAAAGCGTCGAAGCTCAGTTGCAAGTGAGTGCTTTTTTTTAGTAGAGAGAGGGGGGGGGGGGGAGGGGGGATGATGCGAGGCGGCTGATCATGCTGGGAGGAAAAAAAAGGGATGTCCTACTCGAGAATATATCCGAATATATCGTCACGGCCTCGAAAGTGTCGAAGCAACTCTCGGTCTACAGCGGGAAGGTGACCGGCATGGCCGACCGCGTGATCTCGGCCGACAACTTCGCAATCCGGCAGTGCGAGGAAGTGGCGAAGCTCAGAGCCACCGTCGTCGATGCCGAGGGCGGGCCTCTGGAGTTCGTGTGGCTGTACTTCGCACGCAAGCGCGTCGAGGCCGAGATCGCGTCGGCCGAGCGGCGGATGCTGAAGGTCTACCGGATGACCTTCAATTCGACCGAAATAGCGATCCAGCAGTTGGTCCTGCAAGGGTCGATCATACTAAAGACCCTCGACGACCTCGACGACCAGCTCAACAGGATCGAAGACACCGTGCAGCACGAGAGCGCCATGATCGGCGACCAGGAAGAGGACGTGTTGGCGCGGATGTGGACGTACCTGGGCGGGAACAGGAGGCAGCTGAATCGCATGAGCCACCACAAACACATCCTGGGCAGTCTCAGCTCGTACCGAAAGCGCGCCCTGCGACATCTAACCAAGACCTTAGTGCGCCTGAACAACATGGAAGGCGGCCTCAAACAGATCGCGGAGGACGTCGGCGCGCCGTTGTCCGACGACATTGACGCCAACATACCCATCGACCTGCAGATCGCTACGATCCGGAGGGGCGCCGAACGACTGGCCGAGAGTCTGCAGAACGCAAAGGGCAAAAAGGAATCGTAAGTTCCCCGCCACGAGCCGAGCCGACCAGACCAGATCCTGCTCCGATCCGTGCTAACTACAGGCAAGTTATAATGAGGTGGTACTGCAATCGTGGGACACATACCTTAAACGGAATTGAGTTTTGGGGGTGGGGTGTTTTTATTTGACGTCCGACTTATTACTACATGGCAATACGGCTTGTAGCTTTTTTCTTCCCGCTTAATTCCTTTGGGCCGTTTACTGGAATGCATTTACATGTACCTAGACCATCATACGGGGCGAGTGATAACATACGATCAAGAATGTGACTTGAAGCTCAACAACCCAACCTGACCTGTTCATTATCAGAGTAACCTATCCGGTCGAGATTGTGAAAAGAATTACAGCCCCCCAAGTACTTTTTATTTTCCCCAGAAAATTTCCCGTGCACATTGTGCAGAACAAACCGAAAAAGAAGAAAGAAAAATCCTACCCTTCGACAAGTCAGTTACATCCAACCCGCTCGGTGGTAAGTAAGGAGCCGTAGCGAGTATAAACGGGGAGCGAGTCCATACGAAAAGAAATATTTTTTATGTGGAGGTATGTAAACAGTTAAGCACCAGCCGGATCGTTGATACCACTGCGAACGTCAGCACACCCCCCACCATTCAGATCGAACGTAGGCACGAAAGGCCGGAGAACAAACCCGTTGGTGATCACGTAGGTGGCCTCACGCTCGGGGCAATCGGGGCTGTCCTGCAACTTGGCTACACGTTCTTCGCCACGGCCTTTGCGCAGGAGGATCCTGGTGGCCGAAGCGTGGGCGAGGACATGGCCTCCGACTACGCGTGGGGAAAAAGGGGGGGGGGCACGATCCGTTAGAGAAGTGTTTCAAGCGGGGAAGAGGGGGCGTTCCGTGGGTGTCATACTGGGCTTGCGTCTGCGATTCGTGTGGTCAGACGAGCTGTATTTTGGAACGGGAAGCTAGTAGGATGGGAAGGGCATATTTACCCATCAGCACTGGCAAACAGCGCGCTGGCTCCGGGATCGCTCTGGACCTGGTTGGTCTTCGCCTACGTCAGCCTCGCGGAATGTTGTGCGTATGTTGAGGGGCTGTCGTACTATGAGGACGGCGACGTTGAACTCCTCGGCCATGTGTGTGAGCTTGGCCATCATCTGTCCCAGCTTCTGCTGGCGTCTGAGTTCAAGGTATCAGTAGTATTCCCCACAGAGGCAGGTACGGCGTGCCTACTCGGAGAGCTCGCCACGCCCGCAGAAGTCCACGCGGAAGCAGGCCATGATGCTGTCGACAACCTGGCTCCCGTCGTCAGCCGGCCGTCATCATCCATCCAGGAATGGGGGGTGGTAACGTCGGAAGTCCTACCAAGAGTCTGTATTCATTCGTGGCGAAATTCTGGCACAGGCCATTCAACAACTCCATCTGATGCTCGCTGTTGAGGGCGCGTCCGTAGATGATATTCTCGCACGTGGCATCCCCGTCGAGACCGAACCTCTCGGCGATCTGCTTGATCCGCTCTGGGCGGAAGGTGCCCTCGGTATCAATGTAGGCGGCCCTGCCCTCGGCGCCGCCTTGACTCTTGGGGAGTTGGCATAACACCGAAGCCGTCATCGAGAGCTGCGACTTGCCCGTGCGGAACTCGCCAAAGACCTCGGTAATGCTCATGGTCTGCAGGCCGCCGCCGAGCATCGCGTCAAAGCTCTTGCTGCCCGTCGAGATGCGGCAGACCTTGCGGCGGACGTGGCCGAGCTCCGCTGCGGTTATGAAGTTGTACGAGGGTGGCTGATGGGGGGTCAGCCATGCATATAACCGTGGGAGTAGGGTAGCGGAAGGTATCTACCGCGCATTTGCCCGCGGCTTCCTTGACTTTCTCGGTCTTCTGCTCAGAGAAGCCTGTTACACCGTTCAGCCCAGTCCCCCCCCCCCCCCCCCGCGCCGCTGGATTTCGTTTCGTCCGACTCACCCTTGATCTTCGACAAGTTCCTCCGGGTAGCAGCACACACCGCCTGTATGCGCAACATCCCATCAGTGCCCTTCGCAATAATCGCCGAGTGACAGTAAGTTATGTGTTTAATTGATTACGTACAGCGATGGTCCAGTATCCGGCAGCCTTGAGCTTGTTGATATCGCTCGCGCCGATGCCGTGCGACTGAAGCTGGTCGATGTCGATGATTCCATTATTTTCCTTGAAAGGCCACAACCGTCAATTGGGCGACAGTGGCATCTTGGAGGGGACTTAATACGTCGTCGTCGTCACTATCAGCGGTAGCCTCGCGGGGCGCCATTGTTGTCGTTGGCCGGGTGGAAAAAATTTGGAGGGTGGTGATAGTGGAATGATATGTTGTGGTTGGGTTGGGTCGAGCAAGTGAGAGAGCGCAGCAACGGACGTATTCACAATGCCTCACTCGACCAATTGCAATCCACCCAAATCAACCAAGTGCCTTGCGGAAGTACGTACCAATGTTTGGCCGTTTGCGTCCTACCACCCAATTCCTCGCACGTCCACTCACTCACAACCGAATGGCAACTTGGCTACCCATCACTACGAGTACGTTGAAGATCTACCCAACATCCAATCACCATTCCTTAGCCGCCATCGGTGGTATCCATCGCCAGTCATCCTAGTTTATCTCGTACAGAATCCAAATATGTTCCTCCCTCCCTCTCTCTCGCCCCTCTAGATGTCCGTCCTCCTCTATGCACGTATAAAAGGACGAAGACATAGGGATCCAAGTTGCAGGGCATGCAGTTGAACATGTATAACGCCGGTAAGGATCTAAAAGCCTCCCTGAACATCCTCCAAGAACCCCGGAGAGAAATATGAATAGTGAGGAATTCACAGCCCAGAAATAAAGACGAACAAACCAGAAAGAAATGCAGTGGATATATTGGTAGCGTCGAGGAAAAACTACAAGACGCGCAGTTCGGGGAAATAAACAAGTTCGCAGCAGTCATGTGATGGGTTCGGCACTCAATACGACAAAATAAATTGTTGAGAATATGGCATTCACCATCGCTTTTAGAGCCGATCGTTTAGAGCGTGTTTCCTATTACTAAACAGTCGGGATGGTGGTGACAATTGAGGGATCGACTATCTCTTCGGCCGGTTGAGGGCACTCGCGAGAGATGTGACCTGCAAATCAATAAGACACAAGCTCCTGCGAACCCACGGGGGTAACCGGGGGGGGTTCATCGTTCAGCGTACCTGCTTGCCCACACCGGTAGCACGTCTTTCCGGCGGTGCTCAAAGGACCTCCGTTAGGAGCGGTACAGTCCCTGCTGATGTGGCCCAGCTTGCCGCAAGCGTAGCATTTCATTGCCTGAGCCTGGCAGTCTCGAGCGTAATGGTTAGGCCCACCACACTTATAGCAAGTTGCCGGCCTGCCGCCGCTGAATCCACCACGGCCACCGAAACTGAACCCGAATCCACCACGCCCGATGGGTGCGCCTCTGCCGAGCCCACCTCCGGTAGGGCAGTTACGAGCCTGCCAACAAAACACATCAACATATGATCCTCCTCACTGATGCCGAACGAGCGGCGGTCTCCTACCAAGTGACCGGGGTTCCCGCAGCTGTAGCATCTAGCTCCAGTCCCGGCTCCGGAAAGCCTCAGAGTCGGGCAGTCGGCCTGGACGTGCCCGAAACCCTGGCAGTGGTAGCACTGTTTGGAGTCCGCGGTCCTGGGCTGCGGGCAAACATTGGACTCATGACCTAGAAGCACACCAAAAGCAAACACCATCAGCGCCCATGCGTTCTCACGGTATGGTAGCTTCGCCGCCGAGGCCGGGGAGGAAGTGAAATGGATCTTGCAGGAGGGTGACGGTGATGCGCATACCAGGTTGCTTGCCTGTGATTGTCCACACCACGTCAGCCATGCAAACCTATGGGTTACATCTTGCCTCGAACGGTGGGGATGAGCAAACACATTGCGAAAACAGGGCAAACATACAGTTGTAGCAGAGGCGCTCTGGCGAAGTACAGACTTCTGCGAAATGTCCGATGGCACCGCACCTATACGATACGACCAGGATATATTAGAGATATGTCTTCCGTCTTCGGGAAACCGTTTTCTGCCGGTCCCCAGCATTCGGCTCCCACAACCGACGGTCCCCGCCACGCATGTTTCCGGGGGATTGCCTACTTGTAACAAGCTTTCCTGGACAACGACATGTTCGATAGCTTGGGGACAGGGTCGAAGATTTCCGATTCCTGCAGTTAGTAGAGAAAGCCAGAGCGATGTTAGTAACCCCGTAACTCTCTTTCAAGGCTCGTCCGACAGCGGATCAGGAACTCGTTACAATGGGGTGATGGACGGTGCGGCAGATTGTGTGCCTCTCTGCCGGGTGGAGAAGATGATGGGTGGTGGTGGTGATGGGGACGGCGAATTTCGTACCTTGACAACTGGATTCTAGAAAGGCGCACAAAAAACTCCCACTCTCAGCAACAACTTCTTCTCACACTTGACAAAGACAACAACATCCGTAATGCTCGCAAGAAGCACAACGCCAAGAGACTGTGTGTGCTTGCTCACATCACTCCAGACTTCTTTCAACTCACACTCTTCTGCGTCTTTGTTTCCTTTCCTCTTCCTTCTTTCTCTCTCACGTCTCGTATTGCCTTTAACCGCCCTCACACTCTGCGTTTCTCCTCGCACAGCTTCCGTCCTCTCCTCCTTTCAAGATTTCCGGATCGTTCTTTCACCTTTCTGCCGCTGCTGCCGATGCAAATCCTTTCAATTCCGAGAACCTAACGACAACGTCCTACCGAACTCCACTCCAGCCGAAGAAAAAGGGAAAGAAGAAATAAAAGAAATAAAAGAAAGCCGAGACACACAGGACCGAGATGGCGGGACTTAAGCGGGAGGGGGTGGAGGGGTGGTTTATGTAGCTGACCCGGAGGTGATGTAAGTAAAGCCGAGGAAAACGCGGGGAGGGGTGGGTGGGGCGGTGGCAGCGGTGAAACGGGGAACACAATTAAGTAGATAGGGACACGGGATACGGAAGAGATAGCAATCAAATATCTAGTGTCGAGATTCTGGGGGGATCGAACTGGGGGGGGGGGGGGGGTAGGGGGAGGATTTGTGGGTGGATATGCCCGCTTGCTGGTGCAGACTGGTCAGGTTTATGCTGCACCGAATTCGCGCCGAATTCGCGCCAAATAGCGGGAGAAGCCCGGAAGTTTTTTTTTTTTGATCGGGTCCCGGATTGGCTGGGTATGATGGTCTGCAGCAGGCAAGGCAAAAGGAGAAGGGGATCAGAACGAAATCGAACGCACGGACAGATTGTGGTGTCGGTAGCTCTCTTGTTAGTGTCTTGGTTTTTTTTTGGTTAGCCACGTTGCGAGTGTGACGGGCAGGAGCCAGAGGGGAAGACGAGGTTCGGAGGCATATGTATATTTATGTCACCATGTGCCATGTAGGCAGTGGCTGGGTATAGTGAAGCACATATGGCCAGGGCGGCCGGCATGATTGGGAGGGGGAGATTAGGGAAGGCCCGATGGCAAATCGTATGGGATGGAGAATGGGTGGGGGACCAGCGACCACCGAATGTCGTGGCCGCGGCCGGAAGGCCTGCGGCGAGCGGGGAAGGGGGCGGAGGACGCACGGATTCGGATACATAGGTATCCCTTTGCCAACCAGACTGCCGTGACGATAAACACCAGGCAATCGATAGGACAAACAGATATAAGTGAGTGGTGGCCCTTCCCTCTCCGCGGAGCCATTAAGCTGCAAACCACGAATGTTGGTGGTGGTGGTGGTGGTGGCCGAGGTCGTGATAGTGTGTGGTGCTGGCGGTGGTGATGGTGACGATGACGGTGGTGGTGGTGGTGATGATGATGATGATGCTGGTGGTGCTGGTGGTGCTGGTGGTGGTGGTGGTGGCGGCGGTGGTGGTGATGATGATGAGAATGGCAATGACGGGAAGGCAGAACAGACATGGCTAACCTTACGGCAGCCGGACACCGCCAGCAGCATGGACGTCTCCATGCCCAACTCCATCTTCACCATCAGGTACATTGGCTACCGTGGAATTCCGGTTGACAAAAGGGAACCATTCCCGCCGCCCGCCGCCCGCCGCCGCCACGACCACCCAACTCCACACCATCACCCACAGAAAACAGGCATGTGGAGACGGCGACGGAGCCTGAGCGTCTTCCGACGGCAAATGCTCTGCCACGGCGCGGGGCACCGCCAGAGCGGACGAGTCTGCTTTCGTCTGAACCCGAGATTGAGGTGAGGGAGGAGGGGTGGGGCCAACGTTATGATACGATGATTTTGAAGCAACCCATGACCCGGTGCTTTGCCCGACTCTCTCTAGGGGAGAAGCGGAGAGTTGAGTGGCCCGTCACCTTGCACCCTACAAGTCGCCAGATTCAGGGACTCCCCAACAAAAAGAGACAGCAGCAGCAGCAGACCCGTCCTGTTTGGCTAGGGATCCACGCCATGTTACTTAGAGCGGTGCTGGGAGTAGCCTCTTCCCGGTAGCACGGAGTTACGTACCTACCGAGACAAGACGAGCCTACTCTGAGTCGAGTAGGTAGGAGGCCGGATGTCTCGAGGCGGAGGGTGGAGGGCACCAAAAAGGGGGCGGCTGCGAGGTTGTGGTGGGGGAGTTAGTTATCGGCCATTGAGGGAGACGGAGACGAAGCGGAGGAGGGGAGCGTATGGAGAGCACAGAGGAGGGAGGGGGAGGAGGACATACGACGGGGTTGAAAGAAGCGTCAGGCTAACAATCCGATAAGCTAGATACATATGAAGTATGTACATGGTGGACACCGAGAGAGGGCCGGACGAGACGCACCTATTGTCGTGACGACATCCCATTTCGTGCATAAGCTGATTGGAGAGAGGGCAAGAGCAGGAAGCAGGAAGAAAGAAAGAACGCAGCAAGAAGGGACCTGGTGCGATTGCTCGTCGGCTGGCGAGCTTGCATGAGTGAGTACGTAACCCTCTCTGCAGAACTCTGGATTCTAGATCTCGACATATATCCTCAGGGTAGTGCAGGTGCTAATGCGTTCCACCAATCTGCTTCGTCGTTGTACGTACCTCTCGACTTGCCCACTTTCAGGACCAGCGTCTGTCGCCGGTCAGATCGAGAACCATTTGCATGGAGAATCGATTGTGGAAGGAACGAGTGGTCCAAGCGAAAATCTCGCCTCCGGAGTCTTCTCTAGCGAAACTGGAACAGGTCGGTCCCCCCCCCCCCTCTTCCCCTTCAAACCCCACACTTTTTCTGACTCGGTGGTTTCCAGCCACCACAGTTTGGGTCGTCTGCTCTAGTGCTCAGGGGAAACTCTCCTGGAAAACATCTCGGCAAACGTTCTCGGTGTGATTTAGCCGGAAAAAGTAATCCGCCTTGACGATTATTACTAAGCCAATCATAACTGCTTTTCGTGGATGCCGGCCTGTATATCGTTAACGTCGTGGACGCCAGAGTCCGCCAACTCGCACCGTGAAGAAATTCCTACTCCTTTCCTGGTGGCGAATGCACCCCCCCCGGTACGATTGGTTCTGTCAGAACCAGTATAGTTATTCTTCGCATCTCCGATTTCTACGGATCACATTATACCAGCAATGTTGACCGGCCACATCCATTCACGCAAAAGAAGTTTGATCACATTCCCACTCTGGACGTTATATTCTGTCAGGGCGGCAAATGAGAGAAGTAGGGGGAGGAGAGACATACAGCAACGCTCACTGGGAGAGAGAGAGCGATCTACCGCAACCGGACTGCCGTAGAGTACGCGTCGCGTGACCCACGGTCCCAGCACCCAATGGGCGAGTCACCCGAATGCTAATACATGCAGCAAACACCCAACAACATCCAAAACCCAGCGCCTCCCCGCGCCCCGTAGATGCAAGCTGGGCCCTGAACGAAGTCCGTACAAATCGGCAATGCTATGTATGTATGTAGCTGCAAGCCGCAATCGAGGAGATCCGGCCGGCACCGGCTTATTGGTTCTGTGGCCCGGGTCGGGGGGGGGGGGGCAAGGGATTTGCATGCCGCGGGGGAGGAGTGCGTCGGGCTCAGGGTTAGGTCCGGTTCTCGACTCGTCACTGTCTCGTGCAACCCCCCGGGTACCATGGAGGGGTACATACCTACATGCTCCGTCTCCCGCGGGAAGTACGTGTCCGGGGAGTAAAGCCGTGCGTTTGGGGTGAATTACATACCTGGGGATCGATAATCGGTCCGTCCTCGTCGTGGGGCCTCGGAGGCCACCACTCCTCGAGGCTATATATGCAGTCGGTGACGAATGAGAAGGAAGGTAGAGGCTTCTATGTGCTACCATTCCCCGCCACGTACCCGCGTCGGTTCCTGCGGCGAAGAGGCAGGCAGGGAGGGAGGGAGGACGGTCGGTCGTTCTGGAGCGATATGTACTGACTAACCAACTTCCTCGGCGCGGCAGTCCCGCAATACTTCGCGGGACCGACTTTCCGACAATTTGTGTTCGGTCGACAAGCTTTGCCTCTTGCGACCAATCGTGAGGCCGGACTTGCTTCGAGCGTTCACCACGAGATCCTGCACACGGAGTAAGCCCAGCCCCCGAGCCAGCGAAAGTCATCCGTCAGCCGCGACGGCGGCGGCGGGCGTACTGGCCTTCTCGATAGATATACATATGTGGTAGAGGATCGCTGTGCTTCAGTTACATATGGCCGACATTCATCCGATCCTGCACCCGGCACCCCGTTTGACAGCCTTTCGTGATCAAAAATAGCCATGGCAACGCAGCGAACGTGGACGTTATGCGATAGGCCGCGCACGAGATGCCCTCCCAAAAGCAAAGAGCGAAGGCGGTCCTGCAAATCGAGTCCGCCCGATATGTAAGTTGAGTACGAGAGCATCGATGCACGTGGCTGGTATATAATGTCACGGGGAAAGTTGAAGAACCAGCTACCGAGAGAAAAAAAACCCCCCCCATGAATCCAAGAATCACAGCAAACGCATAAGACATACAATTATCGGGCAACAGCTTGGAAAACCTCGTGCAACAGTTCACTGAAACAAGATTAGAGGAACATTGTCCCCGCATCTCACAGTAAGGAACAGAAGAACTCTAAAACCCAGAGAGCAGAATCAAAGAATCATTCGTATTGCATCGAGTTTTCAGCTTTCGAAGAAGGACAAATTCTAACACCCTTACTCCGGCATTCCCCCAAGTTTGGACCGTTATTTATCTTCGGACTTGACCTCTGCGGGAGCATCAGGCATCTCGTTGGTCTTGGACTCGGCGGCGGCGGGCTCTGGGTCAGCCTCAGAAGAAGTCCAGAGGGTCTAATCTAGTATTAGCTTGGCTAGCTCCACTGGAGCGAGAAGGCAGAACCCACCAAATTGTCACGGAGAAGCTGCATGATCAGGGTAGAATCCTTGTAGCTCTCCTCACTGAGGGTGTCGAGTTCTGTAGCGGACAATCATCAGCGTTTGTCCAGTTACCAGGGAGCAGGAGAGCAGCAGGATACGTACCGGCGATAGCATCGTCGAAAGCCTGCTTGGCAAGGTGGCAAGCGAGGTCAGGAGCATTCATGATCTCGTAGTAGAACACGGAGAAGTTGAGCGCCAATCCGAGACGGATGGGGTGAGTAGGAGCCAAGTCAGTCAGAGCGACTTCAGTGGCATTCTTGTAAGCTTCGAGCGACATATCAGCCGACTCCTTGCGCCTGTCGCCAACGGCAAACTCGGCCAAGTAGCGATGGTAGTCGCCCATCCTGCACAGCCATTAGCGTCAGCCTCACGTACACCGCACCGGAGGGGGTCGACCATACATCTTGTGATAGAAGACCTTGGACTCTCCCGACTCGGCAGAGGGGATGAGATGCTTGTCGAGAACATCAAGGATGTCCACGCAGATCTTGGCAAGCTCGGCCTCGATCTTCTCGCGGTACTCCTTGATGAGGGCAACCTGGGCACTGTTTCCCTTCGATTCTTCCTTCTGCTCGATGGAGGTGACAATGCGCCACGACGCTCTGCGCGCTCCGATAACGTTCTTGTAGGCAACCGACAGAAGATTTCGCTCCTCCACGGAAAGCTCCTGGTCGGCAGAGGCAACATTCTTCATGTTCTCTACCATCTCTGTAGACACCCCCAGCAATCAGCGATTTGAATCGTGGGGGCGATGTACGCCGACCAAGAGGGGGAACAAAACAAAAGGAAAGAGGGAGGGCGATAAGCCTCAGGAAACCGCGATACAGC